>CAJIAA010000236.1_pt1 | contig 18504 bp, 16 predicted proteins | sample 9199011 | NCBI WGS metagenome assembly CAJIAA01 (sample SAMEA7708266, study PRJEB35096) | sediment metagenome | biome: marine neritic benthic zone biome [ENVO:01000025]; feature: sediment [ENVO:00002007]; material: shallow marine sediment [ENVO:03000034] sea grass bed [ENVO_01000059] ...
ATCCGCCGCCCAGCTCGGGCGGTTCACTGGTGGCGTTCAGCCTGGTTCTGGCCGAGGCGGCACACCAGGCCGGCGAAGCCTGGCCGCAGAGCCTGGTGGAGGCGATGCGGCTGACCAACGAGGCGCGCAGGACCAGCGGACTGGCCGACGAGAGCAGCGATGCGGCCACCGCAACCTTGCTGTCACGCGGGTTCATGGACGCCTATCTCGCGCAAATGCCCGGACGTGCGGTCAAGATCGGCGGCACGACCCATCTCAGCGTGGTCGACAGTCATGGCAATGCCGCCGCGTTAAGCGTTTCCAATGGCGAGGGCTGCGGTCATATCGTTCCGGGAATGGGCTTCATGCCGAACAACATGCTGGGCGAAGAAGACATCAACCCGGGCGGGTTCTTCAACTGGCTGCCGGATACGCGGATCTCGTCGATGATGGCGCCGACCCTGCTGGACCTGCCGGACGGCGGACTGGTGGCGCTGGGCAGCGGCGGCTCGAACCGCATCCGGACCGCCATCGTGCAGGTGATCATCAATCTGTTGTGGCGGGGCATGAGCCTGCCCGAAGCTGTCGACGCGCCCCGTCTCCACTACGAACGCGGCCTTCTCAATATCGAAGGCGGCCATCCTGCCGACGACGTCGACGCCCTGACAGCCGCCTACCCCGACAATGCCGTTTGGCCGGGCCGCAACTTCTTCTTCGGTGGCGTTCACGCGGCAGCACAGGATGTTGCGGGCAGGTCATTTGACGGCGCCGGAGACGCCCGCCGGGGCGGCGTGGCACATGTCCTGTAACTGCCCTGGCCGCCGCGTCGTGCGGCCCAAATTTCAATGATTCTCGATCCCTGGTTTCTCGCCCTTGCAGTCCCCGCGGTCCTGGCGGCCGGGATCTCCAAAGCGGGATTCGGCGGCGGCCTGGCTTCGTTGGCCGTGCCGCTGATGGCGCTGGCGATCCCGCCGGTTCAGGCGGCGGCGATCCTGCTGCCGATCCTGTGCGTCATGGACATCATGGGCCTTGCGGTCTACCGGCGCATCGCCGATTTCAAAAACCTGATGATCATGGTTCCGGGTGCGCTGGCGGGAATCGCGATTGGCACCTTCACGTTCGAGTATTTCAACGACGATCTGATCCGCCTGATCATCGGATCAATCGCAATCTCGTTTACGCTGCAAAGACTGTTCAACGCCGGCCCGAAGGGCAGTGCCCCTGGCCCCAGCCTCACCCGCGGCACGTTCTGGTCGACCATCGCGGGGTTCACGAGCTTTGTCGCCCATGCCGGCGGGCCGCCGGTGCAGTTCTACCTGCTGCCGCAGCGGATGGATAAGACCGTCTACGTGGGCACGACCGTGTGGTTCTTCATGGTGGTGAATTACATCAAGCTGATCCCGTACGGTTTCCTGGGACAATTATCTTCCGGCAACGTCCTGACCTCGGCGGCGCTGCTGCCTCTGGCACCCCTGGGAATCTGGCTTGGCTTGCGATTGCACAAGCTCGTGTCGGACGCCATGTTCTACAGGATTATCCACACTTTGCTGCTGATCGCCGGATGCAAACTTATTTGGGACGGACTGACCGGGCTGGTACTCGCCTAGTCCGGTCGCGTCAGGGAAGCGCCAGAAACTTGTCGGCGTCCTCGTTGACGGTCCAACCGAGCCCCGCAAACCGCTCCTGCGACATCGGGCTTAGGTACCCTGATATCCAGACCTCGACAGGCGCGTCACCCGCCTCGCCCACAACGTTAAAGACGCTGACGCCGACTTCCTTCGTCCAGTCCACGTAGTCGACCGGGAACACACCGACGACGACGCCGTCAGATCGCTTCATAAAAGGCACATTGGCAAAAGTCACCACGCTCTGAACCGGTTCGACGAGCTTGTGGTATCCGGCCATCATCTCCGCCTGACGGCGGCGATAGAGCGCGTCGACCTCCGTCGTGTCCAAGGCCGCTTCCTTCACGAAGGCGGTGATGTTGTCAACGCCTGCCATCTGTTCTAGCGCGCCGACCAGATAGGTCTGCTGGGTCGGCGAAAAGACGTCGCTGGCCAGGAAGATGTCGATGACGTCCGAATTGACGCCCAGCGCCTCGAGCTTGCGGCGATTGATGGCCCTGAGTTCGGCGGGCGTGTTGTCGGCTACCAGTCCCCTCATGGTGTTGGCAAAGGCGCCGACCTGAAGGATCAGCCCCGGCGTGTCGGGCACCAGCTGGAAGCCGACCTGGACGGAGAACCCACCGGCGAAGCTTGCCCAGGCAATATCCTTCAACTGGGCCTGCAACGGCTCGTATCGGGTGTAGGGATCGATCCCGTAGGCGGCCGCCGTGGCACGTTTGTTGGCCGCGAATCCTGTCGCTGCCTCCAGGATGTTGTCGTCGTCCGCCGCCCAGTTGGTCGCCGAGTCCCAGACATTGCCAATCCACTTGCCCGTGCCGGTGATGATGTTCCCCGTCGTATCGACCGGATCGGTGATCAGGTCGGCGGCTGTGGAGAACGGTCCGGCCGCGGCGTTCGCCATGGCCTCTCCGAATGCCTCGGTCCGGGAAACCTGCTCCATATGGTCAATTGCCAAGAGATCGTGCTTGCGGATCTGAAACTGATACCGGCCCAGCACGGTGGTCAGTCCGAAGGGCGTGTCGAAGGTGAAACGATGGAAGAGCCCGTCGGACGGGGTGATCTCCTCGACCTTGAAGTTGGGACCGGTCATGTCTTCGACCGGCATCAGGTCTTTGGTTTCGAACGCGGACGGCTCTTCGAACGGGCCGATGCTGTCGGCCCACGCCCCGAAGCACCATAGTAGGGCGGCCACTCCATTGGCCAGAATCCTGCCTCTCATCATTCCGGCTCCCCTTTTTTACACGTCAATGCCGGATTGAGGGATCGTCGCCCTCTGCCGGCGAAATACAATAGCCAATGAACGACCCAGCAAACAGATCAAGGCCGACTGGAAGACGGTGGGCTAGACCACTTCGCTGAGATAACGGTGATGGCTGGTGTCGCAGCGGCTGATACGCCATTCGATCGGACGGCCATCGAGCGAAATGGCGCGGCGGTCGATCTCAAGCAGAGGTTCACCAATCTTCACATCGATCGCCCGCGCATCGTCGGCGTCGGCCGCGACCGCCCGCAAGTGTTCTATCGCCCGCGACACGGTAACGCCGAAGCGCGCCTGATAGAGGCTGTAGAGCTCGTTCGGTACCGTCTCTCGTTCGAGACCGCCGAACTGGGCAGAAGGCAGAGCGATCCGCTCGTAGATGCTGTCGACGCCATCCAGGATCCTGACTCGGCGGATCCGAATCACGCCGGCACCGGTGTCAAGGTCCAGCTTGCGGCATTCCTCTCGGTTGGCCCTGCCGTGGCGGCAAGCCAGCAGTCGGCTTTCAACGCGCGGGCGGGACCCGTCCATGCCGACCAGATGAAAGAAATGAAAAAGGCTGTCGTGCGGGTCGTGGGCGGCGACGAAAGTCCCCCTGCCCTGGCGCCTGACCACGACGTTCTCGCCCGACAAGGCATCCAGCGCCTTGCGTACCGTCCCCTGGCTGACGCCGAATTGCTGCGCCAGGCGGAACTCGCTGGGCAGCGCCATTCCCGGCGTCCAGGCCCCGTCGATGATGCGGCGCGTCATCAGCTCCTTGACCTGGATGTAAAGCGGCCTGGATGTCGGCGGCGCTTCGGAATGGTCGATTTGGCGTCGCAAGAGGGCGCTCCTTCGGTCGGCGGCGCCCAACGGCGGACACGCGTGATTGACATCGACCGCATTCTTATGTCTTATATAAGACATAATTTTGCAATCCCGACAAGAGGGTCGGCGCGCGGTCCAAAAGACGCCGGCCGAATGGGCATTCAGCCTGGGCCATCGCAGCGGCCGCGGCAACAAAACGGAGGCATGAGTGAGCGCACCGCATTTCCTTGTCCACGAACCCGCGGACTCTGTTGGAGTCGTGGTTGTCGAGGACATCGCAGCCGGCCAGGATCTGGTCGGCTGGATCATGGCGACCGACGAAACGATATCCGTGACGGCCGTCGACCCGGTCCCCCTAGGACACAAGGTCGCCCTGCAGGACATCGCAGAGGGCGAGACGATCATGAAATACGGACATGACATCGGCCGGGCGGTCGCGCCGATCGCCCAGGGCGCCCACGCCCATGTCCACAACGTCAAGACAAAGAAGTGGTAGGGCAGATGAGCGAGAATTCATTTCTGGGATACAGGCGCGAGAACGGCCGCGTCGGGATCCGCAATCATGTTGTCATCCTGCCGCTGGACGACCTTTCCAACGCCGCCTCGGAGGCGGTCGCGAACAACATCAAGGGCACCCTGGCGCTGCCCCATTCGTACGGACGATTGCAGTTCGGCGAAGATCTGGAACTGCATTTCCGCACCTTGATCGGAACCGGCAGCAACCCCAACGTTGCCGCGGTGGTGGTGATCGGGATCGAGCCGGGTTGGACGAACCGCGTTGTGGAAGGCATCGCCAAGACCGGCAAGCCGGTGGCGGGCTTCGCAATCGAACGCAACGGCGACATCCAGACGATCGCCGCGGCGTCGCGCAAGGCAAAGGAGTTCCTGCAGGCGGCGTCCGAACTTGCCCGCGAGCCTTGCGACATCTCCGATCTGTGGGTTTCAGTCAAATGCGGCGAATCCGACACGACTTCGGGTCTCGCCTCCAACCCGACGGTTGGGAACTTCATCGACAAGGTGGATCCGCTGGGCGTGACCTCCTGTTTCGGCGAAACCTCGGAAATCACCGGCGCCGAGCAGGTCTGCGGCGAACGCGGCAAGACACCCGAAATCGGCCGGAAATTCCTGGCGACCTGGCAGGCCTACATGGACGAGGTGATCGAACCCTACAAGACCTCGGACTTGTCGGAGAGTCAGCCGACCAAGGGCAACATCGAAGGCGGATTGACGACGATCGAAGAAAAGGCCTTCGGCAATCTGGAGAAGATCGGCAAGAAGACCCGCTATGTTGACGTGCTGGGCCCGGCAGAGGCTCCGCAACAGGGATCTGGTCTGTATTTCATGGACACGTCCTCCGCGGCGGCCGAATGCGTGACGTTGCAGGCCGCAGCCGGATTTGCCGTCCATCTGTTCCCGACCGGCCAGGGCAACGTCATCGGCAACCCGATCGAACCGGTGATCAAGCTGACCGCCAACCCGCGAACGGCCCGCACCATGTCGGAACATATCGATCTTGACGTATCCGGGCTGCTGCGGCGCGAGATGACACTGAACGAGGCCGGGGACGAACTGATCGATATCACGTTGAGAACCTGCAACGGCAGGCTGACGGCGGCCGAAGCCCTTGGCCATCGTGAGTTTGTCATGACCAAGCTGTATCGCAGCGCTTGATTGGGTTTCTCTTGTCGGCCCCCGCCTGCTAGGCTTTGCACCCGGGGGCAAGTAGCGGAACGGACGGCCCGGTCAGTCGGCCGGACCCAACCGCTGAAGTGGGAGGGTACGATGCGACGGTTTCGCAATCGGCTGTTGCCGTCCATGGCGCTGGCCCTGGGGCTGGTCCTGGGGCAGCAGGCGATGGCGTTCCCCGACAGGCCGATCACCTATATCATCCCGTTCGGACCTGGCGGCGAATCCGACATCACGGCCCGCCACCAGCAGCCCTTCTTCAAACAGCGGTTCGGCCAGGATTTCGTGATTTCCTACAAACCCGGCGGCGGCGGCGCCGTCGGTTGGGCGGAACTGAATACCTATCCCGGTGACGGCTATACCATCATGGGCGTCAACCTGCCGCATATCGTCGTCAAGCCGCTGCAAGGCGACACCGGTTTCCGGACCGAGGATCTGGTCGCGGTCTATATGTTCCACTACACGCCTGACGCAATTGTCGTTGCGGACGACAGCCCCTTCAAATCGCTGCAGGATCTGATCGACCATGCGAAGTCCGAACCCACCAAGCTCACTATGTCGGGATCGGGCCGCGGAACGGCCAACCACCTGGCCCAGGTGACCTTCGACAAGCTGGCCGATGTCCGCACGACCTACGTGCCGATGAAGGGAACGGGGGCCGCGGTCGATGCACTACTTGCAGGCGACGTCCAGGCGCAATGGGGCTATTCGTCGGTCGGCGCCAAGCACGGCAAGGACGTCAGGCTGTTGGCGGTCGCGACGGAGGAACGCCATCCGCGCTTTCCCGATGTTCCCACCTTCCGGGAGCTGGGGTTCGACATCGTCTCGGGCGCCTATCGCGGCATCGCGGTGCCGAAATCGACGCCGGAAGACGTGCGTCGACGGCTGTCCGATATCGTCGGGACGATCAATGCGGACCCGGAGTTCCGGCAACGCATGGAAGACGACGGCATGGCGTTGCTGGACATCGATTACGACGCCATGGACGCGTTCTTGAAAGAGAAAAGCGCGCACTACACGGCTGCGGCACGGGCGGCCGGGGTCATCGATTGAACCGCCCGACGCAAGCCCCCAAAGCCCCTACTCAATGCCCAGCGGATCGAGCCTGAGAATATGCCCCAGATCGTCATTTCGGAATTCATGGACGAAAGCGCCGTCGACCGGCTGTCGCGTACATACGAGGTGTCGTACGACCCCGCGCTGGTCGACCGGCCGGACGACTTGACGGCCGCCCTTGCCGAAGCGGTGGCGCTGATCGTGCGCAATCGCACCCAGGTAAGTCCGGCGCTGCTGGACGCGGCGCCGGGTTTAAAGGTTGTCGGCCGGCTTGGCGTCGGACTGGACAATATCGATATGGAAGCCTGCCGGGAACGGGGCATAGCCGTCTGCCCGGCCACCGGCGCCAACAATACCGCGGTTGCAGAGTACGTCATCACCGCCGTCCTGATGCTGTTGCGCGGCGCCTTCCTGTCCCGCGACGAAATGCTGTCAGGGGCGTGGCCGCGCGGCGCGCTGATGGGTAATGAAATCAGCGGCAAGACGCTCGGCCTGGTGGGCTTCGGCGCGATTGCGCGCGAAACCGCGGCCCGCGCGCAGGCGCTGGGAATGAGCGTCATCGGCTATGACCCCTTCATCGCGCCGGACAATCCGGCCTGGGGCTATATTCAGCCCTGTGCGCTGGACGACCTGGTTGCGGAGGCGGACGCGGTCAGCCTGCACGTCCCCTTGACCGAAGACACCCGCCACATCATCGACGCCGACCGGCTGGCGGCCATGCGGCCCGGAGCGGTTGTGGTCAATGCAGCCCGTGGCGGGGTCGTCGACGAGGCGGCACTGGCCGACGCTTTGCGCCATGGCACGCTGGGCGGCGCCGCGCTGGACGTATTCGAGACCGAGCCTCTGACCGCCGAGGCCGCGGGCCTGTTTGACGGCATCGACAACCTGATCCTGACGCCGCATATCGCCGGGGTGACCCAGGAATCGAATGTCCGCGTTTCGGCGGTGACCGCCGACAATGTCCGCCAGGTTCTCGAGTCCGACGCATGAGCCACACCCAGATCAGGCTCGACGCGCTGGAAACCTTGATCGCCGCGGCCTTGGTGGCGCACCGAACCGAAGACCGGGCCGCCCGGTCCGTTGCCCGCGCCTTGGCGAAGGCGGAGGCGGACGGCCAGGCCGGCCACGGCCTGAGCCGGGTGCCGGCCTATGCCGCGCAGGCGGCCTCGGGCAAGGTGGATGGATATGCCGTCCCGGAAGCGCATCAGGTCGGCAGTGCCGCGCTGCGGATCGATGCGGGGAACGGCTTCGCTTTTCCGGCGCTGGATCTTGCGGTGGACGAGATTGCCGCCCTGTTGCCGGCGACGGGGATTGCGGTCGCGGCGATCACCCGCTCGCATCATTTCGGTGCCGCCGGGCTCAGCGCCGAGGCGCTGGCGGAACGTGGATTCGTCGCCATGGTATTCGGCAACTCGCCGAAGGCAATTGCCCCGTGGGGCGGCAAGGCCGGTGTGTTCGGAACCAATCCGATCGCTTTCGCCGCGCCGCGCAGAGCGGCCGATCCGCTGGTGATCGACATGTCGCTCAGCAAGGTTGCCCGCGGCAAGGTGATGGTCGCCGCCCAGCGCGGCGATCCGATCCCGGAAGACTGGGCACTCGACGTCGAGGGTCGGCGCACGACCGACGCGAAGGCCGCGCTGGACGGTACGATGGTGCCGATGGGCGACGCCAAGGGTGCGGCACTGGTCATGATGGTGGAAATACTGGCCGCAGGACTGACCGGCGCCAATTTCGGGTTCGAAGCCTCTTCCTTTTTCACCGCCGATGGGCCGCCGCCTGGGGTTGGTCAGCTGATAATCGGGATTGACCCCGGACCGCTGTCAGGTGGCGCCTTCGCCGATCGTCTTGAAGTTCTTGCAGATGCGATCCTGGACCAACCGGGAACACGGTTGCCGGGCGACAGACGCCGGTCAGCCCGTCAGACCGCTATGCGCGACGGCGTCCGCGTGCCGCTGTCCCTGTTGCAGGAGGTGAAACAGCTCGCCGACGGCAGGACCGGTCGGGGCACCGCGGACTGAACGCAGCAGCGTTAAGGTTTTTGCCGTCATCCGTGGTTCTGATGTAAAAACGTACGCCGCCCGGCGAGCGGACCAAAGGAGTTCATCGATGCGATGCCTCTTGGCGGACGACCACGACATGTTCACCGACATGTTCAAGTCCTACCTGGAAGCGAAGCTGCCGGTGTCGGTCGTGGTAACCGTTCCCAGTCTCAGCAAGGCCCTGGAAGCCGCCGCCGAGCAGGATTTCGACTTGGTCCTGTTGGACCTTCGCATGCCGGGCATGCGGTTGCCGGACGGCATCAAGAAGATGCGGGAGATCCAGCAAGGCGTGCCGGTCGCCGTGATTTCCGGGACTGCCAACGTCGCGGACGGTCTGGCCGCGATGCAGGCGGGCGCCGCGGGCTTCCTACCCAAGACGCTGTCCGGCGAGGAACTGGTGGCCGCGACCGCGCGTCTGCTGGAGGGTGAGCAGTTCATACCGTCCAACATGCCCGGTGCCATACCGTCGGAGAGCGGACCCTCGGGCGGCCTGGACGAAAGGCCCAAACAACTGACCCGCCGCGAGCTTGCCGTGCTTCAGGAGTTGTGCGCCGGCAAACAAAACAAGGAAATCGGCCGCGCGCTGGGAATTGCCGAACAAACCGTAAAGATCCACCTGCAGGGGATCTTCAGGAAGCTTGGCGCAAAGAACCGCGCCGACGCAGTGCGGATTGCCATGGCCGACCCCCAGAGAGGTGCCGGCCTTTAGGCCCAACCGTCCTCCGCTAGGCCCCTCAGGCCCGCAGGGACCCCGCGCCATCGGTTAAGCAAATTGAAATCCAGCCCCTGGACAATCGCCGATGGCGGAGACCAGCGGTCCAGGGTGTCGCAACGGCGGCGCGTGGATTGCGCTTGCGTCAAGATTCATTAACCAAACGCGTGGCGCACGGCCGGCGCCGGGCCAAACCTGGGGGCAAATGCTCCCGACCAGGGGCGGTAGGTTGTTAGTTAAGACATACGAAGGAATTCACCTGCTATGATCCGGCCCACTGCGAACAAGAAGAATAGAAACAAGCAAGCAGGGATTGGGCCGTGGCAGCGACCGCAGAAATCGCACAGACCCGTGAGATGACCGCTCAACCGAATATCGAAGCGACGGCGGCTGGGCAGCAGCGCGCACCGGCGCAACAAACGCCTGTCGGCGAAGGGTTGGTTGCGTCTGAGGAAGACCGCGACTCGCTGACAGTACTTCCGCTGTGCATCGTGCCGTTGGAGACCAAGTCGCTGCAGCGCGGGCGGTTGGTCAAGAACATCCATCTCACCGGCGTCGTTGAATTCTTCAAAGACGAAACCGCCGGCAGCGGCCAGCTTTATCCGGACCAACTGCCCGAACATTTCGGTTGGGAGGATACGTCCCTTCATCCCGATCTGGTTACCATCCGCCAGCTGGCAAACCTGAACAGCTACGACATCTATTCATTGCGGGTCGAACTCCGGAAGCTGGGCATCGACGTGGACAACCAAGAACAGCTCAAGCTGTCCGAAAAGAAGAACAAAGAGCTGGGCGGCTACATGACCAATTTCACCGCGCCGCTGATGAAACAGGTCTACGGCGCCACGACGAACAGCTTCGACGACTTCGACCAGCTTGTCGGCATGTTCTATTCACCGAACAAGGACGACGCGCTGCGCAACCTGCGCCTCTTGGCCGAAAAGCTGGACATCAAGCTGGAAGAGGTTCCGCGCTTTCTGGAAGACTATGCGGACATCTTCCTGTCGCTTGCCTATTTCAAGGAACAGCTGGACACCATCGTGCCACGGGTGATGGCCTTCCTGGAATACATCCCGCGCTTCCGCAAGCACCATCAACTCCGTAACGACAGACAGTTCATGGTCGCGTGCGATGTGATGGAGCCGCGACTGAACAACATCATCACTTCAATCACAGGGCGATTCGAGAACTTCGACCAGCACTCCGTCAACTTGTGGGAGAACATCACAGCCGAACGGTTCAAGCAGGTGCGCAAGCTGATCAAGTCGCACCACAGCACGGTCGGCGGGGTCCTGTGCGGCCTGCATGTGAAGATGAATGCCTGGCACGAACGCTTCAGCGAGATGCAAGAAAGTGCCGGGATCATGCGTCGTTCGGAATTCCTGATGACCGACATGCGCCAAGGAATGCAGAAGATCGAGGAAATCGAACAGTCCGCGCCCCAGCTCGCCAACGTCGACTAACGCGCGCGCCCACGCGTCAGCCGTAACGACTATCCCCCCGGGCCGGGCAGGATCGCCGGCGGATCAAAGACCCCGACCGGCGGCGGGTCACCCTCAAAACGCTCGATTTCGATAAGACAGGTCTGGGCACTTGGCCCCTGGGCCAGCCGCGATGTGCCCTTGTCCAGGGTCAGCACGTTAGGATTGCCGTGGACGTCAAGCGCCCCTTCCCCGTCCGGCGACCGGGGATCGAACCAGGCGCCGGTGGCAAGCCTGACCACGCCCGGCCGCACGCCCTGGTCCAGGCATGCACCGGCCAGGCAGGCGCCGCGGTCGTTGAACAGCCGCACGACATCACCAGCCGCGATGCCACGGCGGGCCGCGTCTTCCGGGTTCAGATGCACAGGTTCGCGCCCCGCCACCTTGGCAGCGCGGCTGACCGAACCGCTGTCGAGTTGGCTGTGCAACCGTGTTTCCGGTTGGTTCGAGATCAGGTGCAGCGGAAACCGTCGCGCCTGCCGTCCGCCCAGCCATTCCGCCGGTTCCAGCCAGACCGGATGCCCTGGACAGTCGTCGTAACCGAATCCGGCGATCGTCTCGGAGAAGATCTCGATCCGTCCGGACGGCGTGTCCAGGGGATCCGCGGCCGGGTCGCGGCGAAACGCCTGAAGAAACACCCGCTCGACCGGCGCTTCGCCGAATGTCAGCACGCCGCGTTCCCAGAATTCGTCGAAACCCGGAAGTTCGAAACCGCGCTGAGCGTGCCGCTGGCGCGAGACGTTGTAGAGATGGTGCAACCAGTCGGCCTCGTCGCGGCCTTCGGTGAATGCCGGCTCCACCCCCAGCCGTGCGGCAAGGTCGGCGAAGATGCGATAGTCGTCGCGGGTCTGCGCAAACTTCGGAACGGCCTGATGCATGGCGACAGCGGTTCCGTCCAGGGTCGTGCAGGCAAAGTCGTTGCGCTCGACCGGCGTGGTAACCGGCAGCACGATGTCCGCGTGCCTGGCCAGCGGGTTCCACCAGCATTCGTGGCAGATCACGGTTTCGGGCCTCGACCAGGCCCTGACCAGACGGTTCAGATCCTGATGGTGGTGGAACGGGTTTCCGCCGCACCAATAGACCAGCCGGATATCGGGGTATGTATAGCTTTGGCCGTTGTAATCGAATGGCGCCCCTGGGTTCAGCAGCATGTCGCTGATCCGGGCCACGGGGATAAAATCCCTGACACCGTTGGCACCCTGCGGCAGCGCCGCCCAGTCGAGCTGCGGCGCCGGGTTGCCGACCCCGTGCATCGCGCTGAGGCCGGCCGCGAACCCGCCGCCCGGAAGGCCGATTTGGCCCAGCATCGCCGCCAGCACCACGGCCATCCAATAGGGCTGTTCGCCATGGTCGGCGCGCTGGACCGACCAGCTGACCGACACCAGGCTTCGGGTGGCCGCCATGTCCCGGGCCAAGGACCGAATGGCTTCGGGGTCAAGGCCCGAGACCGCCGCGGCCCAGTCCGCATCCTTGGGCCGGCCGTCGCTCTCGCCCATCAGGTAGGGCCGGAAGCGGTCGAACCCCACGCAGTACCGGTCCAGGAACGCCTCGTCGTGCAGGCCCTCTTCGACCAGCGTGTAGGCCATGCCCAGCATGACAGCCACGTCGGTGTTAGGCCGGACCGGCAGCCACTCGGCCCCCAGGCAGGGGTCTGCATCGCCGCACAGCGGACTGATATTGACGAAACGCACACCGGCTTCGGCACAGCGTTCCATCCAAGCCCGGGTGCTGTGCGCGGCGACGCCGCCGGCATTGACCTGCGCGTTCTTCAGGGGCCAGCCGCCGAACGTCACCACCAACCCGCTATGTTTGGCGATCACCGGCCAACTTGTCGCTTCGCGGGTAACTTGCCGCAGGCTGCCGATCACGTGCGGCAGGATGACGTCGGCGGCGGCGGTGCTGTACGTGTTGACCGAACGAATATATCCGCCCAGCGTATTCATGAAGCGGTGGATCTGGCTTTGCGCATGGTGGAACCGCCCGGCGCTGGCCCAGCCGTAGGACCCCGCGAATACCCCCCGGTTGCCGTGGTTTCGGATGACCCGGTCCAGTTCCCTTGCGACCAGGGACAACGCCGTGTCCCAATCGACCGCAACGAAGGGCTCTGCGCCGCGTCCAGTGCCGTCCGACGGGCCGTCAGCCCTGAGGACGCTTTCGCGCGCGACGGGCCCTGCGATACGGGCGGGTCCGGTGCGGGCATCGACAAACCCGGCACCGATCGCCGAGGGGTCGGCGTCCTGCGGCAGCGGTTCAAGCGCAGCCAGGTCGTCGCCCTGACGACGGGCCGTATAGGCACCCCAGTGAAAGGCCGTGGAGGTGGAAGTGCGCGCGTCGGACATCACGGTTTCTTACCAGGATGGCCAGCCCGCGCCTAGGGACAGACGCCCTGGCGTACCGACGGGTCAGACGAAAACCGTGTGTGGCGAATCGTCGTCCATCAATTCGTCGATCTCGTCCTGGTCCAGCTTTTTGGCGTAGCCGTTGATGATGGCGCTGGCCTTGTTCACCAGCGCCTGAAGGTCGGCCCCGACGCTTGCGCACAGAACCTCCAGCGGCACCTCGTCCGACGACATCGCCGCGTCGATCTCGCGAATGCCTGCCGCCACAGAATCATTGAGACGTTCGACCACCGCGTCGAATGGTGTGCGGAATTCAGGCGGTGCATGTTCGTAGGCCTCGATCGCCAGTTCCTTGTCGGAAAAGACCGAATCGCGGAAGTGCGCCTGATAGCTCTTCGGCTGCCAGGCCTTGGCATCCTCCAGGCACTCGGGCATCGACGCGACCATGCCAATCAACATGATCACCTCGTTGAAATGATTGAGATAGTCCGTGGCCAGCAGTGATGTCTCGTTGATGTTCCTGCCCTTGACCAGGTGCCGGTAGGTGCGCGTGAATCGCACCTGCCCGCCCGCCCTGCCAGCCTGGGCCGACGGCGACGATTTCGATGAAGGCTCGTGCTGGACAGCGGCGTCCATTCCCCGCAAATCCTCTCCCTGAAAAACGCACCGTGCATCGCATCGCCCTTCGAGGGCGAGGCTCCCGGAGACATCGGGTTTGGTTTCTCTCAGTTGAAGGATAGGCGCCCATCCATTTCCGGTTCGTTAAATCAGACCCGCCCCACGGCCGATATCGGGCGGATTTCTTGTATTAATATCAAACCATTAGAGCGTTTTCCCTATTCGCGAGCCTCGCCCCGGCCCGGTCCTGCCGAAGAGCGGTATCTCGCTGCGCGCCACACCGAATGCCCTCGCCGCCCGGTTATGGTAAACGGGACCCAAAGGGAGCGCGTGAATGCTGATTTCGCAAAAAGGACTCCTCCGGGTTGCAACTCGCATCGTCGAGGCAACCGGGGCCGGTCCCGACGAGGCCGCCGTGGTCGCCGATCATCTGGTCGACGCCAACCTGTCCGGCCATGACAGCCACGGGGTCGGCATGCTGCCGATTTATGTGCGCAACCTGCAGGCCGGAAACCTGAATCCGAACGCCCATGCGACGGTCGTGCGCGATGACGGCGCAGTGTCCGTTGTGGACGGCGGCATGGGCTACGGGCAGGTGGTCGCAACCGAGGCGATGGATATCGCCATCGGCCGGGTCCGCGAAACCGGTGTCCATGCCCAGAACCTGATCAACGCCCACCACATCGGCCGGGTCGGAACCTACGGCGAACAGATCGTCGCGCAGGGCCTGATCTCGATTCATTTCGTCAACGTCTCCGGCCATGTGGCACTGGTCGCACCGCACCGGGGCAAGGATGCCCGCCTGTCGACCAACCCGATCTGCATTGCCGTTCCGGGCACGGATGGACGGATGCCGACGGTGCTGGATTTCGCGACATCGAAGGTCGCCATGGGCAAGACCCGGGTCGCCATGGACCGCGGCGAACCCGTCCCGGAAGGTGCGATGATCGACCGAAACGGACAACCGACCACCGATCCGGGCGTCATGTGGCCAGAACGGACCGGGGCGCTGCTGCCGCTGGCCGAACACAAAGGCTACGGGCTGGCCCTGATCTGCGAGATCTTGGGTGCGGCTTTGGGCGGCGGGCCGACAATCGAGGCGGGACTGCATATGGGCAACCGCATCATCAACAACATGCTGACCGTGGTGCTGGATCCCACCCGTTTCGGAACCCACGGCACGTTCGCGCCGTCTGTCGATGCGCTTTTGGACCATGTCACGGCATCGCCGCCAAGGGATCCGTCCGAACCGGTTCTGGTACCAGGCGATCCGGAACGCCAGGCACGCGCGGACAGGATGCGCGACGGCGTACCAATGGCGGACCGGGCCTGGGCGGAAATTGTAGAAGCCGCCGAACAGCTCGGTCTGGGTCGCGAGGAGATTGCCGCGTTGGCAGGCTAGGGCACGCCCAACAGCGCCTTGATGTCGTCCGGGACGGGGGCCGCCTGAACCGTGTTGCCGTCATCGGCCAGGACCGCCCAGACGCGCGTCTCCTGCCCTTCCGCAACCGGCCGGCCTTCGATGGTGAATTTGTGGTCGACGTCGAAGCTGCTGTTGCCCCATCGGGCGACAGCGCTGTCGACTGTCAGCGTGTCCCCGTCACGTGCCGGCGCAATGTGCCGAAGCGACGAGGAGACCAGCGGGAAACCCATGGCCCGGTACGTCTGGTTGATAACCGCGCGGGTCACACCGACTGACCGAAACAGCCCCCAGGTCGCCTCGTCCATCCAGACGTAGAAATTGGGATAGAAGACAAGGCCGGCAGGATCGCAATCGCCGAACGGTACAATGAAGGAATGGGAATGAAGGCGAAGCGCCATGTCGTCTGAACCTGATTCTCTGCGCGGCGTTCGCCCAAGATAGTGCGGCACGGTGGCGGATACAAACAGCCCCGCAACGCGCTGCAGCCAATTCGCGGCTGGGCGCTATGCCGCACGAAATCCTTTTGCTATCATGCCGCGTCACTAAAGATGACGTAACGCCCAGGCTGGCGTCGAAGGTCCAAGGGGTCCGCGACAGAAGTCGGCATCGGGGTTGGAGAATTGGGAGGAGGCCATGAAAAGACTCACTGCAGTCTCGTTTTGTGCTGTCCTGATTGCGGCAACGGGTGCCGCGTCGGCGCAGGACGGCAAGTACGTCAAGTGGAATTCCGATGGCAGCGCGGAAATCACGCTTGTCCATCCGGACAGCGAGACGGTTCTGAAGGCGGGTCCGGGCGAGCTTGGATCGCTGTTCGGACCCGGCGAAAAGCCGTTCGACGGAGCTGAGATTACCGTCACCGTAAACGCCAGCGGACCGAAAGGCGGAATCTCCGGACCGCTCTATTCCTTCCGTCCCGCATGGGAGGAAATGACGGGCGCGAAGTTGAACATTGTCGAGCTTCCGTTCGCCGAGCATTACACGAAAATGATGTTGGATCTGCGCAACGGCACCGGCGAATACGACGCTTTCATGGTCGGCGCCTTCTGGTACGGCGATATCGCCGGCGGGAACTACGGCTTCCCGATCAACGATCTCTTGGCGTCGGACGAGTATCCGCAATGGACACTTGATTCGATGCCGCCATCCCTGAAGGCACTGCACGTCTGGGGAGACGATGTTCTGGGCACGCTGAACGATGCCGACGGCCAGGTGCTGTACTATCGCCGCGACATCCTGACGAACCCGGACTGGAACAAACAGTTCAAGGCCGAATATGGCTATGACATTCCGGTGCCGCCGAAGACCTGGCAACAGGTGCTGGACGTCTCCAACTTCTTCAACGGCAAGAACTGGGACGACGGCGATGCCGACCCGGATTCCGGAATGGTGCTGCACTTGAAGGTGGGCGAGCAAGGCCACTATCACTTCCAGTCTCTGTCTGCATCGTTCGTGATCAATCCGGGCGACATGGTCACCAAGACCGAGAACGTCTATTGGTTCGATCCGGACGACATGAAACCGCTGATCAACAGCCCCGGCCATGTCGCAGCCCTGGAGTTCCTCCAGGAACTGCACAAGACAGGTCCGGAAGCCCAAGTCGGCTGGAGCCTTGGTGAGGCGTGGGACTATTTCCTGCGCGGCAAGGCTATCTTCGTGTTCAGTTGGGGCGACGTCGGCTCGCTGGTGCAGGACGAGACCCGCTCGAAGGTCAAGGGCAAGGTCGGCTCGTCGATCCTGCCGTCGTCCGACAAGTACTGGAACTTCAAGGACAGTGCCTGGGTCGACGTGAAGGACGGCCGCAAGGTCGGCAACACCACAGGCGGCTCGTGGCACGGCGTCATCTCCGCCTATTCGGAGAACCCGGAAGCGACCTATTCGCTGCTGGTGCTGATGGCGATCAAGCCGGCGTCGATCTGGAGCGCCAACAACGGCTGGACCGGCGTCGATCCGGGATACAGCTATCAATTCCTGGCTCCACAGGGCGAAGCGAAGATCGAGGACTATGAGGCCGCCGGGTGGAACAAGGACGATGTCGCCGATTACTTGCAGGCGTACTACGAGACGTTCAATGCCTCGACGATGCTGACCTATCTCAGGATCCCGGGCACGTTCGAGTATTGGGACATCCTGGACAAGAACCTGTCCGCGGCGATGTCGGGTCAAATGTCAGCCAAGGAGGCGCTTGACGCGACCGCCGAGTCCTGGGATCCGATCACCGATCGGCTGGGACGGGACGCCCAATTGAAACTGTATCAGGCTGCCATCGGCTACGGCGGCTGATCGAAACCGTGTGGCGCGGCCGGACCCTGCAAGAAGGTCCGGCCGCGTCTTTTTCTTCTGCCTGAATACCGGACTATCCGTCCACGACAATGCCCTACAAACGCAGCATTGCCCGATATCTGTTTCTCCTGCCTGCCGTGATCTGGGTCCTGGCTTTCACGGTTTTTCCGCTCGGCTATTCCCTGGGGATCAGTTTTTCGAAGGTCGAAAGCAAGGTCGAAATCAGCCGGAGCAAGATCCCCATGCTGGACAAGGCGGGCAATCCCGTCCTGACCAAGGCGGGCAAACCGCGAACCAGAACCAAGGTCGAGCGAAAGAACGTCTCGACCTGGAGCTTCGAGGGCATGAAAAACTTTGGGCGCGTCTTCCAAGACAACCAGGTCTGGACCGCGGTCAAGATCACCACGGTCTTCGTCCTGGTCGGCGTCAGCGTTCAGCTTGTTCTGGGGTTCCTGCTGGCGGTGCTGTTCAACCGAAAATTGCCGGCGCTGGGACTGATGCGGGCGGCCATGCTGTTGCCAATCTTCGCAACGCCGATCGCGGTCGGCTATCTGTTTTTCACGATCTTCTACGAGGAAGGCGGACCGCTCAGCTTCCTGGGCATTCCGTTCCTGTCTAACCCCAATTGGGCCCTGGTTTCGATCATTGTCGTCGACATCTGGCAATGGACGCCGTTCGCCTTCCTGGTGTTCCTGGCTTCGCTGCAAGGCGTGGACGAAGAAATCCTGGACGCGGCCCGGTTGGAGACGCAGTCGGAATGGCAGATCGTCATGAAGGTCCTGCTGCCGTTGATGCAGCCGGTGATCGTGATCATCCTGCTGTTGCGGTTGGCCGAGGCGTTGAAGCTGTTCGACATTCCGTTCGCCCTGACCGGCGGCGGACCCGGCATCGCCACCCAGAGCTATTCCTTCCTCGCCTTCAGGACGGGTCTTCGATACTTCGATCTGGGCTTCGCCTCGGCGATGGCCTACTGCCTGCTGATCGTGACCATGATCATCGTCACCCTCTTTTTCAGCCGGCTACGCCGGCAATATGCATGAGGCGCTGAACGATGCCGGCGGTCAGACAGAAAGACACGATGCGGGAGACGATCATCATTCTGGGCGCAATCCTTGTGGTGATGGTTTTCTTCTTCCCGTTCTACTGGGCGCTGTCGACCAGTCTCAGAAACCCGATCGACACCTTCACCGTCAGCGGCCTG
>CAJIAA010000167.1_pt1 | contig 18113 bp, 17 predicted proteins | sample 9199011 | NCBI WGS metagenome assembly CAJIAA01 (sample SAMEA7708266, study PRJEB35096) | sediment metagenome | biome: marine neritic benthic zone biome [ENVO:01000025]; feature: sediment [ENVO:00002007]; material: shallow marine sediment [ENVO:03000034] sea grass bed [ENVO_01000059] ...
ATCACAGCCGCCCCTTCGACAAACTCTGATCAGGCTTTCGCGGCGGGCCTTCGGCCCGCCTCCCTCATGGTGAGGAGCGGCGCGAGAGCGACGCGTCTCGAACCATCTGGCTGCAACCGGCAGGACCTCGCATTAGTCGGGCCGAAGGTCCGCCGCGAAAGCCTGCTCAGAGTTTGTCGAAGGGGCGGCTGTGATCAGGAGGAAAACAGACCGATCATTATTATTATACCGACATATCCGTCCTAAAGGAAAGATCGGTCAGATCATCAGAACTGACCGGACTGGTAGTCGTTGACGGCCTGGATGATTTCTTCCTTGGTGTTCATGACGAAGGGGCCGTAGCGGACGACGGGTTCGTCGATCGGGCGGCCGGCCACAAGGATGAAGCGGGCGGGGGTTGCGCTCGTGGAGACCTCCAGGGCCGTGCCGTGGCTGAGGACCGCCAGGTTCCCGGCGGTCACCGCGGTCCCTTCGATCTCCAGCGCGCCCTCGAACAGGTAGACGAAGGCGGTGTGCCGGTCGGGCAGGGCGAAGGCCGCGCGGCCGTCCGCCGGCACGGCGGCGTCGAGATAATAGGGATCGACGCTGATGCCGGAGACGGGGCCGGAAACGCCGTCGGTCGTCCCCGCGACGACCCGGATCACCGTTCCGTCGTCGCGCCTGACCTCCGGAATGTCCTGCGGCGGGATGTCCTGATAACGCGGTTCGCACATCTTCTGGTCGGCCGGCAGGTTGACCCAAAGCTGAAAGCCGCTCATCAGGCCGTCTTCCTGCTGGGGCATCTCCGAATGCACGATGCCGCGCCCGGCGGTCATCCATTGCACCGATCCGGCGCCCAGGTGGCCTTCGTTGCCCTTGTTGTCCCGGTGCAGCATCGCCCCGGCCAGCATGTATGTCACCGTTTCGAAGCCGCGGTGGGGATGGTCGGGAAAGCCGGCGATGTAATCGGCGCCGTCGTCGGAATGGAAGTGATCCAACAGCAGGAACGGATCCAGCACGTCCAACGACGGGGTGCCGATGGTGCGGTTCAGCCGCACGCCGGCCCCGTCGGAAGTAGCCTGGGCCGGCAGGATGCCGAGGACGGTACGGTTGGGCATGGGTCTGGTCCGGAGTTGCGTGGATCAGGTTATCGATATAACCCGGCCGCGGGTGGGGACAAGCGTGATCCGGACCGAGCCAGGAGGCAGCCAGATGGTTCGAGACGCGTCGCTCTCGCGCCGCTCCTCACCATGAGGTGGAGGCTGGGGCTTGCGACGGTCAATGTCCTCACCCTGAGGAGCGCCCGGAGGGCGCGTCTCGAAGGGCGTGGCTGAAGCCGCGCTCCGTTCCTCGCTACAGCAACCCCGTCGCGCGGAAGCTGAAATAGTCCGACCGGCCGATGATGACATGGTCGTGCAGCGCTATCCCCAGGCGCGTGGTCGCCTCTTTCAGTTCCCGGGTGCTGTCGATGTCCTGTTGCGACGGCGTGGGGTCGCCCGACGGGTGGTTGTGCACCAGGATGATCGCCGAGGCGCCGCGGTCCAGCGCGCGTTTTACGACCTCGCGCGGGTAAAGCGGGGTCTGGTCGACGGTGCCCCGGTGCTGCAGTTCATCGGCGATCAGCTTGTTCTTCCGGTCCAGCAACAGCACGCGGACCTGTTCAACCGTTTCGCGGGCCAGCACCGCGTTGCAATAGCCGATCAGCTTGTCCCAGGAGCTGATGACATGGCTGTTCAGGACCTCCTGGCGGGCCAGGCGCAGGGCTGCTGCCTGCACCACCTTCAGCCCGACGACGGTGGTCTCGCCCACATCGGGCATCGCCCGCAGCGCCTCAGGCGGCGCCGCGATCACCGCGGCGAAGCTGCCGAACCGGTTGACCAGCGCCTTCGACAGGGGTTTGACGTCGCGCCTGGGTATCAGCTGCGTCAGCACCAGTTCCAGAAGCTCGTAATCCTCCATCGATGCGCCCTGGTCGCGCATGAAGCGCTGTCTCAGCCGCGCCCGGTGATTGTGATAGTGGGGCGCGTCCTTTGCGCCGTCGGTCCGTGCCACGGGTCCTGCCTCCTGCCAAAGGGACGGTGCGTCCTTTGGCCGGGGCTATGGACGGTTCAGGCCGCGTTCGGAAGCGCCGGTCAGGCGTAGGGCGGCTGGGTCAGGCCCTGGGGTGAGGCGGTGAAGATCTCGTGGCCGGTTTCGGTGACCGCGATGGTGTGTTCGAACTGCGCCGACAGCGACCGGTCCTTGGTCACCGCGGTCCAGCCGTCGGACAGGATCTTCACGTCGTAACGGCCGGCATTGACCATCGGCTCGACGGTGAAGAACATGCCCGGCTCCAGGATCGGCCCGGTGCCCGGCCGGCCGTAATGCAGGACGCTGGGTTCATCGTGGAACACGCGGCCGATACCGTGGCCGCAGAAATCGCGCACAACGGAAAACCTGTTGGCCTCGGCATATTCCTGGATGGCGGCGCCGATGTCGCCAAGCTGGGCGCCGGGGCCGACCGTCGCGATGCCGCGCATCATCGCCTCGTAGGTGACCTCCACCAGGCGGCGCGCCTTGACCGGGATCTTGTCGCCGACGAAGAACATGCGGCTGGTGTCGCCGTGCCATCCGTCCAGGATGACGGTGACGTCGATGTTGATGCAGTCGCCGTCGGTCAGTTTCTTCCGGTCGTCGGGAATGCCGTGACAAACCACATGGTTGACGCTGGTGCAGATCGACTTCGGGAAACCCCGATAGTTCAGCGGGGCCGGCACCGCGCCGCGCTCGGTGATGAAGGCGTGGCACAGCCGGTCCAACTCGCCGGTCGAGACGCCCGGCCGGACGTGCGGCGTGATGTAGTCCAGCGTCTCCGCCGCAAGGCGGCCCGCCGCCCGCATGGCGTCGAATTCCTCCGCGCCGTGCCGCTTGATCCGGGACTGTGTCGCCTTCAGCATCTAGACCTCGGTTTCCTGGAGCCTCCGCCCGGCCGCCGCCGGGGGCACGATGGGCAGGGGATCCGCCAATTCAATCCCATCGAGCGAGAGTGTGCAACCATAGCACAGCGCCTCTACACCTTTGGTTAACGCCGCCGTCAGCCCGTCGGCATAACCCGGGTCGACGTCGGCCGCGATCCTGAAATGGGTACAGTCCGGGCGCTGGACAAGGTAGACCATCACCGCGCGGGCGCCGCCGGCCACCATGTCGGCCAGCTCCTCCAGGTGCTTGGCGCCCCGTTTGGTCACCGAATCGGGGAATTCCGCGGCGTCGGGGTGCGGGCCGTCGGTTCGGCGCAGATGCACGTTCTTGACTTCAACATAGGCGGGCGGGCGGCCGTCGGCCTCCAGCAGGATGTCGATGCGGCTGTTCTGCCCGTACTTCACCTCGCGGCGCAGGCCGTCATAGCCGGCCAGCTCGGGGATTCGGCCTGATGCGATGGCCTCCGCGACGATGGCGTTCGGCTGATTGGTGTTGATGCCGATCAGGTGGCCGTCGCGCTTCAGCAGTTCCCACCGCCACCGCAGCTTTGCAGTGGGGCTGTGGTTCGCCGCCAGCCAGACTTCAAGGCCCGGTTCTGCCAGCCCGCCCAGCATCGAGCCGGGATTTGGGCAATGGGCGGTCACCACGTCGCCGCTGTCCAGTTCGACGTCGCACAGAAACCGCTTGTAGCGCCGGACCAGCCGGCCATGGACGAGAGGTTCGGGATACTGCATGGGCGGGGCTTATAAACGCCCCGACCCGACCCCGCAACGGGCGCGCGTTCACAGACCCCTGGGCAGGGTCGAACTGTGCCAGGAATCGACCGTGACGCTGCGGACGATCAGGTTGTCGTCCACGTTCAGGCTCACCTTCCACACTTTGTTCTCGATAAAGGACGTGCCCGTGGCGTAACGGCAGAGCACGCTGTCGTCGATCCGGATCAGCATCTCCGATCTTTCGCAGCGTGCGCCCAAGGCCTGCATCTTGCGGGTTGCCGTGGCGTGGTCGACCGGCAAGGCCAGATACGCCACCAGGTCGGCCGTCGTTTCGGCATTGGGGCGGTCGATCCGGAAATACCGCGCGCCGGGCCGCGAGTCGTCCTCGCCGATGCCGCATGCCGCCAGCAGGGCCAGCGGCATCAGCGCCGCCGCAAAAGACCTCCGGACCGGGGCCGCCGTGGTTTGATGTCGTCTCATCGCAAGTCAGTATGGAAGGGACGGGCCGGAAAGTCACCGCCGCGGGCAGCTTCGCGCCGTCCTGCGGCCTTCGCAACCGCCCGTCCATCGCATAGACTGCCGCTCCTTTTCAGCCGCCGCACGGTTTTCCAGCATGCCCGTCACCGTCACAGCAGCCGTCCTGATCATCGGAAACGAGATCCTTTCGGGCCGCACCCAGGACGCCAATCTCGCATATCTGGCGAACGGGTTGAACGAGGCGGGCGTGCGGCTGATGGAGGCGCGGGTGATCGCGGACGACGCGGATGAAATCGTCGCGGCGGTCAATGCGCTGAGGGCGAAGTACGACTACGTGTTCACCACCGGCGGCATCGGTCCGACCCACGACGACATCACCGCGGAATGCGTCGCCAGGGCGTTCGAGCGCCCGCTGATCCGCCACCCCGAAGCGCTGCGCCGGCTGGAGGCGCATTACCAGCGCACCGGCATCGAACTGAACGAGGCGCGCCTCAGGATGGCGAACACCCCCGACGGCGCCGACCTGGTCGACAACCCGGTGTCCAGCGCGCCGGGCTTCCGGGTCGAGAACGTCCACGTTCTGGCCGGGGTTCCGCGGATCTGTCAGGCGATGTTCGACGGCATCAAACATACCTTGAAGGGCGGCGATCCGGTGCTGTCGCGCACGGTGCAGTGCGGACTGCCGGAGGGCAAATTGGCGGCCGGCCTGGAGACGATCCAGGAACGCTTCGCCCAGGTCGAGATCGGGTCTTACCCGTCCTACCGCGCCGGCGGCTTCGGCGTAGCGGTGGTCCTGCGCGCGCAAGACGCCGGCGCGTTGGCCGCGGCGACGGATGCCGTGGCCGAACTTGTCCGCGACCTGGGCGACACGCCGCAGGTGCTGGGCGAAGGTGAAACCGCCTGAAACGTTGCACGCGCACGGTTGCCGCTGTCAGGACTCGCGTTGCATCACGTCAGCGGCTATTCTATCCACAGGGGAAAGACGCGCACGCGATTGCCCCTTTGGGGTTGCAGTGCGGTATCCGGGGAATGCGCCGCGCTTTTGCCACGATTGCGGCCCAGGACGGTCACACCGTCCTGTTACGATCACAAATCAACAAACGCCCGATAACGGGTGGGAGGCGAGTGATGATGATCAGGCGTCCCCGTATCCAGTTGGAGCGGGGGGATACGATCGGCGGAACCGCTCCGCTGATCATGATGGACCGGGTCTCTTTCACCGATCGGCGCCGAAGGACCGTGCGCCGTGACGACCGCAGAAAGACCGGTTCGACGGTCCGGGTCCTGATGTGGGTCTCGGCCATCGTGGCAACGGCCGCGTTTGCCGCATGGCGTGTCGGCCTGCCGGTGGGCGACGTCGTCGAGCGGGTAGCCGGCCTGTTCTAGGTGCGGCGCGGTCTGCTTGTCTTGGTGCTGATCGCCGCCGGGCTCGCCGCGTGCGGCGACCGGGTCGGCGTCAAGGCGCGGGGCAGCAGCAAGGAAAAACCGCAATGGGGCGTGCAGCTCAAACTGCCGCCGCCAGAGTGAGGCGACGGCATGCCTGCGCCGCGGCTCAATTGAACCTGAACACGAAACGATACGGCCGGTAGGGACGGTACGGGCGGTAGGGTTTGTCCACGCGCTGGCCGAACCGCGGAAAAACGCGCCTGCTGGGCCGGACGCGGGCCGGCCGCGGGCGCAAGGTAACGCTGCCGTCGGGGCGGACGTGGCGGTACGCCGGGCGGCCATAGACGGGTTGCCACTGGCGCGCGGCGGTCGGCATGACGACGACGGTGAATCCGCCGGGGCCGTCGGTCGCGGCGCCGGCAGGAAGCGCGAACAGCGCGGAAATGGCGACGATCGCGGCGAACACGGACTTTTTCATCGGGGTCTCCATCTGGCGTAGATGACGACGCCTATGGACGGAGGAGGGCGGTATTCGCCCGCGCCGTTGCGGCCGGCGCCTACCGGGAGCCGGGGTCCAGTCCGAAGGGCCGGTAGGTCACCGGCTCGTAGCTATGGGGTTGCGGCGAATAGACTTGCTGCGCGGTGGCGCGGCGGTCCGGGGCGGCATGCCGGACCTCTTCCATCCGCCGGGCGATGGTGGCCGGCCCGGTGCGGCAGAACTGGAGGCTGTCCCTGGCCTTGTCGGTCGCCACCAGGCGGTAGCCGACGGAGGCAGGGCCGGGCTGGCGTTTGATCTGGTTGGGCCGCCCGGCCTGCTTGGCCGATCCCAGGCGCCAGCCCAGAGTGGCGGGCGAGGTGGGCTGGGTCAGCTTTTCGCCGGTGGCGCGCCGCCCGGAACCCAGATGCCGGCCGACGTTCAGCGGCGTGCCCTCGCCGAAGAAGCGGCTGCAGACGCGGCCATAGGCCACGAAGCCGTTATAGACCGGGGCAGAATCGCGGACACCGGCATCGGATGTGCCTTCGTCGCCCGCGCCCGCAGGCGCCGCGAACAGCGCCGCAATTACCAAAAGAGTGCCACCCAGAAGCTTTTTCATCGGCCGTCTCGCGTGCCGTTAACCTATTGATGCGGCTATGGTTACCGCTTTTTTACCAAGCTAGCAGAGGTGGTCGGCGACGTCACGTATTTATGCCAAATGCCGGGGTTTTCCGACGGGCGTCGGGAGGGCAGGCAAGCCGGGCCGGCAGGTCCGCTTGCCACCGGCTGGCGCCGCCGCTACCTTCGCGGGCCAAACGCGGGCGTGGCGGAATTGGTAGACGCAACAGACTTAAAATCTGTCGGGCCTTAGGCCCGTGCCGGTTCAAGTCCGGCCGCCCGCACCATCATTCGGCACCGGCCGCCGATCGTTCCCCGGCAACACGCACGTCGTCCCTGATCCGCTCCGCCGCCGTCGCCAGCATTCTCAGCACCATGAATGTCGCCGCCGCGGCGGCCAGGTGCTTCAGGCTGTGGCCGCTGACCGTGCGGCCCAGCAAGTCGAAGACCGCCGCGTCGTTGTGCTCCAGCAGCTTCGACAGCGCGTACCAGCCGATGATCCAGAACACGTAGATGCCGGCGGTATAGCGTGCCGGGGGAAACAGCCACACCATGACCGGCACGGCGATCATCGGATAGAACTGCACCAGGGCGTAGAGCCTGAGGTCGCCGCGGCCCAGGCTTTCGGTGACCGTCCAATAGACCAGGCTCAGCACGCCCACGACCAGCAGGATCGGCAACATCCAGCGGATGCCGAAGCTGCGGTCGACCCGGTCGGCGAAGAAGGCGGCGAACAGCGCCATGAAGGCGACCGTCATCGGCAGCCGGTCCCAGAACAGGGTCTGGTTATTCGGGTTCCAGTGGTAGTAGGCCGACCCGATCGACACCAGTGTCACGCCGATGAAGAAATGCACGTAGGGCCGCGCGTCCACCGCCTCTGCGAAGATCGTGCGGCCGCGCCGCCGGATCCACCACAGGCCCCAGATGCCGACCACCGCGAACCCGGCATTGGAGGTCACGTCGCCGAAGTTGGGTATGCCCAGGAACGCCCGCTGGTCGGCGAAGTCGTGATAGGCCAGATGCTGCGGGATCGGCGGCACGAAGGCGAGCGCCGCCACGGTGACCGCGAACGTCGCAACCAGCACCCAGATCTTGTGTCGGAAGCTGAGGTTCCGCATGAAGAGGGTTTCTAGTCCGGCGCGGTCTTCGGCACCAGTGCCTGGACGCGTTTGACCATTTCACGCCTTGCCGTGTGCGACCTGCGACGAACGGCCTCCCGCGCGCAGCGTTCAGTCCTCTTCCAGCACTGCCTCGACCGTCCCGTCCGCAATGGCCCCCGCCAGCCGCGCGTGGTCCTGGCCGGTGAGATCGGCGTAGCGATCGGCGTACTCCACCATGGCGTTGTCGAATTCGTCGTCCTCGCCGATATAGCCGCGGATCGTCATCGCGTCGCCGGACCGGGCATGGGCGTAGGCCAGGGTCTTTCCGCACAGACCGGCAAAGGCCGCCAGCCGCTTGGGCGACATCTCCTCCACATCGACCTTGCCTTTGCCGTCCCAAAGCTGGCGAATGTAGAAGTCGACCTTTTCGCCCTTGCGGGGCGTCCAGGTCGCCCAGCCCAGAAAGACGTCGCTGGTGGCCTGGATCAGGCGTTGTCCCTCGACGACGCGCTGTCCGGACTGCTTGAAGACGCTGGCGCCCAGATGGGCCTCCAGGACCGACGGCACGGCCTGCTTGAACTGCAGGAACAAAGGCGTCCGGTCGTCCGATTCCAAGAGGGCGATGACACAGCGGGTGCCGACGCTGCCGACCCCGACCACCTTCTTGGCGACGTCGACCAGCGAAAAGCGGTCGAACAGCACGCGCCGGTCCAGCGGAAGCGTCTTGCGATAACGGTTCAAGAAGCCTTCCACGCCGCTGTGCTTGCCGGCCGCGAGTTGCTCGTCGATGCGGTCGATCCCCGGCGGGTCGGGAACGATAACGCGGCGGCCGTCGACGATGTCGGTCAGCTTGTCCAGCGCCCGCATGCTGGTCTTGCGGGCCGCCTTGCCGGCGACTTCCTCTTGCCATTTCCGATGCTTCTTGCCGCGTTTTTCGATGCGTTCCAGAACCGCCTCCATCTCGAAGCGGTAGTAGTGTAGGTCGAGCGGGCTCAGTTCGGACGCCTCGATGATGAACTTGCGGTAGTCGCGCATCGCCGCCCGCGTTGCGGCGCGACATTTCTCGGCCGAAAATCCGCGGTTGCGGGCGGAGACGGTGATGCTGGCCGCCAGCCGCTTGACGTCCCACTCGAACGGGCCCGGCAGGGTCTCGTCGAAATCGTTGAGATCGAATACCGCCCGGCGGTCCGGCGCGTTGTACCACCTGAAATTTCCAAGGTGGGCGTCGCCGCACAGTTCGACCCACAGGTCTGTCCGTGGCCGCGCCGCCAGGTCGGCGGCCATCACCGCCGCCGCGCCGCGCAGGAAGGTGAACGGAGTCCGGCTCATCCGCCCGTAGCGCAGCGGCACGATCTCCGGCAGGCGCGTTGCGTCCTGCGCCTGCAGGATTTCCAGGGGGTCCGCCCGGTCGGCATCGGCGGGAACTTCGGCCTGCGCGGCCAGCGGCACGGTGTCCCGCTGGGCTCTTCCGGCGTCATACCGGTCACGCGGAGACGCGTGGGGGTGCGCCAATGTCGGATTGTTCTTCTGGACAGGCTTAAGCATTGTCTTCCTCCCCTGGTTCCTGTGCAATTGGCTGCTGCCAGTATAGCCTAAGCGCTGCGGGCGGCACATTCTGCCGGAATTTCTTTGCTTGCTAAGGTCCGTTTCGTAGGGGGATTAGGACACATGGCTTCGCAAGATCGCTTTCTCGCCCGTCTGCCGATCCGGGCACCGCTTGTTCCCGTTGCCGCTCTCTTCCTTGTTTTCGTCCCATACGCGTTCGCACAGGATGCCGACCGTCTGGATTATCTGGGCATGGGGGTCGGCCTGTTCGGCGGACTGGCCTTTTTCCTGTTCGGCATGGAACAGATGACCGCAGGGCTCAAGGCGGCCGCGGGCGAGCAGATGAAGGTGGTTCTGGCCAAACTCAGCTCGAACCGGGTCATGGGCGCCATCACCGGTGCCCTGGTGACTGCGGTGATCCAGTCATCTTCGGTCACGACCGTCCTGGTCGTCGGTTTCGTCAGTGCCGGCCTGATGACGATGATGCAGTCCATCGGCATCATCTTCGGCGCGAACGTGGGCACGACGATCACCGCACAGATCGTTGCGTTCCGGGTGACGGAGGCGGCTTTGCCGATGCTGACGATCGGCTTCCTGATGACGTTCGTGTCGAAGCAGGGGAAAAGCCGGCACTACGGCGCGATGTTGATGGGACTGGGCCTGATCTTCTTCGGCATGTCCGTGATGAGCGACGCCATGGCGCCGCTGCGGACCTACGAACCGTTTCTGGAGTTCATGCGGGCCATGGAGAACCCGCTTTTGGGGATTCTGGTGGCGGCACTGTTCACCGCGCTTGTCCAGTCCTCGTCCGCCACGATCAGCCTTGCCGTGGTCATGGCGACCCAGGGTTTCGTGACGTTGGAAGTCGGAATCCTGATCGTCTTCGGCGCCAAGATCGGCACCTGTGTGACCGCATTGCTGGCCGCCATCGGAAAACCAAGGGATGCCTTGCGCGCTGCCCTGGTGCATGTGCTTTACAACATCCTCGGCGCACTGGTGTGGATCGGCTTCATCGACTTTCTTGCCAGGATGGCGGTCTCCGTGTCGCCAAGCTACGACACGCTGGTCGCCGCCGACCGGTTGGCCGCGGAGGTGCCCCGGCAGGTGGCGAATGCGGCAACCATCTGGGCGACCGCAAATGTCGTTATCTTTCTGCCCTTCGTGGGAATATTCAGCCGGGTTGTCAGCCTGATCGTCCGCGACAAAGTTGAGCCCGATACGCTGATCGTTCGGCCGAAGTTCCTGGACAACGAGTTGATCGCCGTGCCGTCGCTGGCATTGGAGCGTGTTCAACTTGAACTGGGGCACATGGGCGAATGGGTCGACAATATGCTGCGCGGAATCAAGCCGGCGATGGAGGACGGCGACCCCGAAGCCTTCAATGACATTGTCAAGAATGGCGACCGGGTCGTCGTCCTGAGGGATGCCGTCGTCCACTATGCACAGCGTCTTGGCCGGGGCGAGCTGACGGATGCGGAATCCGTCCAGCACGCCAAATTCCTGGGAATAGCAACCGACATCGAAGGCCTTGCCGACGTGGTTTCCAAAGAGCTGGTCTCTGTTGGACAGGCATTTCAGAAGCACGAAATCAAGACCAGCGAGACCACCGGAGAAATGCTGGACCAGGCCTATCAAACGGTCTGCAAGGCGGTGGGCGACGCGCTCAAGTCCGTGGTCGAAGACGATCAGCGCGCGGCCCAGGACGTGCTGGTGCATCGGGACGAATTCTGGCAGCTCAGCGAACAGGTCCTGCGGCGCCAGGCCGACCGGCTGGCGCTGGACGACCCGGACCGCCTGGTCAAGCACCGGTTGCAGACGGATTTGCTCGACAAGCTGCGCCGGGTCTACATGCTGGCGGAGCACCTTGCCGCCAGCGCTCTGCCGGCCAATGTGGTGGCGCGGGAATACGAGGCCAGCGCCTAGGGGCAGAAACGAAGCCGCCGGACGCGGCGGGTACCGCGCGCTTAAACGACGGCGTCTTCCAGGTCGTCCATGTTGTGCACGATCACGTAGCCGCGGCCGACCGTCACCAGGCCCAGGTCGCGCCATTCGGCCAGCTGGCGGTTGACGCTTTCCCGCGTCACGCCCAACTCGTCGGCCAGGCCCTGCTGAGACAGGCCGTGCTCGATCCGCAGGCCGCCGGACGGGTCGGGCGACGCTTGAGCCTCACCATAGGATTGCAGCCGTTTCAGCAGGCGTTCAGACAGTTCCAGGAACACCGACTCCTCGGCCAGTTCGGTTGTGCGGCGCAACTTGTCGCACAGCAGGTCGATCACCGACAGGCACAATTCGGCACTGTCCTTCAACAGCAGGGCGAAGTCGTCGCGGCGGATAACCAGCGCTTCGGTCTCTACCGCGGTCACCGCGTCGGCGGTGCGTACCTGACCGTCCAGCAGCGCGATTTCTCCGACGACCTCGCCCGGCAGGATGGTGTTGATGATCATCTCCGACCCGTCCATCGAAGTCGTCGCGATCTTCATTCGTCCGCCGACGACGATCATCATCGTGTCGCCGGGGTCGCCTTTTCGGAACACGGTCTTGTTCGCCGGAAAGTGAACCGTGCGTACGTGCAACTCCAGCGTCTCCAACTGCCGTTCTGACAGGCAGCGAAGGATCGAGGAGCCCTTCAAAAGCTCCCGGGTCTCAGGTCCAGCCATACCTCTTCACTCCCCCAGCACCGAACAGGCGCAGTATAGCCCGGCGACCGGGCGATGGAGCAAGCCGCGGTTGCGTTTTGGGCTGCGCCGGATCGGTATGGTTAACGGGCCGCACAGAGCCTTGGGCCAGGTCGGCCAGGCATAAGTATCCGATCCCATTGGGCGGAGCGGCCTCCTCGGGCCGCCCGCTTCGCCATGTGGCGCGCTGCCAGAAATGTCCGGAAACGAGCCAATTTCGCGTCGCCCGGCGCCCCGGTGTCGGTCCCTTCTCAGTCGTGTCCCGGAGCGTCATTGCATCCCAAAGTATGCCAATCTTAAGCTGCCGGAAAGCTCCGGCTGGTACGTTGCCGGCAACAGGAGAAAACAAGAATCTGGCAGGGCTCAGGCGTGCGGTTCATTTGAACCCGGATCGACGATGACGGGACGGGCGGGTCGCCCTCCACGCGGCGGATCCGACGGCCGCGAACCGCGTTTCCCCGAATTGCCGCCCGGCGACGTCCGCGGGCGCTTTCCCCGGAGCCACGACTGCCAGGATCGAACGAGGCAGGCATGGTTGATCAAGTTGAAGTACAGACCCACAGCGGCGGATCGCCTCTGAAGGCGCGCTTGCGCGCCCGGCTGGAGCATGGTCTTCGCGGGCAGCTCTTGGCTTTGGGGGCAGTTGGTGCCGTCGTGGTTTTGTGGGCCGGAGTCGCTGCAACGATCCTGCACCAGCATAACACGGCCACCGAGGAGGATCGCCTGGCCGGCCTTGCCGCGGCGGCGGCGGCCGTTGAGGGCACGGCCACGCTGTTTTCGGCGGCGGAAGCGGTCCTGGCCGGGGCCAGCGCGCGCGCCGGCGATGGCGAAGATCCGGATTGGCGCGTCTTGCTTGACGATGCGGGCAGGGTCCTGCCGACCGGTGTTGCATTTTTGGCCGCCTACAAGACCAACGGGCGTCTGATCCATCGCACCGGTGCGCCAGCCGGCCACCGCGCCAGCATTGCAACGCTGGAACATTTCCGTACCGCAATTTCAAGAGGATCGACCGGTCTGTATGTTGGCCAGCCATATTCGGATTCCGTATCCGGCGGGACGGTGATTCCCCTGGTTCGGCTGCATCCGGGGCCGGGCAAGGCCTTGCGCGCCATTCTGGTTGCCGGCGTCGGGGCGGAGACAATCGAACGGCGCCTGTTGTCACATGACGGCGCCATGGCCTTGGCACGTTCGGATGGGACGCTGCTGGCAGTGGCCGCGCCTTGGAATGCCGATCAAGGGCGGTTCGGCGCCAACTTGCCGGCCTGGCAAGAAGGCGCCGTCGCCGAGGCCGCGAACGGCCTGCCGCTGATGGCGGTGTCGACTGCCGTGAACGGCCGGGCGCAGAAGGTCGCGCGGCGCAATGCCGCCCAGTTGGCGGCGGCAGCGACGATCGCGAGTATCGGCCTCGTCGCTTTCGGGCTGTTCTGGCGCCGGCCCCAACGTGCCGAGGCGTTGCCTGTGTTGGGTGACCTCGGCCAGGACGACATGGTCCATGCCAAATCGGTCTTCCTGGCGACCATGAGCCATGAAATTCGAACGCCGCTGAACGCGGTCATTGGATTTGCCGAGGTGATCAGGGACCAGTCGGGCGCGCTGCCGCCTGAAAAGATAGGCGAATATGCCCAGGATATCGCCGCCAGCGGCCAACGGCTTTTGCAGATGGTGAACGACGTGCTGGATTTGAGCCACATCGAAAGCGGCCGCTATCAGATCCGGCCGCAGCGGCTGGACCTCGTCGAGGTCGTGGCAGGGGTACACCGCATTGTGGCGCCGCTGGCGCGGGAGCGCCAAGTCACCCTTGCCGCACCCGCAGTCGCCCAGGACCTGGTGCTGACGGCCGATCGAAGGGCGCTGATGCAGATCCTCTACAACTTGGTCCACAACGGCGCGAAATACGCCGATATCGGCGGAACGGTGTCTGTGAGGGCATTCACGGAAACCGACGGCACGGTTTGCATTGACGTCATTGACGACGGCGCCGGGATCCCCGAATGCGACCTTTCCCGGGTCATGCACCCCTTCGAGCAATCCAGGGAGGTTCTGACCTCGTCCAACGCCGGTACCGGGCTGGGTCTGGCCCTGGTCGGCAAGCTGGTCGGGCTGCATGGCGGGCGGGTCGAGATTGCCAGCACGGAGAATGAAGGCACCGTCGTCTCGGTCCGACTGCCCGCAGAGGGACCGGCCAGCGGCCTGGACTAGGCACGACGTGGAAGAGACGTCGATCGGCGGGATCGGAACGGGGTTCAATGGATATGAGCGCGAGGGACGGAGCCGATCCGGCTCCGCCCCGCGCTCTTATGCTCGGTTGCCGGCCGTGACCACCTGCGGTTCGGTCATTTGGCGGGAGATCAGGCACTGAAAAGCGCCTAGCAATCCCGCCAGGATGCCGGCGGTGATGGGCAAAACCTTCAGTGCGACCTCATCATTGAAAGCGCGATCTTTGGACACGTCGGCAAAGCTCAAATTACCAATGTCCGTCGCGATCCAGGTCGCGAACCAGATCAGTCCGGCACTGACGATTGCGAATATGCCGAAGTCGACCGCGAAGTTGCGCCAGGGGCTGCGGGTCGCGCGCCATGTTGACAGGTAGAAGAAAATGCAGGCAAGGGCCGCAGGGGTGAGGCCGTAAGGCAATATCTGGAACAGCCATTGGGTTCCCTCGATCCGGTTCTCGATGGCCATGCCGGCCAGGGGCGGCAGGATGCCCAGTGCGTATGCCGCGATCGCAAGTGCTGAAACCGCCACGATCTGATCCTCCAGGGCAAGATTCGTGTCGTGCGACTGCCGTTGATCCGCGAAATAGAGCCGCGCGCCTGCGGCGATCACGAATGGCGGCAACAGCATAAAGACGGCGTATGGCACCCAGCTGAGGATAAATATCGCGGAGTCGGTGCTGACCGACGGAGTTGGCTTTTGAAGGGAGTAAACGACGAAAAGGGCAAGGAAGCCGGCGCCGATTGTCAGCGCAATGATCAGAATACCCCCGGCGATCATCTGCCGCAGATTGAAGCTGAACGGCAGGACCGGCAGGCGCTGCAACTCAAGCTTGGTCCGTATGGTCTCTCTCAGTGCCCTTTCCGACGGTTCGTTCCACAGAAGGGCGCAGCTGAGGAACCGTGCGAGCCGTGCGACCAGGTCCTTGAGTTCCCGGGTCAGCACGGGACTCGGTCCAGTCGCCGTGTCCGCCGCCGGCATGAGTTCCTTCGCTTTCTTTTCCGCCCGCCTGTAGGCATCACTGTGTCTGCTGAAGAAGCCGCTGTAGGCGACGGCATTGCCTGGATTGTTGGCGCCGTCCTGCAGCAGTTCCACGGCGCTGCTCAACCAGTGGAGTTGCCTGATCAGCGCGCGATCTTCGTCACTCAGATGTGCGTATTTCTCATCGATTTCCCGACTCTGCTCGGTCTCCGGTTCGTTGGCGACGACGGCCAGGATCTCGCCGGCCAGGGTGTGTGCTTTTTGGGGAATGCTGGCGAAACTGTGCAGGAACTTGCGGGCGCGCGTGTCGATGTTCCTGAACCCCGGCACCGACGGAAACAGCGAGCTGGTTGCCAGGGCGGCCCAGGCCGGCGTGCCGATCGCCTCGCCCTCGTGCTCCGGTATTTGCAGGCTGCCGATCCACTGCGTCAGCAATTCCTGGAATTCGGGGAAAGACCCGAATGCGACCAGCGCGATATAGAGAACCTCGTAGCATCCCACATAGGCGGCGGCGCTGAGATGATATCGAAACCGCGTTGTGAACGAGCGGGCAGCCAGCGGTGGGTCGATGTCGTCGGACCGCTCTTCGGTCACCGCAAACCGGTTTGCCGCGAACAGCAGTACCAACAGGAAGCCGATCCAGAATGCGCTGTCGTTCAGGCTGCGGCCGAGCGTGTCCAACACCTTCATCCAAGCGCCTTCGTCGTCGCCCGCATTGTTGCCTGTCTGGGCCAGAACGGTCATGATCGTCATGCCGAGCGTCATGCGTTGTCACCTCCTTGACCGGTTCGGGTTGCCGCAACCCAAAGAAGAGCGACAAGCTAGGCAAGACCACATTCCGGCGAGTTGATGTCGATCAAAAAAGCGCGCTGCGCCAAGTGCATCGCCTCGGTCCGACTGCCCGCAGAGGGACCGGCCATCGGCCTGTAGGACCCGCGGTAACAGTCCTTTAAGACGACAGCTTTCTAATGTGACTCCTGGTTGTTCTTCCGGGGCTTGCATCAATTATCAGGGCGTTTCATGTGGCCGTTTAGCGCTGCCAAAGGCCGGATCGGGACAAGGCATGACGTCGATCAGGCGTCGACCGGCGAGATCGCTTCGGCGGCCGGAAGCGTTTCCACGGCAAGGCTGACCCCCGATATCGCTGATGGCGCAGCGATCTGGTCGAAACGGCTGACGGATCTGTTCCTCTATTGGCAAGGCAAGCGCAACGGCCGCCATTTTCCCAGCCGGGCGGACATCGACCCATTGGATATTCCTTCCCTGCTGCCGGTCGTGTTCCTGGTCGATGTGAAGGGCGAGCCTGTCGATTTTCGGTTCAGGCTGGTGGGGTCGGAGTTTGCCCGCAAGTACGGGACCGACATGACCGGCCGCACGCTGGGAGAGGTGAACCGGCACGCCCATTCCGGGGCCATCCTAAAGGACTATGCGGTCTGTGCCGAGGAGGGCGTGCCTCTGGCCTCGCGCAACAGTTTTATCAACGACCAGGGCATCTATTGGCGATACGAGCGGATCTTGATGCCGCTGGGTGACGAAGCCGGGCGGGTGCAGATGATCCTGGGGGGGATGGACATTAACATCCCCCTGTCCGAACTCTCGCGGCTTGAAACCGTTCAAAGGAACAATCTGACGACCCTTGCAGAGTCGAGGACACGAGCCCGGTAGGCGCGGGCCAGGCGGGCGGCGGACATGCAAACGCCCCGTCCTGCGGACGGGGCGCTGCCGTATGCACAAGGGCCGGTCGGTCCGGGCGCCGGGGCGCCGCGCGGCCGCTTCGGCAGCGCGCTGCCCTAATCCCGGCGGCTGCGGCCCATGTTCATTTCAAGATAGGCGCGGGCATCGACGTGCCCGTGGTTCATCTTCTGGATCTGGCGGTAATCGCGACTGAACTCGGTGCGCATCAGGCGCTGGAGGTCGTCGTCGCGGTTTCCGTTGAAAAGCTTTCCAAAGCTCAAAAGCATCATCGTTCTCCTTTTTTCGGCCCCATCCGGCGGCCATTTGTTGCACTGCACAATTACCCCTATAATGGGCCTGCCCAGCCAGATGTCGATGCAAAAAAAGGTCTACGGGTCATGCAGTTATTGCATGGGTCGCGGTAACGAAGCGTTCACAAAATCGCCCTAAAAACGGCGGTTTGGGGCCGTATTTGCTGCATATGCGAACATCGGGGCGATGGACGGCCGTGCCGCTGCTGGCCGAGGCCGCGACCGTCGGCGTGGACTGGCCACCAGACCTGCTAGTGGGAGTCCCGCGGCATGCCTTTGGTCTCGGCCACGTTCAGGAACAGGGTCGCCGGTTCCAGACAGGCTCCCTCGGCCAGCTGTCCCACCATCGAGCGGTAGATCTGCTGCCAGGGTGTCTGGTCTTCGGGGTAGTGGGGCGTGGTCTCGGCCCGCCGGCGTTTAAGCTCGGCCTCGTCGACCAGCATGTCGACCGTGCGTTTGTTGAGGTCGACCCGCACCCGGTCGCCGGTCTTGAGCAGCATCAGTCCGCCGCCGACCGCCGATTCCGGCGAGGCGTTCAGGATGGACGGGCTGCCCGAGGTGCCGCTTTGCCGCCCGTCGCCGACGGTCGGCAGTTCCGTGACGCCCTGTTTTACCAGATCGTCGGGCGGCAGCATGTTGACCACTTCGGCCGATCCCGGATAGCCGACCGGACCGGCGCCGCGGATAAACAACAGCGAGTGCGCATCGATTTCCAGGGAGGGGTCGTTGATCCGGTCGTGATAGTCCTCCGGCCCCTCGAACACGATGGCCTTTCCTTCGAACGCGTTCGGATCGTCGGGGTTGGCCAGATAGCGGTCCCGAAACGCCTTGCCGATCACCGAGGTCTTCATGATCGCGCTGTCGAACAGGTTGCCGCCCATCACCAGAAAACCGGCCTGGGTCATCAGGGGATCGTCCAGCGGCCGGATCACCGCATGGTCGATTTCGGTGACGCCGTGGACGTTTTCAGCCACGGTCTTGCCCGACACGGTCATGACCTCGCC
>CAJIAA010000046.1_pt1 | contig 18104 bp, 17 predicted proteins | sample 9199011 | NCBI WGS metagenome assembly CAJIAA01 (sample SAMEA7708266, study PRJEB35096) | sediment metagenome | biome: marine neritic benthic zone biome [ENVO:01000025]; feature: sediment [ENVO:00002007]; material: shallow marine sediment [ENVO:03000034] sea grass bed [ENVO_01000059] ...
GCCAGCCCGACTCGGGCCGCCTGGACCCCGTCGGAAAAGGGGCCCAGCAGGCGGGACGGCATCATCGGGTCCAACAGCACGAACACACCCCGGTCGTCGGCCCGCCTGATCAAGCGGCCATAGGCCTGTTTCAGCTTCAGCCGGGTCAGCATGTCGTCATAGGCCCGCCCGCCGAAGGCGTTGCGGCGCATTTTGTGAAGGATGGTCGGGCGCGGCCACGGCACCCGGTCGAACACGATCAGCCTCAGCGACCGGCCGGGCACGTCGACTCCGTCCCGGACCGCATCTGTGCCCAACAGGCAACTGTCGGGTTCCGCGCGGAATATGTCGATCAGGGTCGGCAAGTTCAACGCATCGACATGCTGGGCATAGAGCGGCAGGCCAGCCTGTTCCACGGCCTCGGCCAGGCGCCGGTGCACCGCGCGCAAACGGCCGATGGCCGTGAACAGCCCCAGGGCCCCGCCGCCGGCTGCCAGGAACAGAGCCCGGTAGGCCGCGGCGACCTGATCCAGATCGTCCTTGCGGACGTCGCCGACGATGAAGACGCGGGTTTGCCCACCATAGTCGAAAGGCGACGGCACCCGTGCGCGGATCGCCGGCAGAGGCAGATGCACCGCGCCGGTCCGGCGTTCGGCCGCCTGCCAGTCCGCCTCGATGTCACCGGATCCGTCGGTCAGGGTCGCGCTGGTGACCACCATGCCCTGGACCCGCGTGCCCATAACCTCGGCGAACGGGCGGCCCGGGTCAATCCAGTGGCGGTGCAGCCCCACATCGATATCGCGTCCATCGATCCGCGTGACCTGAAACCAGTCGGCGAAATCCTCCGGCGTGCCGTCGGCCAAAGCTCCCAGCATGCCGCGCCAGGCCGACAGCGGGTCGTAGGCGCGATGTTGCAGCGAACGCGCCAGGGCGTCCAACCGGTTTCGGGTCGCCGTCTCAAGCGAGTCGGCGTCCTCCTCCAGCCGCGCGGCGAGTCGGCGGCGCAACCCCTTGATCGGCTCGGCCAGGCGTTCGAGAGCGGCAGACAGACCCGCCGCCGCATCGGTCAGCCCCGGCACCGGGTCGCCGGTCTCCACTTCAAGGTCGAACGGCCCTTCCCGGCCCGGCGCCCGGGCGTAGACCTGCTGGCGAACGAGGCCAAGAAATACCTCCGTCGCACCGTTGCCGCCGCCCTCGCGCAGCCGGTTGGCCCAGCCCGCCGCCGGCAGGGCCGAGGCCGCGCGCAGGATCTCCTCCAGCAGATCCTGCGCGGCCTGGTCGCCATCGATCAGGTCGCCCAGCCGCTCTTTCAACCCGCGGCCGCGGCGCCGAGTTTCGGCACCGCGCAGCCAGCGCCTGAGTTCCGCGGTCTCCCAACCCGTCAGGTGCGCGGAGAAGGCGCTGTCCGCGGCGTCGAATACATGGTGCCCCTCGTCGAAGACCAACCGGCCCACCCGGCCCGACGGATCCAGGGTTCCGCGCGCCGACTGCACCATCACCAAGGCGTGGTTTGCGACCACCAGGCTGGCTCGTCGCGCCCTGCGCACGCTGTTTTCGATGAAGCAGCGGCCGTAATGGTTGCAGGCGGAATAGATGCACTCGCCACGGCGGTCGCTCAGCGCCACGGTGGCGCCCTTGCCCATCAGGTCGGGAAGCCAAGACGGGAAGTCGCCGCCGCTGAGATCGCCGCTGCGCGTCCGGTCCATCCAACGCGCCATCAGGCCCAATACCACCGCTTCGGCAGGGTTGGTCCGGCTGCGGCCCACCGCCTCCTCGTAATTCAACAGGCACAGGTAGTTCTCGCGCCCCTTTCGCAGTACGACCCGGTCCGGCTTGATCCGGGGGTCGGGATACAGCCGGTCCAACTCTCCGTCGATCTGGTGCTGAAGATTCCGGGTAAAGGTGGAGAGCCAGACCGGACCTTCGTTCTTCTCCGACCAAATGCTGGCCGGCGCGATATAGCCCAGGGTCTTGCCGACACCCGTGCCGGCTTCGGCCAGCACCACCAACGGCGCACCCTCGACGTCGGGCGGGGCGAATGCGGCGCTGACGGCAGAAGCGTAGTCGGCCTGGCTGGGCCGGGGTTCCGCATCCTCTCCCAACAGGGCACCGAGGCGCGCGCGCGCTTCCGAAGGCTCCACAGCGGCATTGCCCGGCGGCGGCGGCGGCGCCTGTTCCTCCCATTCCGGAAGCCGACGCCACACGTCCAGACCGGCCGTCCCGGCCCGGTCGCCGCCGGCGCCCGTGTCAGTGCCTAAAGCAGACAGGACTGAGACGCCCCAGGGCCAGCCGGCCTGCGCCATGGACCAGGCGATGCGCCTGACATGGGGGTCCGGTCCGGCCCCGGCCAGCGCCTCCAGCATGGCGATCATCACACGCCGCAGCGCCAGCGGCTTGGATTCCAGGTCTTCAGGCAGCGGAACGTGGCAGGCGGCCGCCAGGCCGCTCGGCGTCGGGACGCAGAATGCGGCCGGCCGCACAAAGGCGAACAGTTCCAAAAGGTCGAACCAGGGCTGACGCTTATGCCCAACCGTACCGCGGTCGCGGGGCCGTGACACAGAATTGCCGCCTCACCACTGGAAAGGCGGCGGGCGGCGGCCGCAAGGTCGATCAGGTCGCTTTCGCCATCGGGCGACAGCACCGCCACCGTGGTCTGGCTCACGGCAAAAATCGGCGCATCGGGGATGGTCAGGGTTGTCTGGGCGTCCGGCATGAGAGCCAACACTATACCCCCTGGGCCACCCGGGATGGAAAGCTCCCGTATGCCGTGCGCCGGTTGACCGTCCCCGCGCCACGCCCTAGTGTCCGCGCACCTCAGCACATCGTTCAGGCGAAACGAAACGAGGCCCGGGATGTCAGATCTGCGCGCGCTTGCCGAAACCGCCAAAGCATGGCCGTTCGAAGAGGCGCGAAAACTGCTGAAACGCATGGACGGGAAGCCGCCTGCGAAGGGCTATGTGCTGTTCGAGACGGGCTACGGGCCGTCGGGGCTGCCGCATATCGGCACCTTCGGCGAGGTGGCGCGCACGACGATGGTGCGCCACGCCTTCAACATGTTGTCGGATATGCCGACTAAGTTGTTCGCCTTTTCGGACGACATGGACGGGCTGCGCAAGGTTCCGGACAACGTCCCGAACCAGGACATTCTGGCCGCGAACCTGAACAAGCCGCTGACCGAAGTCCCGGACCCGTTCGGCACGCATGAATCCTTTGGCGCCCACAACAACGCGCGGCTGTGCGCCTTTTTGGATGCCTACGGTTTCGATTACGAGTTCAAGAGTTCTACGGAATGTTACCGGGCGGGTCAGTTCGATGACGCGCTTCTGACTGTGCTGCGAAACTACGACAAGGTCCAGGCAATCATGCTGCCGTCACTGGGCCAGGAACGGCGCGAGACCTACAGCCCGTTCCTGCCGATCGACCCGGAGACGCGCGAGGTTCTTCAAGTCCCTGTAATCGCGACCGACCCGGACGCCGGCACGGTCACTTATCGACGCAACGACGGTAAGACCGTGGAGACCCTTGTGACCGGCGGCCATTGCAAGCTGCAATGGAAGGCCGACTGGGCGATGCGCTGGTTCGCGCTGGACGTCGACTATGAAATGTCCGGCAAGGACCTGATCGATTCGGTGCGGCTTTCCAGCCAGATCACCCGCGCGCTGGGCGGTCGGCCGCCCCAGGACTTCACCTACGAACTGTTCCTGGACGAGAACGGCGAGAAGATCTCCAAATCCAAAGGCAACGGGATCAGCATGGAGGAATGGCTGACCTACGCGCCGACCGAAAGCCTGTCGCTGTTCATGTTCATGAAGCCGCGGACAGCAAAGCGGCTTTACTTCGACGTCATTCCGAAGAACGTGGACGAGTATCTGACTTTCCTGGAAAAGTTTTCCGCGGAGGAGCCCGCCCGGCAGGTCGAAAACCCGGTCTGGCACATTCATGACGGCCACCCGCCGGCACCGGGCGCTGGCCTGGGCCTGTCACTGCTGATCAATCTGGTCAGCGCCTGCAACACGCACGAAACGGACGTTCTGTGGGGCTTCGTTCGGCATGTGGCGCCGACGGCGACGCCGGAATCTGACCCGATGCTGGACCGCCTGTTGGGCTATGCGATCCGCTACTACGAGGATTTCGTCAAACCAGGCAAGCAGTACAAGTCTCCGACCGATCAGGACCGCGCCGCTTTAACGGACCTGTCTGCCCGGCTTGCGGCCCTGGACGCAGGCACGGCGGCGGCGGATATCCAGAACGAGGTTTACGCCGTGGGCAAGGCGCACGGCTACGACCCGCTGCGCGAGTGGTTTCGGGCGCTGTACCAGATCCTCTTGGGGCAGGAGCAAGGGCCCCGCATGGGGTCGTTCATCGCTTTGTACGGCATCGCCGAAACCCGCACACTTATCGAAAAGGCTCTGGCGGGCGAGAATCTGGACGCGGCATAGGTGCATCCGGCGTCGAGGCTAGCGCTTCGACCGTTCGGCCACACTGTCGAAAAAGTCCGCGACGATCGCAAAACGGTGCCGGGTGTTTCGGGACCCGTCCGCCAACGGATGTCCGAAGTCCGGTTCGTGAACATAGACACCGCCCCTGGCGGCGACCGCCTCGCCCAGTGGCGCGACGTCAGCGGACGGGACGATCCGGTCCTGGCCGCCGGACAGGACAATCATGTTCGATGCGTCACCCGGAACATTGGCGATCGGATCGTATTCGGACGGACAGAAGGAATACCAGGGCAATTTCGCCGGCGATGAGTCGATTGCGATGGCGTCGAACGCATCCCGGCGCATCTGTGGACCCAACGCAAAAATGCCACCCATCGACATGCCGTAGAGATAGGCGTGCTCGTATCCCTGATCTTTAATGAAGTCGGCGATCTCAGTCTGGTCGAGGCCGATGGGCTTGAGCAGCGGGACGCCGTCCGATCCGCCATAGCCCCGGTAGTCGAAGACAAAGACGTCGAAACCGCGATCGGCGAAGAACGTCAGTTTCTGGCGCAACTGGTCAGCGCGCATGGCATTGCCCTGCAGGAAGAGCAACGCACGCCGGCTGTCCGGGCCCTTCCCGGTCGAAAGCCGATATCCGACAAGCGACGGCCGATCCGGCCGATCGATGCGCATGGCGTCATAGGAGTACCCGCCGATAGTGGGGGCAGGGACGCCCTGGTTGGCAAGGTCCCGCCAGTTCTCGAAGGTTACTGCCTCGATGCCGAAGATACCGCAGACGCGCTCGTCCTCGGTCGAGTCCGTAGCGGCACACCCAACGAGGCTCAAGGCCAGTAAAGCCGTGTGCACCGTACCTTTGAGAGATCTTTTTGCCGTGGCCATAACGATCGGTCCGCACTTGCCGGCACGCCGGATCAACCGGTGCCTCCACGCTCAGCCGCCAGCGTGGGCAAACTCCCAGTAAAGCTCCTTGGCCAGACGATACATTGGCCCGGGCTGAAGATCGCGATCCTCGTAGCGGCCCACGAACATAACCTTGCCATAGTTGCCGGTGCTGAAGATCTCGTCCGCATCCAGCAAATCGTCCGGAAGCACCCGAGTCTCGTGCACCGCAACACCCCGGTCGGCCAACAGGCCGATCACCCGCTGGCGGGTGATGCCGTTCAGGAAAGTGCCGTTGGGTGCCGGCGTGAATACCGCGCCCTCCTTTGCGTAGAACAGGTTGGCAGTTGCGAATTCCGCAACGTTGCCAAGCCCGTCCAGCATCACTGCGTTGTCATAGCCCTTCGCCTTGATCTCCTGCATGGCCCGGCCGGCGTTGGGATAAAGGCACGAGGCCTTGGCATCGGTGGGCGCCATGTCCGGCGCCGGCCGGCGCCGGGAAGTCACGCAGGCTGAAAAACCGTTGTCGGGCGGCAGCGGCGCTTGCCAAATGTTGAGCGCGAACTGGGTGGTCTCCGGATCGGGCGCGATCCAGCCGTCCTCAGCCCAGTACATCGGCTTGATGTAAAGCGGCGTACCGCTGGGATATTTGGCGATCCCTTCGCGAGCGATCTCGACGATCTCGCCTGCGCTCTTGAAAGGATTCATGCCGAAGGACTCGGCCGACCGGCAGGTCCGTTCGGCGTGGCGATCCAGATCCGGCGCGACGCCTTCGAACGAGCGGGCGCCGTCGAAGACCATCGACGACAGCCAGGTGCCCAGCGTCATCGCCGACATGATCGGCGTTCTGCCTTCCAGCCATTCACCATTGAACCACGTATAAGCCGACATTGCCGAAGCCCCGAAACGTTGATCGCGCCAGGCTAATCCAGCACGTCAGGGAAAACGGCGCAACACCCCAGGCCAAGGCGCCGGGGGGTCGGCTAGATCAGCATTCCAGCAATTGCGTCTGAAGCACAAACGAAGGCCGGCCGCACGATGCCTCCCTGTAGACTCGTGCGGCCGGCCTTGACGGTGTTTTTATCCCGTCGCGATGTCCGTCGGATTCGGCAGGACAAGAAGGGCAAGCCGGCCGCCCGGTGCGGGCACCGACAGCACGCCGGCCTGCAAAGTCTTCAGCCAAGAAATCCAATTCACGGTCATCTTCCCCGTCGTCCTTTTCATTTACCGCGCACCCGAAACCCGGGCCGGGTTGAGATAGTGAACCTTGCACTCCGAGGCCTTCGTCCGCACCGTGCGCGCTGCGCGCGCGCCCGGCATCGGCCTTTCCGGCAGTACCGGATGGTCCGCGCCATCAAGCGAACCGACCATGTCCAGCGCGAAATGAAACGCCGCGCTGCCCCTTTTCAGTCGAACCACATCACACATCGGAACCCTCTCCCTCACACACTTCGCTCGTCGTTGCTTTGTTTGTTCTTTTTGCTTGTGTTTGGGCTCATATCCGCAAGCGGTGTGCCAAACCCCCTGCATTTTCTCTAAAATGCTGTTTTTCATACATCTTTACAGGGGTTTAACCCTGAAATCGTTCATCTTCCGGTAACAGTCGTCGCCAGATCGGCGAACCGCGGGCTGATTGCGTTGCATATTGCAACGCGGCAAACCGGGCGCTTGCGGATCGCAAGCCATGGGGTAGGGTGCGGCGATGAAAATCGTTTACCATCTTGCCCGCGATCAGGCGTGGCGCCGAGCTGCGGATACCGGCGCCTACCAGGGCGCGACCGAAGACCGCCGCGACGGTTTCCTGCATTTCTCGACCCGGGATCAAATCGTCGAAAGCGCCGCCCGGCATAAGGCGGGGCTGGCCGACCTGGTCCTCCTGGCCGTCGATGCGGGCTCTCTGGGCGAGGTGCTGCGATGGGAGCCGTCGCGCGGCGGAGCCCTGTTTCCGCATCTCTACGGCGACCTGCCGGTATCGGCAGTCCTGTGGGCCAAGCCGCTGCCGATCGGGCCCGACGGGGCGCACCAGTTCCCGCCTCTGGACTGACGGTGTCGCTGGCCGGCCTCGCCATGCCGCTGTTGCGGCGGCTGGACCCGGAACGGGCGCATCGCCTGACCCTCCGGGCGCTGCGGCTGGGATTGGGACCGTCCCTGGGACAGCGCCCCGATCCGGCCCTTTCGCAAACGCTGTGGGGCCTCACGTTCCCGTCCCCTGTCGGCCTGGCGGCCGGGTTCGACAAGGACGCCGAGGCCTTCCCCGCCTTGCTGCGGGCAGGGTTCGGGTTTGTCGAGGTCGGAACCGTCACCCCACGGCCGCAGGCGGGAAATCCTCGCCCAAGGCTCTTTCGGCTGCCCGAGGATGGCGCCGTCATCAACCGCATGGGATTCAACAACGCCGGGATGGAGGCGGCAGCGGCCCGGTTAGAAGGGCGAGACCGTGCCGCGGGCATCGTCGGCATCAATATCGGCCGCAACAAGGATGCGGCCGACCCGATCGACGACTACCGACGCTGCGCAGCGCGTCTCGCGCCTCTGGCCGATTACCTGGTCGTGAACGTGTCGTCCCCCAACACGCCGGGATTGCGGGAGATGCAGAACAGGGAGACTCTGCTGGAACTGATCGCCGTGGTGCGGGCGGCGGCGGGCGGCGGTCACGCGCCGCCGCTGCTGGTCAAGATCGCGCCGGACCTGACCAGAGACGCGGTGGCTGAGGTCTGCGCCTTTGCGGAACAAGCAAAGCCGGAAGGCCTGATTGTGTCGAACACAACGACCGCCCGTCCGGACGATCTGACCAGCGCCGCGCGCGTCCAGGCCGGCGGTTTGAGCGGGACGCCCCTGTTCGAAGCGTCCACCGCACTGCTGCGCGAGATCTATTCCCGGACGGGCGGCAGGGTCCCCTTGATCGGAGTGGGCGGAATTGGCGACGCCACTACGGCCTATGCAAAAATCCGAGCCGGTGCGTCACTCGTTCAACTCTACACAGCACTGGCGTATCAAGGCCCGAGCCTGATTGCGCGCATCCTGGAAGGGCTGGCGGCCCATCTGCGGGCGGATCGGTTCGACGATCTGGCCGAGGCGGTCGGCGCCGATCATCGCTGATCCGGCCGTGCTTGCAGCATACCGCGAACACGCGTAGGCTCTGGCCGCCCTGGCCATTACAAAGGAGTGACCGGCGCAGGTCGACCATATGTCCTTTACTTGGCACATCGCGATCTTCGCCTGCTATCTGGCAGCCGCGCTTGGCGCAGTGGTCGCGTTCCCGACGATATTTCCGGCCGCCTCGGACGGCGCAAACCTGGTGTTCGGCGTCATGGTTTTCCTGTTGGGCGCCGTGGCGCACGAGGTTGTCACCCGGCGGGTGAACGAGGCGGTCCATCTTCGGCGCATGGTCACGTTGAAGAAGGCGTACGACGTCAACCGCGAGGAAATGGCCCTTGCGCGAGACGAGGTGCGGCGGATTTTCGAGTCACTGGAAAGCATGGGCCGGACGGGCATGCCCGCGCCGGAGGCCCGCGAGTTGCGCGAGGTCGCCAGCGAGGTGAAAGTCCTTCACTCGCTGGTCGAGCAGCTCTACAGCGAGGGCACGCCGATGCACCAAGCAGCACCGGCCCGCCTAGAACCGGTTCTCGATTCCGGCGCCCCGTCCCGGCCCAAAGGCCGCACACCGGCCGCCCGCGCAGATGGCACCGAGCCGGCCGCCGCCGGCAATCTACGGGTCGTCAGCGCGCTGACCGACGAACACGAGGTGCTGGACATCGTCAAGGACGGCCTACGCAAGGATCGGGTCGACCTTTACCTGCAACCGATCGTCAGCCTCCCGCAACGCAAGCACCGCTACTTCGAGTGCTTCAGCCGCATTCGCTCCGAGGATGGCGGGATTGTTACGCCCGAGGCCTACATCGCGGTGGCCAAGAAGGAAGGCCTGATCACCGCCATCGACAACATGCTGCTGTTCCGCAGCATGCAGCTGCTGCGCAGACTCCAAAGCCAGGACTTTTCGTTGGCCTTCTTCCTCAACTTGTCCGCCCACTCCCTGAACGACCGGAACTTCTTCCGTGATTTCATCGACTATCTGGAGAAGCATGCCGAACTGGCGCCGAACGTCGTCCTGGAACTGAACCACACCGATCTACAGGACTTGAACGAGGATTCGCGGCGCGATCTGTTGCGGCTGTCAAAGCTGGGCTACCGCTTCTCGCTGGACGGCGTTTTGGACATGGCGCTGGATCTGTCGATGCTGAAGCAGAACCTGTTCGATTTCGTCAAGATCGATGCGAACGTACTGCTGGAATCCGGCGAGGAGGGCGAAGCGGGCGGCACCAAGGTCCGCGACTTGAAGCACATGCTGGACGAAAACGGGATCGACCTGATCGTCGAGAAGATCGAAACCGAGCAGATGCTGGTGGAGCTGTTGGATTTCAACATCGACTTCGGCCAGGGCTATCTATTCGGCGAGCCGCGCCTTAGCGGCCAGATCGAGGCTGCCGCCGCATCAGGCGATTGACCTTCGCGCTGCGGCTGCCGATATCATAACGATGAGACTTTCGAAGATCTCCGGCATGGCCGCGATTGCCGATGCCTACGACCTGTTTGTCGTCGATCAATGGGGTGTGCTGCATGACGGCAGCAAGGTCCACCCTGGCGCCGTGGAGGCCCTGCAGGCATTGAAGAATGCCGGCAAAACCGTGATCGTGCTGTCGAACTCGGGCAAGCCGGCAAGCCATTCCTACGAGCGGATGGAGGCACTGGGTATTGATCGGGGGCTATACGATGATGTCGTCACCTCGGGCGAGGATGTCCGTCGCCACCTGGCAATCCGTCCAGACCCCTTCTATGCCGCGCTGGGCCGCCGGTTCTTCATTTTCGCTTGGGACAGCGACCGCTCGCTGACCGAAGGTCTGGACTACAACGAAGTCGACCGGGTCGAAGACGCCGATTTCGTCATCGCCGCAGGCACCGACCGCGACCCCATCGACGCCTACCGCGCCGAACTCGAAGCCGCCCGCGCACACGGCCTGCCGATGATCTGCGCCAACCCCGACCTGATAAGCGTTCAGCCGGATGGGAGTCTGAAGATGTGTCCGGGCGCGATCGCGGAAGCCTACGAAGACCTGGGCGGCAGCGTACGATGGCACGGCAAGCCGACGCGCTCGATCTACGATTTGTGCTTCGAAGTCGCGGGCTCCTATACCAACGGCATCGGCGTGGGCGATTCCCTGCTGCATGACATCAAGGGCGCGGAGAATGCGGGCATGGATTCCGTCTTTGTGATCAACGGGATTCACAGAAACGACATCGGCCCGCAATTCAGCGAAAGCGAACTCGCGGCCCTGGCAGACAGACACAGTACGGCGCCGACGTTTGCGCTTTGCCGCTTCGTCTGGTAGGCCCTGCCGGGCGCTGGCGCCTGCAAGGTCCCGCGGGTCGACTTGGCGCGCTCCGATCGGATATGATCGGGCTGAAGGAACAGGGCGCGGAACCCATGTCGGAACTTGAAAAACCCACATTGGACGATTGGACCGCGGCAGCAACCAGGGAGTTGCGCGGCCGCCCGTTGGAGGATCTCGTCTGGCACACGCCTGAGGGCATCCCCGTCAAGCCTCTTTATACGGCCGCCGATTTGGAAGGCCTGGACCATGTGGGCGGGATTCCGGGCTGCGCACCGTTCGTCCGCGGACCGCGGGCCAGCATGTATACGGGCCGGCCTTGGACGGTCAGGCAATATGCCGGTTTCTCCACCGCCGAGGACTCGAACGCCTTCTACAGAAAAAACCTGGCGGCAGGACAGATGGGACTGTCGGTTGCGTTCGATCTGGCGACCCATCGCGGATACGATTCGGACCATCCGCGGGTTGTCGGCGATGTGGGCAAAGCCGGTGTCGCGATCGATACCGTGGAGGACATGAAGATCCTGTTCGACGGGATCCCGCTGGACAAGATGTCGGTCTCCATGACGATGAACGGGGCTGTCCTGCCTGTTCTTGCCGGCTTCATCGTTGCAGGCGAGGAACAGGGCGTACCGCGGGAGAAGCTGTCGGGGACGATCCAAAACGACATCTTGAAAGAGTTCATGGTTCGCAACACCTACATCTATCCGCCCGGGCCATCGATGCGGATCGTTGCCGACATCATCGAACATTGCGCCGGTCATCTGCCCCGCTTCAATTCGATCTCGATTTCCGGCTACCACATGCAGGAGGCGGGCGCGACTCAGGTCCAGGAACTGGCCTTCACCATCGCAGACGGCATCGAATATGTCCGCGCCGCCAAGTCCAAGGGACTGGATGTGGACGCCTTCGCGCCGAGGCTGTCGTTCTTCTTTGCCATCGGCATGAACTTTTTCATGGAGGTCGCGAAACTGCGCGCCGCACGCTTCTTATGGGCGACGCTGATGCAGCGGCATTTCCAGCCGAAGGATCCACGCGCCTGCATGCTGCGGACTCACTGTCAGACCTCGGGCGTTTCGCTCACCGAGCAGGATCCGTACAACAACGTGGTGCGCACCACGGTAGAGGCCCTAGCGGCGGCTTTGGGCGGGACCCAGTCCCTGCATACGAACTCGTTCGATGAGGCTGTCGGATTGCCGACCCCGGCCTCCGCCCGTATCGCCCGCAACACTCAGCTCATTCTGCAGGAGGAGGCAGGCATCACGCGCACGGTCGATCCCCTGGCGGGGTCGTACTACGTGGAAAGCCTGACCGCGAGCCTGATCAAGGAAGCGGGCAAGCTGATCGACGAGGTCGAGGCACTGGGCGGCATGACCAAGGCGATCGAGGCCGGCATGCCCAAGCTGCGCATCGAAGAGTCGGCGACGCTGCGCCAGGCGCGCATCGACCGTGGCGAGGAAATCATCGTCGGCGTCAACAAATACAACGACGAGCACGAGGAAGAGGACGTCGATGTCCTTGATATCGACAACACCAAGGTGCGCGAGCAGCAGATCGACCGGCTGGAGGCTGTGCGGGCGTCCAGGGATGGAGCGGTCTGCACGAAGGCCCTGGAGGCGCTGACCGAGGCTGCCAAATCCGGATCCGGCAACCTGCTGGCGCTGTCGATCGATGCGTGTCGTGCCCGTGCGAGTGTCGGCGAGATTTCCAACGCCTTGGAAACGGCCTTCAGCCGCCATCGCGCCGTCATCCGCTCGATCTCCGGTGTCTATGGCGCCGCCTATGCCGGTGACGAGAATTACGCCCGCATCAAGGCTGAGATTGATGCCTTCCTGTCCGACAAAGGCCGCCGGCCTCGTATGCTGGTGGTCAAACTGGGTCAGGACGGTCACGACCGGGGTGCCAAGGTGATTGCGACGGCATTCGCGGATCTCGGTTTCGATGTTGATGTGGGTCCCCTGTTCCAGACGCCGGACGAGGCGGCGCGGCAGGCGATCGAGAACGACGTGCATGTGATCGGCGTCTCCAGCCAGGCGGCAGGCCACAAGACGCTGGTGCCGCAACTGATCGAGGCCCTGAAGAAGCAAGGCGCCGAGGACATTCTGGTGGTATGCGGCGGCGTGATTCCGCATCAGGACTACGAATTCCTCAAGAAGGCAGGCGTCGCCGCCATCTACGGGCCAGGAACCAACATTCCCGTGGCGGCGAGCGAGGTGGTGTCCCTGGTCAAGCGGGCTCGGCTGGCCGCCTGAATTGGCTAAGGCGCCCGCAACACGATCTCTTTTTCGTGAGACGGCGCTTCCGAGATTGAACCAGAGTGACTCGTTACAACGTAGAAGCTTTAGATCTGTCAATAATCAAGAGAAGGGATTGGACCCTTCCGTGGGGATCGAGCGAGCCGGAGATCTTCCATGTGGTCAAGATTGCTGACAGCGGTCGGAATTGCGATCTGCACTCTGACAATTTCCGCGACGGCTGCCTGGGCCGACGAAGCCTTCGTTTTCGATAAAGTCGATAGCCACATCGCGTTCGTCGTTCACCACCGTGGTTTTTCCCTGATGAAGGCATCCTTCAGGGACTTCAACGGGCACTTGAGCATCGATCCTTCCAGACCGCAGGACGCCTCCGTGGAAGTCACGATCCAGACGGCAAGCATCGATGCCGGCCACAGCTTTCTGGACGGTCATCTTCGCTCCCAGGACTTCTTTAATGTCGAACGTTTCCCAACGATGACATTCAAGAGCAAGCGGGTGGAGGTCATCGACGGCGACCGCGGTCGAGTTCAGGGCGAACTGACCTTGCTTGGTATTACCCAACCATTGATTCTCGAAGTTACCGTGGCGGACTTACAAAAGCCCTCCGGCACCAAAGCAGGTTCAACCTCGTTCACCGCAACGGGCACCATGACTCGAACCGCGTTCGGCATGGATTGGGGACCGGACGGGTTTGCCGAGGACGTGGATATCCACATCGAAGTCGCTGCAAAGCGCCCATAGTCCGGCTCCTGGCTCTTCCATTTCAGGAGGCACCGCGCAGTATGCTGCGGAACACGTCCGACCGCTTCGGCGCCGTATCGAAATGGCTACATTGGCTGACCGCATTTGCGGTGTTCGCCATGATCCCGCTTGGCGTCTATATGCACGAGCTGCCGGTTGGCGTAGAAAAGCTGCGGCTATATGGAATCCACAAGTCGATCGGCGCGTGCGTGCTGGCCATGACGGCGTTTCGGCTTCTTTGGTGGGCCAAGAACCCGGTCCCGCGGCCACTGGGGCAACGGCCGCGTTGGGAGAACCGTCTCGCCCGCGCGGTTCAGGCCGTGCTCTATCTCAGTCTTGTCGGTATGCCGATCTCCGGCTGGTTGATGTCGTCCGCATCCAACGTCCCCGTCAGCGTCTTCGGACTGGTCACGCTGCCCGATCTCATTGCGCCCGGCGAAACCGCGTTCGAAGTCTGGAAGGCCGTGCATTTCGCCTTCGGGCTCACGATGGTCGGCGCCCTGGTTCTGCACATCGGCGGCGCGCTCAGGCATCACGTGACGCTGAAGGACGAAACCTTGCGACGCATGCTGCCTGGCGGCCGCATGTCCTGACGCACACAGAAGAACGCCGATGCGCGGTATCCTGGTCATCCTGCTTTCGCTTGCCATCTTCTCGGCGGCCGACGCCGGCGCGACAACCTGGCGTGCCGTGCCGGAACAAAGCGAAATCAGCTTCGAGGCAACCCAGATGGGCGCTGCGTTCACCGGGCGGTTCTCCGACTTCCAGGCCGACATCCGGTTTGACCCGTCCAACCTGGCAGACGCCAGTGCAACGGTGTTGATCGCAATCGCCAGCGTCGACACCCGCAACGACGACCGCGACTCCCAGATCGTCGGCCCGGATTGGTTCGACAGCGCAGCCTTTCCGCTGGCGCGCTTCGAGACCACGGCCTTTCGCCGTGACGGGACAGCCTATGTTGCAAGGGCTCGCCTGACACTGCGGGACGTGACGCGAGAGGTCGAACTGCCCTTCACGCTGGAGATCGATGAACGGAATGCGCTGATGACCGGGGAACTGGTGGTCAACCGCACGGCCTTCGGCATCGGCCGGGGACAATGGATGGATACGTCGGTGGTGGGCGACGAAGTGACGATCCGGATCCGCCTGCGGGCGAACGCCGACTAGGCTTCACTAAATGCAGACGACGCCTTGTCGATCGCACCGATGATGTGCGTCACCGCGCCGGCATCGTCGACCAGGGGACAATCCACCGATTCGAAGGCCGTCGCGAAGGTTACTCCCTCGGCGAACGAGCCCTGGCAACGCATCGGCGTGCGCGACTGGACAATCGTCTCGTAATAGTCGGCCAATTGACGGCGGCCCTCGTCAGCATCGCCGCACGCGTAGCGGTCGCCGCTACCGCGGGCGCCGACCAGTTCGGCAACACGCTCGCCCCGAAGCCGGTACTCGAATACGCCGGGTTCGACCATGCGCACCAGGAACAGGTGGGCTGCCACGTCGGTCAACTCCAGGACATCGAAATCGCAGCGCCGCGGGATGTCGGGCGCGAAGCTCAGCCACCACTCGTACAGCCGTCGTACGATGGGCGACACGAACTCGTCCGGGCCACCGATCTCGGTCCTGTGAACATTCGCGAAGTTGAACATTATGCGGGCCTGACGCGGTATTCCGGTGTTTGGGAGTGCGACAGCCGGTCGTCTCCCCCGACTCACACGCGAGTGTGACGCGGACAGGCTTAACTACGGGTTAAGCCAAGCCCGCTTGGCCTCGGCAAATCTGCCTTCCAGAATCGCCGTCCTGACCTCAGCCATCAACCGCGTCATGAAGCGGATATTGTGCAACGTCAGCAGCTGCAGCCCCAAGAACTCGCCGGCCTTCATCAGGTGATGAACATAGGCACGGCTGAAGTGGCGACACCCGTAGCAGTCGCAGTGCGGATCGATCGGTCCGTCATCTTCGCGAAAACGCGCATTGCGCATGTTGAGGCGGAAGTTGCCGTTGTCGCGGCTTAGCGCCCAGCCGTGTCGGGCAATGCGGGTAGGCGACACGCAATCGAATGTGTCAACGCCCGACTCGACTCCTTCCCAGATGTCCCTGACACCACCGATACCCAACAAATGCGTGGGGCGGTCCGGACGCAGGCCGGCCATGGCAAGGCTGACAACCTCGTACATCTGCTCCTGGCTAGCGCCAAGGCATCCCCCCACGGCCTGCCCAAAGAAGTCATTCTCGGCCACGAACGCCGCGCTTTCGCCGCGCAGGTCCTCGTAGATGCCGCCCTGGACGATCCCGTACAGCGCCTGCGGCCCGGCGGCCCCTCGCCCCTCGGCGCGGTCGAACGCCTCCAGGCTTCTCAGGGCCCATCGATGGGACATGTGCATTGACCGCTGGGTATAGTCCCGCGAAACGTGGAATGGCGTGCATTCGTCCAAGACCACAATGAGGTCCGCGCCAAGCTGCTGCTGGATCTTGATCGATCCTTCGGGCGTCAGTGAGATCTTGCGGCCATCGGTGTAGGCTCGGAACGTTGCGCCCGTCTCCTCCACCTTCAACAGCGTCCGTTCGGCGGTCTCGTTGGGTCGGTTGCCCTTGATCTCTTCGGAAACAGATCCATGGCCGAACGCGAAGATCTGGTAGCCGCCCGAATCCGTCAGCATGGGCCCGCGCCAGCCGGAAAACCTGTGCAGTCCTCCCATCTTCGAGACCAATTCGGCGCCGGGCTGCAGCATCATGTGATAAGTGTTGGACAGGATAATGTCGACGTTACTGTCGACAAGCTCGCGCGGCTGCGCCGCCTTGATCGCGCCCTTTGTGGCGCAGAAGATGAAGGCAGGCGTCGGAATGGTACCGTGAGGCGTTGCGAGACTGCCAACACGGGCGCGCGAACCCGGCGCGGACTTTAGTACCCGGAAATCGAAGTCGGGATAGCGGCTCATGCCGCACCTCGGATCATTGGTCGCCGCAGGCGCTCACGCGGCGGCTGAACGGGGAACGGCGCGCCCCGCCAGATACATGAACGGTGTGTCCAGCAACGCTACCAGAACCCTCAGGCCATAGGTGCCCAGGATATAGGTGAAAATCAGGGCGTGCCAACCGACGGGCTGGGGTGCGAACACGACCCAGGCCAAAAGACTGAAGATCACGTTGTCGATGAAGGCCGACACCATGGTCGACGCGTTGTTGCGCAGCCACAGATAACGTCCGCCGGTTGCTTTGCGCAGAATGCCGTAGAGCCAGACATCGTGGTACTGGCTGATCAGATAGGCGGTCATCCCGGCAACGAAGAATGCCGGCGCCGGAGTGAACAGAGCCGCCATATGGCCATGAAACGGCAGCGCCCAGGCCATCGCCTCGCCCGCCTGTTCCGGTGTCATCGGCTGGAACCCAAGCGTGATCAGCATGAAGACCACCCACAACAGATAGCTGGCAAACCCGATCATCACGCCGCGCCGGGCCGACGCCGGGCCGTAGTGCTCGGCCAGGATATCGGTACAGAGATAGGTGGTAGAAAACAGGATCGTGCCCAGCGCCACCGGTTCGGCGTAGATCCCGAACTGGACGGCCTTGAGGACTTGGACGTTGGCACCAATGATTGCAACGGCAATGTATACGTATAGACCGGCCTCGCCGAACACCCGTAGCATCACGAGAACGCCACTGAAGCAGGCTGCCAGCATCACTGCCCAGACTGCCGCGGGGGGCAGGGCGTTCATCGCGGCGATCAGGCTGTTCGGATCCAGGGCCATGCTTTCGTCTCTGGCTAAAGCGACGCCGGCCCGTCCGTCGGCCGGTCGCCGGAAACCAAAAGGCCCGCCTGAACAGCGGGCCTGTTTCGGAGGAGGTCCGCGGGCGACCCTATTCGGCGGCCGCCGCCGCGCGCTGGATACGCCGCTTCAGGCGCAGCGCCTCTTCGGGCAACTTGCGATCAGGCGTTCCCAGCAGGTATGCATCCAGGCCGCCCTTGTGATCGATGGTCCGCAGCGCCTTGGTGGTCAGGCGCAGGCGCACGCTCTCGCCAAGCGTGTCCGACAACAGGCGCGAGTTCTGCAGGTTGGGCAGGAATCGCCTTTTGGTTTTGTTGTGGGCATGGCTGACGTTATTTCCGCTCACCACGCCGCGGCCCGTAATCGCGCACCGTCGAGACATTTCGACCTCGGTTCTGTCTGTAAAACTGAAGGCATCCGCCCGGCAACCGAACGGATGCAGCCCCCATGGGCGCGCCCTTTTAGGGCAGTTGACCCACCGGCGTCAACCCTTCCCACAGTCATATGGCGGGTTCAATCGGTGATCGCGCCCCAGCCGCTTTCTTCGGACTCCCCGGTGATCCCTCCGGCATCGGACCGCGCCGGCTTGGCCGCCGCGGGCGCTTTGTCGGCTGACGGTGCAGGCGCTGGTACGTCGGCCGGCGCAGCCGTTGCCCC
>CAJIAA010000058.1_pt1 | contig 18068 bp, 13 predicted proteins | sample 9199011 | NCBI WGS metagenome assembly CAJIAA01 (sample SAMEA7708266, study PRJEB35096) | sediment metagenome | biome: marine neritic benthic zone biome [ENVO:01000025]; feature: sediment [ENVO:00002007]; material: shallow marine sediment [ENVO:03000034] sea grass bed [ENVO_01000059] ...
ACCTGGGAACCGACCATACGGAACTAATCGTCACGCCCGCGGACTGCCGGGAGGTGATCCCTGACCTGCCGGCCATCTATGACGAACCTTTCGCGGATGTCTCGCAGATCCCCACCCATCTTGTATCCCGACTGGCGCGGCAACATGTGACCGTCGCCCTGTCAGGCGACGGCGGCGACGAGCTGTTCGCCGGCTACAACAGCTATCCCAAGGCAACGAAGCGCTGGAAACAGCTTGACCGGTATCCGCACGCGCTGCGGCGCGGCCTGGCCGGCGCCATGCACCTCGCGGGCCGCAAGGGCTGGGATATCTGGGGGCCCACATCCGACCCCGATGACTTCCGCCATGGGCCGATGACCCTCCTACTGGCCAAGTGGGAACGCCGGGCTTTGACTTACGGCGCCGCGGACGCCGTGGATCTCTTCGTGCGGCGGCGCGACCGGTGCATGGATGCGGAGGAGCTGGTGCTTGGCGCACGCACGCCGACAAGCATACTGACCGACCGATCCGCCAGGGCCGACGTCAAGGACGCGGTGCAGGGCATGATGCATCTCGACCTCGCCGCCTATCTCGCAGGCGATATCCTGGTCAAGGTGGACCGCGCCAGCATGGCGACCAGCCTGGAGGTTCGCTGCCCCTTGCTGGACTGGCGCGTGGTCGAACTGGCTTGGAGCCTGCCGGTGGCGTTCCGGTTCGTCCCGTCCGGTGGCAAGCGCATCCTGCGCGACCTGCTGGACCGCTATGTCCCGCGCACGTTGACCGACCGGCCGAAGACCGGGTTCGGCGTGCCGATCGGGCCCTGGATACGCGGTCCGTTGCGCGACTGGGCGGAGGCGATGATCGACCCGGCCCGGCTGCAGCGGGACGGTATCCTGGACCCCGGCGCGGTCAGGCGTTTCTGGAACCAGTTCCTGTCGGGCTGGCACGAGAACGAGCAACTGATGTGGAGCATTTTGATGTTTCAGGCCTGGCACGGGACGTGGCACCAGCCCGGCGGCCAGGAGACCGCCCGGCCGGTCCCTGTGGGTGCGGAACGCGCCTTCACCGGCTGACGCCCCGGCGCGGCGTCAGCCGTGCGCCGCCTGCCCGGCGTCGGTGCGGCGCCGATAGACATATTCAGCATTGCCCGACCCGAAGACACCCGATTCCTGCTTCACCTTGAAACTGCGGACATGCTCGAAGCCGCGGGACGCCAGAAACTGCTCGACATCCTCGGCGGACGCGGACTCGTAGGGATGCCCGCCGACCCAGTCCTTGATGTCGTTCCACCAGCGCATGCCGCGCTTGCGGTGATGGGTCGCGATGCGCCAGATCGGGTTTCGTCCGCGCAGAAGTTCGCGCAGGATCTTGATAAAACCGTACACGCCGGCCAGAACGCCCTGCAGCACCGGTCCGGATCGGGTGTAGAGGCGTTTTTCCCATTTCCAGGACCCACACAGCGGGGTCTTGCGGTAAAGCGCGATGACCAGGTGACCGCCCGGCGCGACCGCGGCGGCGGCCCGTTCGATCGCCGGCCACATCGCGCCGGTGTGATGCAGAACGCCCCAGCTGTAAACGACATCGAACAGTCCGAATGCTTCCGGCGTCAGTTCCACCGCGCTGTGCACCGTGACGGCATAGTTGTCGCCAACATAATGCCGGGCCAGCATGCGACGCGTCGCTTCAACCGAGTTCGGGTCTAGATCGATCGCCTGGACCGACCGCGCCCCCAAACGCAGCGCCGCAAGGCTGTGCAGGCCGGAACCGCAACCGATGTCCAGAAACCGCGCGCCGGCAACAACCTCGCCGCCCACAAGACGCGCAAGGGCCTGAACCGATTCGTCGATGTTGCGCGGTGTGACGCGGGACCCGAAGTCCTGCCAGTTCTTTCCGAACGCAAAGTGCGTGCGGTAGTCCGCAACTTCTTCCGACGATTCCACAACCGTGGATGGAACGACACGGGTGTCTCCGGCCGGGCCGGATGGGGAAATCTGCTGCGGAACCACGATCAACCTCACCTTGGAACATACAACCTTAAACGATCGCGGCTATGTCGCCATATGCTTGCATATTCGACGGTTTATGTACCCGTCGCCACAACCATTGCGATGCGGGGCGATCATAAGGCGACGCGTCTTCAGCGCAAGCGAAATTCACATCCGTGCCCGATCGATGCCCACGCCCCGACCGTTGCGCAGGTCTGACGAATGCGCCGGGAGGACGCAACTGAATCGGCGGTGAATCCCCGGCAGCCAAACAGCTGCGGCGGCTGGCATCCGCAGGTCATCTCTGATAGGAAAGCCCCGCATTATGCTCAAGCTATTTGACATTTTCTTCCGCTCCAAGGGCAGCAGCCGCTGGGTCGTGTTGGCCGCGCTGGTCTTTGGCGGTTTCGCCGAAGGCGTCGGGCTTGCCAGCCTGCTGCCGGTCTTCTCGCTGGTCGGCGGTGGCGAGATCGACACGACGTCGTCAATCAACCGGGCCTTCCTCAGCGCTTTCGCCGCAGTCGGAGCAACGCCGGGCATGGGAAGCCTGTTCGTGCTGGTCGTGTCCGGGTTCACGCTCAAGTCCCTTCTGGTAATGATGGCCATGCGATATGTGGGCTATGCCGTGGCCGAAGTCGCAACCGAGCGGCGCGCGACACTGATTGACAACATACTCGAGGCAAATTGGTCCTATTTCGCGCGCCAGCCCGTAGGCCGCATCGCCAACGCCATCAGCATGGAGGCGCAGCGCTGCGGCGAAGCCTATCTGCTGGTCGCCCTGGTGCTCGCCAACGGCATCCAGATGACGATCTATGTGGGCCTGGCCTTCTTTGTTTCCTGGAAACTGGCGCTCGCATCGGTCGTGGTCGGGCTGACCATCGCCGCATGCTTCTGGACATTCGTGCGGATGTCGCGCAAGGCTGGGCGGCGCCAGTTCAAACGCGCGCGCGAACTGGTCATCCACCTCACCGACGCCCTGGTCAGCATCAAGCCGTTGAAGGCGATGGCCCGGCACGGCCAGTTCGCCGACCTGTTCAGCGAGAAGATCGCGGACGTTCGCAAGGCCCTGCGGCGGGAGGTGATCTCCAAGCAGCTTTTGAAAAATGTGCCGGAACCGATCATCGTCTCGACCCTGGTGCTGGGCTTCTATGTCCTCGTGGCGATCGTGGGCATGCCCGTTCCGGAAGTGCTGGTGATGGTCCTGTTGATGGAGCGCACGATCAGCCGCATCCGAAAGATGCAAAGGCGGTTCCAGGAAGCCGTCGTTTTCGAGGCGGCCTATTGGAACGTGCACAATATGGTCGAAGAATCCGCCCGCCATCGTGAGGCCGGCGACGGCAGTCTGGCTCCGACGCTGATCAAGGGCTGCTCGCTCAAGAACGTGTCTTTTGCCTTTGGCGACAATCAGGTGCTGGACAATGTATCCGTCGAGATCCCGAACAAGCAGCTCACGTTGGTAATCGGCCATTCGGGCACGGGCAAGACCACGCTGACCGACCTGTTGCTGGGGTTCTATCAGCCTGACGAGGGCGAGGTCCTGGTGGATGACGTTCCCCTGCACCGGATCGACCTGGAGGCCTGGCGGAGCATGATCGGCTATGTACCGCAGGATCTGATCCTGTTTCATGACTCAATTCTGGCCAACGTCACCCTGCGCGACAAAACACTGACACGGGAGATGGCTGAAACCGCCCTTAAGGCGGCCGGTGCTTGGGAGTTCGTGTCCAAGTTGCCCGAAGGTGTCGATTCGATCGTGGGCGAGCGCGGCACCGCGCTATCCGGCGGTCAGCGTCAACGGGTTGCCATTGCGCGCGGCCTAGTCCATTCGCCCAAGCTGCTGATCCTGGACGAAGTTACAAGCGCACTGGACAAGAACTCTGAACGCGCAATCTGCGAAAACATCAAAGAAATCTCAAAATCCGTGACGGTGCTTGCCATTTCACACCGGCCGGCGTGGATCAATATCGCCGACACCGTCTATGAACTGGGCGGTGATGATGACGATATCGAGGAAGAACCCGAAAGCGTTTCAGTCGCCTCGCTCTAGCCTGGCCACACCGGGCATGGCCGACGAACGCCATTGTCTGTCCTTACTTATATTTCGGCACACCTGGCACCAGTCCAAAATCTTCAACAACTTCGCCGGAAGATTCGACAAGTCCGCGAACTGGGCCCGCCGTGGCCGCCCAGTTCGAAATCTGAACCAAGCACCGCCGAAGGTACCTTCCCTGAGGCCATCCAAAGCTACCCTCGGATTTGCCGCCGGTGTATTTGAGACCTAGCCCGAAACGACCTCCGACTGCTCGAAGGCCCCGATCTCGTCGGCCATCTGGTCGAACTCCCGGACAAGTGAGTCGAAATCGTCCGGCGTTCGCCACAAAACCCGCTGGAACGAGTTGCAGAAAGGGAACTGGCCATCGACGGGTAAGCCCAAGTCACGCGCCCGTTGCTCACTCGTCAACCGCTCTTCCTCGACAATTTGCTTGAAGATAAGGACGCGCGCGTTGGGGTCGAGCAAACCCAGTGTCCCGATTGGGCCGCCCGCAGAGCCCAAGTTGAGCCACGCCAGTTCGTATAGCGCCGCACGAAGGCCGAGATGCCATGCTGCCTCGGAAAAAAAAGGCAAGCCTTCGAGTTCCGGTGGAGGCTGCATCGCCTTTTCAGTGTCAGGAACAATGACCGGAAAATAGCCGTCGGCAATCAGCTTTCGCGCAAACCGCCCCCAGGCATCAAGGTCGCTGTTGCGCGCTTTACCGAAATTGTATTGCCTGAGCGTTATCACAATCGCTTTCTTCCCGCCCGCGTTCTCGTCCAACCACTGGCCCACAAAGCGCAACCCCTGCTTGGTGGCGCGAATCGCCTGCGGCGAAATTCCCTTCGCGGCAGCCTTCAGCATCGGGACAACGGGCCTAAACGGAAGCGGTTGATCAACAGTGTAGTTTTCTGGAAACCGAAACCGACCCGCCAGGCGCGCCAAAGTCTCCGCTGCTGCTCGGCCAGAATAAAAGGAATAGCCCGACACGGCGGGAACAAGATGGCAGCCAGGCAGCATGATGTTTTCAAACCGCCAGCGCCGCGCTTCCGCATCGATGACGGATAGATACGCCTCGCTCTCTTCCGTGCCGTCCCGCCAGCTACCTGCGCTGACAAAAACGACGTGGATAGAACTCAGGTCACGCCTCTGTCGTTCGCAATCGGCTAGGCAAAGGTTCCAGAGAAAGTCGAATGAAAGTGGAGACTTCTTTAGATCATAGAAGAAATACAGCGTGTTCGTGTCCGCCGAGGCTCCCAGCAGACCCCGTGCAAGCAGACCTTTCATCGTCCCGATCCTTCCAAGCGATGCAGCTTTGACAGATCGAAACAGCTTTTTCACCCGCTTCTTGAACTGGGGTCGGCCAGGATGTTGGTGTTCGTTCATTTGGGTGGATCGTCTTTCGAATAGCAGGTGAAACTAATAGGTCGCGCAGTTGCGCCCAGTCTAGCTTCAGTTAACCAATTGCCCGGCACGATAATTTACATGCTGGACGTGTATCGAAAAAAACCAGCGCCGCATGGCCTGGATCGATGCGACTGCTTACCAAGCTCAAGTCGACAGAGCAACTAACGCAACTGCGTCCTCACTGCAGGTCCCCACATTGACGGACGGTCAAGAACTGTTCGCGGATCGGGCCGACTGCGCCTAACCACCACCCCGCTATGCGTGGTACACACCGACCAAGTTTGGTAGAGAGGCGCCACGTCATGTTGAGACTTTTGGACATATTCTTTCGGGCCAAGGGCACGAACCAGTGGGTCGTGCTGGGGTCTTTGGTCTTTGCTGGATTTGCCGAGGGAATAGGGCTCGCCAGCCTATTGCCGGTCTTTTCCCTGCTGGGCGGTGGGGAAATCACAGCTGATTCCAGCATCAACCGCGCATTTCTTGATATGTTCTCCGCCGTCGGCCTAACGCCGGACCTGGGCGTTCTATTTGTTCTCGTCGTTGGCGGGTTTACCGTAAAGGCGATGGCGGTCCTGTTGGCCATGCGATACGTCGGCTACGCCGTGGCGGAGGTTACAACCGAGCGTCGCGAAAGCTTGATCGACAATATCCTGCAGGCGAACTGGACGTATTTTACACGCCAACCGGTCGGCCGCATCGCCAATGCGGTCAGTCTTGAGGCGCAACGCTGCGGCGAGGCCTATCTGACCGTTGCCCTGGTGTTAGCCGGCGGCATCCAGATGGCAACCTATGTGACAGTCGCATTCTTTGTCTCCTGGCAACTTGCGCTTGGTGCGATGATCGTCGGGATTGGGATTGCGCTATCGTTGTGGTCCTTCGTCCGCATGTCGCGCAAAGCAGGCAAACGGCAGTATAAACGCGCGCGCGAACTGGTCACACACCTGACGGATGCACTGATCAGTATCAAACCACTAAAAGCGATGGCCCGGCACGGCCAGTTTGCGGCGTTATTCAGCGAAAAGATTGCGGATGTCCGCATGGCGTTGAGACGCGAGGTCATCTCCAAACAGCTGTTAAAGCACATTCCCGAGCCGATTGTGATTCTGGTTCTGGTATCCGGCTTTTACCTCTTGGTCAAAACATTCGGGATGCCCGTGTCAGAGGTTCTTGTGATGGTCGTTTTGATGGAGCGCACAATCAGTCGCATCCGAAAGTTGCAACGACGCTTCCAGGACGCGGTTGTGGTCGAAGCTGCGTACTGGAATGTACATAACATGATCGAAGAATCGGCTCGCCATCGAGAGATCGAAACCGGGCAACTGAAACCGACATTGACCAAAGGGTGTTTTTTTCGGAACGTCTCCTTTGCCTTCGGCACGAACCAAATCCTCGACGACCTGACGATGGAGATCCCGGCCAACGCGCTGACTGTCGTGATCGGCCATTCGGGCACCGGCAAGACCACGCTGACGGACCTGATCCTGGGATTGTACCGACCGGATGCAGGTGAAATCCTGATCGACGGCGATTCCCTCAATGACATCAATCTTGAGGCCTGGCGCGGGATGATCGGCTATGTGCCCCAGGACTTGGTGCTGTTTCACGATACGATCCTTGCCAACGTTACACTGCGCGACCAAACACTGACACCTGAGATGGCCGAAGCCGCGCTCAGGTCCGCGGGCGCCTGGGAGTTCATTGTCAAGCTGCCGGACGGAATGGAGACGGTGGTGGGCGAACGCGGCGCCACATTGTCGGGCGGGCAGCGCCAACGCATCGCTATTGCGCGCGGCCTTGTCCACTCGCCGGAGCTTCTGATCCTGGACGAGGTGACGAGCGCGCTGGACAGGAACTCCGAGCGTGAGATTTGCCAGAACATCAAGAAAATCTCAAAAACCGTTACGGTGCTGGCCGTCTCGCACCGCCCGGCCTGGATTAATATTGCCGATGCTGTCTTCGAGCTGGGAGGCGAAGACGATGATCTTGAGGAACAAACAGAAAGTGCTTCGGTCGCCTCGCTCTAGCTGGCCGCCGTCGACATGGCAGACGAACGGCGCTGTCTGTCCTTGACGCAGTTCAGCACACCCGGCACCAGGCCAGCGCTCCACAACAGTCTGGCCGGGACGTTAGACAATTCCGCATAAACAACGCTTTCGGGAACGTCTTCGCGACCTGGCAGACCCGGACAGTCGAACGCTCTCATAACTTCGGTTCTGAAAACGGCTGCCCATCCGCCGCGCATCCGAAGTCTGTAATACGCTTCGGACATTGAACACTGCTGGGTATCCCAAGACAGACCGGGTTCCCGCGAGCTTCCTTCGTCGTCGGTGCATTGAAAGAGCTAGCCGGCAACCATCGAAAGCTCTCCCAGTCTGGGTGAAGCTATGCAACGCACGATCATCTCGAACGCCCCATCCAGCAGGGCATCGTCGCTGTCCAGGATCTGGGTGTATTCTCCGGACACTAATGACTTTGCGGAATTCGCGGCCGAATGCTTTCCGCCATTCTCCTTTTAGAAACAGCGGACGGGAAACGGTGCCTTGGCCGCACATCTCCTAACCAGCTCTTCGATTTCGTCTTCAGATCCATCGTCAATAAAGACCCATTAGAAGCAGTGGGACTCCTGCCTGTTCAGGCTGTCCCAAACACGCGGCAGCGTGTAGGCCCGATTATGCGTTGGCGTGAGAAACGAAACTGAGACTTCCTTCAGCGAATGCTTGTAATCCGTTCTGACTGGCCTTCGCGGGCGCCAACTCGGATCAACCCTGATAGTCCTGGACCCGCCGCATCGAAAAGACGCTGGACTCAGCCCGCAGATGCCAGCCCACGCCGGGATTGCGCCGCGCCGCACCTTGAAGCTGAAGTTCCCACCAGTGCGGCGGCATTACGGTGACATGGGCGTCCTCGCCGGTGGGCAGCCGTTCGTCGGCTGCGAAGCACGGCACCGCCACAAAGACGAACTTGCCAGCACGCCGGAACAGCGCGTCCAGCATCCAGGGCACGTCCTCGTCAGGCACCCGCTGCAGGGTATCGATGGATACCGCCGCGTCATAACCGCCGTCCGGCGCAGCGACCGTCCCGGCGGACAGGGGATCATGCCGCGTTACCTCGACACCGGGCCATAGCGCACCGCCGTCTTCGCCCGACCACAGGTGCAACAACGAGGTCGCGCCCGTCTGGCGCATCAGCGACCCCACATGGCTGCTCAGCCCGGCCGCCGAACCGCCCTCCAGCCAGCGCCGCATACCAGCGCCGGCCGCCCCGTCGTTGCGCACGGCCGCCGCCCGATAACAGGCCAACAACTCTTCGAACCGGCTGCTTGGGCGGTCTTCGGTGAACAGGACAAAGCCTGCTTCGTCGGCACTCTCTTCCAAACGGTGCCAGACGTAGCCTTGCGGATTGTCGCGGTATTTGAGCTGTTCGGGAAACGGCCGCCACGGCTGGGTCTGCAGCGTCGTATAGTGCAATAGTTTGGACGTCCCCTCGACGAACTCCGCGTCGCGGGCATTCCAGATGCCGGGCAGTTCGCCCCACATGCCGTCGATGGCGGTGATCTTCGCCCTGAAAACCTTGTGCTGCACGCCCTGCTTTGCGTCGTTTTCACCCCACAGCGCGCCCAGCTTGTCGCAATCCATCAGCATCACCGAGGTCTCGCGCCGGTTGATGCACATCTGGCCATGGTCGCCCATGTCCATGTCGAACAGTTCGGCCGGGTCGCCAAGATAGATCTGGTCGACGTCGTTGTAGATCGCCCTGCCCGCGTTTCCGGCCATCGCCGGAATGGCGAACCGGTAGTTGGTGAAGCCGGTCTTCCACCGCGAGCGGTCGTATCCCTCCAGGTCCTTCATCAGATAGATCTCGTAGGCCCGCGCCGGGTCCCGGACCTGCATGATCGACCAGACCAGCACCCGTTCGGCCCTAAACTGGGCCGGCTCGGTGCCGACGTAGATGCGCACGGCCGGCTTGTCGCTGGGCGCGACACCGGCCACCGGATCCAGCCGGATGCACTCCGCGTGGCGGCGCCGGCCTTCCGGCCGGTCCTTGTCCGGCCGCACCAGATAGCTCAGCTTCCTGTGCCGGTTCCGGGTTTTGAAATCGTGCTCGATAACTGTCACGTGATCGTCTGCGGCTCGCGGCCGTCCTCTATCATGTTGAATTCGGAGCCGTCCGAATATAGGGACGCCCGCTGGCCGATGACAATATCCGCTTCGCCCCGGACATTGGTTGATCCAAAACAAGCCAGGCTGCCGTCCCGATCACACCGCCTCCGCGGCCGCATCCGGCCGTTTCTCAAGTCCCAGGTGGCGGCGCAAGACATCTCCGACCACCTCGACCTCGCCCTCGAACTGACCCAGATAATGCTTGATGATCCGCAGTTCGACATCCATTTCGTGCAGCGGCGTGTAGGCGTTTGCGGTCGCGGAATCCCCCGGATAGCTGCCGGCGGGATGGGCGAAAAGATCCATGCCGCCGATGATGATCCGCCGGGGCTTCAGCGCCACGGCAAGGGCGATCATCGCCATGCCGTTGGTGGGCTTGGCGCCCCAGTCCGTGCCGTCGAACAGAATTCCCAGCCGCTCCATCACCGTGTAGCGCAGGCGATGAATCCGCCCGGACATGATATGGGCGCGCATCAGCCGGCCCTCCGCCCGCGCCGTCTGGAACGCGAAAACCGCGCCCGGCAACCGCCGTAAGGCGCCCTTGTCGCCGGTGAAGACCATCCCGGCGTCGGCCAGGACGCCCCTGTCCAGCCACATGTCGTTGACCCGGAACAGGCAATCGTGCGCCATCGCCTGCAGCGCCGGGTCCTCGGACGACGGACCGTTGCCCAGGCACATGATCGACTGCGGGCGGCCCAGCGCCGCCGCCACCGCGTCCAGGTCATCCAGCCGCGCGGCCCATGGCGACAGCAACTTGCGTCCGAAAGGAACCGACAGCGCGCGCAACAAGAGGGCTTCGACCGCATTGCGGATGGGCCGGCCTTCGCTGCGTTTGATCTTCAGGTCCTGGCGGATCAGGGTGGACAGCTCCTGCAACACTGCGGTCGCCCCGGCCGGCAGGACCACCTTCGACGCAGTGGCACCCAGTCGGGCCAGGGCCTCGCGTGCAGCATGATTGGGCACGAAGAACCGGTCGATGGACTGAACCGCCGCACTTGCGGGCACGACCGAGCCTTTGTCGGCCATTGCCAACCAGACGACCGGGATCCGCCACCAGCGCAGGCGACCCAGAAGGCGAGGCCCAATTCCGGCCGACGTGTTCAGCAGGATCATCATACGCGGCCTCAGCCGGTCCATGTGCATGCGCACCGACGGGCCGATGTCGAACGGCAGCGGCACCACCACGGCGCCTGGATATCGCTCGGCAAGCCAGGCGCGCGTGGCTGCCTTTTGGCTGGCGAACGCCAGCTGCACCCGAGGATAGTCTCGCTGCAAGCCGGCGATGACGCCTGCCGCAGCCGACACATGTTCTGGCGTCTCGGCCACGATCCAGAACGAACGCGGGCAGGTGACGTCCAGAAGGCCTAAGCGCTGACGAAAACTGTCTGAAACCATCACCAACCGATGTTTTGCCTGCGGACCTCCGATCGGGCGCCTCATTTGCACACCGTCGGCGGACTGGGTCAGCCTAATACACAATCGACGGCCCAAAGTTGAGACAAATCGAGCCGCGGCGCCGGGGAAGGGTCATGAAATCCGCGGTTTCCTTAAACTTCCACACACAAAATACCGCTATTCCTAGGGCCTAGGGTAGACTTGGCCGTGCAGGGCCGCCGCCGGAGGATCGGGAACCATGGAACCCAAGCAGGCGCTGAGGCACGCCACCCACGAGGTGGAGAACCAGCCGCCGCCGCTGTGCGACACGAACCTCTACGAGACCGACCGCTGTTTGATGGACGCGGTTGCCCGTGGCGGTGCCGCCTGGCACGAGGAGACCCTCAAGACTTTCGGCGCCCTGGTCGGCAGCGCCCGCGTGATCGCCCTGGGCCACGACGCCAACCGCTTCACGCCGATCCTGCATACCCACGACCGGTTCGGTCACCGTATCGACGAGGTCGAATTCCACCCGTCCTGGCACGCATTGATGAAGCTGGCCATGAAACACCAGGTCCACTGCCTGCCCTGGACCGAGCGTCGTCCCGGCAGCCATGTCGCCCGGGCGGCCCTGGCCTTTTTGCTGAACCAGGCGGAAAGCGGCGTCTGCTGCCCGATGGCAATGACCTTCGCCAGCCTGCCGGCGTTGAGGCAGCAGCCTGAAGTGGCGGCAGAGTGGGAACCGCGCATCACGCAGGCCGCCTACGACCCCCGTTACGAACCGGCAGCGGGCAAGACGGCGGCCACCGTCGGCATGGCAATGACCGAAAAGCAGGGCGGATCGGACGTACGCGCCAACGCCACAAGGGCCGAACCGTCCGGCCCCGGCGGTCCCGGTGCCGAATACTGCCTCACCGGGCACAAGTGGTTCTGCTCCGCCCCCATGTCCGATGCGTTCCTGACGCTTGCCTATGCCAAAGGCGGTCTCAGTTGCTTTCTGGTGCCGCGCTGGCGCCCCGACGGCAGCCGCAACGCCATCATGATCCAGCGCCTGAAAGACAAGCTGGGCAACCGCTCCAACGCGTCCAGCGAGATCGAGTATCACGGCGCCACGGCGGTCCTGGTCGGCGAAGAGGGGCGCGGCGTGGCCACAATTATCGAGATGGTGCACCACACGCGCCTGGACGCGGCTGTGTCCGCGGCGGGCATCATGCGCCAGGCGCTGACCCAGGCGGTTTTCCACGCCCGCCATCGCAGCGCCTTCCAAAAAAGGCTGGCGGACCAGCCGTTGATGCGGCAAGTGCTGGCGGACCTCGCCATCGAATGCGAGGCCGCCACGACCCTGGTCATGCGGCTGGCGCGGGCATTCGACGAGACATCCGGCGATCGCGACCAGCGGGCGTTCGCCCGGATCGCCACCGCGATCGCCAAGTACTGGGTCTGCAAGCGCGCACCGGGGCTGGTCTACGAGGCGCTGGAATGCCACGGCGGCGGCGGATACGTGGAAGGATCGATCATGCCGCGCCTGTATCGCGAGGCACCGGTCAATTCCATCTGGGAGGGCTGCGGCAACGTCATGTGCCTGGATATCCTGCGCGCGCTGGCCAAGGATCCCGACTCCGCGACCGCCCTGGTAGCCGAGTTGGACAGCGTGAAGGGTGCCGACGCCGTTCTCGACAAGGCCACGGCGGCAGTCAAGACGGCGCTGACCGGCGGATCGGTCGGCGAGGCCGACGCCCGGCGCGTGGCCGAACAGATGGCGCTGGCGCTGCAGGGCACCATCTTGATCCGCGAGGGCGACCCTGCCATCGCCGCTGCTTTTATCCAGGCGAGGATGGGCGACCGTCCCTCCTGCTCCTACGGCGCCCTGCCCCAGGGCATCGATCCGACCCCCCTGCTGGACCGCGTGTCTCCTGCCGCCTGACGCCGAACCCGGCCGCGGTTCGCGCCGATGCGCGGGGAAATGCCGGATTCTCGCCGTTTTTTGAACACGCGCGCCTGGTAAAGCGTGCCCGCCGTAACCAATCTTTTATTGAATTAACAGACAATTAGAGCGTCATGACGGAGATGCATAAACCAGGCATCGGGTTGGCGCTGGGCAGCGGCGGCGCACGCGGATGGGCCCATCTCGGCGCCCTGAGGGCCCTGTCCGAGTTGGGGATCCGATTTGACGTCGTCTGCGGCACCTCGATCGGCGCCCTGGCCGGCGGATTTTACCTCACCGGGCAGCTGCCGGACCTGGAGGTGTGGGCACGACGGTTGACCCGCCTGAAGATCATTCGGCTCATGGACTTCGGGCTGGCCAAGAACGGCCTGATTGCCGGCAACCGCCTGTTCGGCGAGATGCAGCGCGCCATCGGAGACGTCCAGATCGAAGACTTGCCCTGCCCCTTTGCGTCGGTCGCGACGGACCTGTTCACCGGCCACGAGGTTTGGCTGAACAAGGGCTCGCTGGCCGAGGCAATCCGGGCGTCCTTTTCCCTGCCGGGCCTGTTCGAGCCGGTCCATCTCAACGGCCGCTGGATCGTCGACGGCGCCATCGTCAACCCCATCCCGATCTCGGTCTGCCATGCCATGGGCGCGGAGATCACGGTGGCCATCAACCTGAACTTGCCGGCGCCCGGCAAGAACGGCGGCCGCCGGCCCTCGACATCGGCCAAACCTGGGTTCGAGGTGATGCCGCGCTGGCCCGGCACGGTCCTCAGGCGCAAGAACGCGGACGAGAAAGAGCCGGCAGCGGAGTTGAAGGAAGCCGTCGTGGACACACCCCGCCTGCTCAACGTGCTGGCCTCGACCATGAACATCGTGCAGGATCGCATGACGCGCAGCCGGCTGGCAGCCGAACCGCCCGACGTGGTGATCACGCCGAAGGTCGGCCATGTCGGGCTCTTGGACTTCTACAAGGCGGACCAAGCCATCGAAGCCGGCGCGAACGCCGTTTATCAGGCCGAGGCGGAAATCCGCGATGCCCTGATGCTGTTTGAAAGAACGGCTTCGGCCTAGGCGCGAGAAAACATGAGCAACGTGCTTTCGGCAATCAGGCGGGTGGGCTTCTCGATCAGGGATGTCTGGGACCGGCTGCGCGCGCCCGCAGGCGCGGACAGTGGAATCTCCCGCCCCTATCCGTGGGAAGGCGCCTACCCGGAAAGCATCGACTGGGATATCGACATTGTCCCCCGCCCCGTGCACACGATCCTGGAAGACGCGGTCCGCGATCACGGCGACAGGCCCTGCATCAGTTTCATGGGCAAGCGCTACAGCTATGCCGACATCGGCAAGGCCGTCGACAAGGCCGCCAAGGCGTTTCAGGACATCGGCGTCCGCCCGGGCGTGCGAGTCGGCCTGTTCCTGCCCAACTCGCACTACTTCGTGATCTGCTACCACGCCATTCTCAAGGCGGGTGGCACGGTCGTGAACTTCAACCCGCTGTACGCAGAACGCGAGGTCGAACGCCAGATCCGCGATTCCGGCGTCAAGACGATCGTGACGCTCAACCTGAAGACTCTGTACCGCAAGGTTTCGCACCGACTGGACGACGGCACGCTGGACAGGCTGGTGGTCTGCAGCATGAGCACAGCACTGCCGCTGCCGAAGAAGGCCGTGTTCGCGGTCCTGAAACGGCGCGAGATTGCCAAACTTCCGGCGGACGACCGGCACCTGAAGTTCGACGCCTTCATCAACAACGACGGCCGGCCGGACCCCGTAGACATCGATCCGGTGCGCGACGTGGCTGTGCTGCAATACACCGGCGGCACCACGGGCGTGCCAAAGGGTGCCAGGCTGACCCACGCCAATCTCTACGCCAACACCCGCCAAACGGATGCCTGGGCCCCGGAAATGGTCCCGGGCGCGGAAAGGATTCTGGGTGTGCTGCCCCTGTTCCACGTGTTCGGCATGACCGGCGTGATGAATGCCGGGCTTGCCATCGGCGCGGAGCTGATCCTGTTGCCCCATTTCCGCCTGGCCGAGGTCCTCAGCGTCATCGACAAGGACAAGCCGACGCTTTTCTTCGGCGTGCCGACGATCTTCTCTGCCATCAATAGCGCCAAGGACCGCGAGAAATTCGACCTCTCCAGCCTTAAGTTCTGTATTTCCGGCGGAGCGCCGTTGCCCAAGGAGGTCAAACGGGTTTTCGAAGAGGTCACCGGCTGCTGTCTGGTCGAAGGTTACGGGCTAACCGAGGCGGGTCCCGTGGTCAGCATCAACCCGCTGGGCGGGCTGAACAAGCCGGGCTCGGCAGGCCTGCCGATCCCCGGCACCGTCGTGACAGTGGTCTCGCTGGACAACCCGGACCGGACGCTTCCGATCGGCGAGACCGGCGAGGTTTGCGTGCGCGGACCGCAGGTAATGGCCGGCTACTGGAACAACGAACAGGACACCGCGTCGGTCCTCCAGGACGGACTGCTGCGGACCGGCGACGTCGGTTACATGGATGAAGACGGCTATCTCTACCTGATCGACCGGATCAAGGACCTGGTCATCACCGGCGGCTACAACGTCTATCCGCGCATGGTCGAAGAGGCGATCTACCTGCACCCGGCCGTGGCCGAGACCGCGGTCTGCGGCGTGCCGCACGCGCACCACGGCGAGATGGTCAAGGCCTTCGTCACCGTAAAGCCGGGCCACACGCTCAGCGCCGGCGCACTGCGCGGCTTCCTGAAAGAGAAGCTCGCCCCCTTCGAGGTGCCGCGCCGGGTGGAATTCATCGACGAGATCCCCAAGACCATCGTCGGCAAGCCGCTGCGCCGCGAACTGGTGCGCCGGGAGAAAGCGAAATCGCCGCGCAAGCGACGCACGGCCAACGGAAAGGACGCCGCATGAGCCTGGACGCAATTTCCCAGACCATCAAGAACCGCGCCATGGACCTGACCGGGCTGAATGCGCGTGTCGTGTTCGACATGGGCGACGACGGCGCGGTCACGGTCGACGCCACCGCCATGCCGCCGGCGGTGTCGGAAGGCGCGGACGAAGCCGATGTCACGATCCGCCTCAGCGTGGAGAACCTGGAGAAACTGCTGGCCGGCGACCTCAACCCGACGCTGGCCTACACCATGGGCAAGCTAAAGATCGACGGTTCAATGGGCGTGGCCATGAAACTGGCCGCGATGCTGGACGATTAAGCGTAAGCCCTTCTCCCCTACGGCGAGAAGGTGGCCCGAAGGGCCGGATGAGGGGGCTCCGGTGCCACGGTTCAAAGGCCAGTAATACCCTCACCCCAACCCCTCTCCCTTTAAGGCGAGGGGCTGTTTTCACCCAAACGCAAACGCCGACACCTGCGCGCCCATCACCCGGTCGGTGAAGATCCGCCGCCCCGACGCGTCGGCCGCAGCGCCTGATGCAACGAAGACCGGCGCAAGATGTTCTTCGCGCGGATGCGCCGTGCGCGCCGCGGGCGCATCCGCCCATTTCAACAGCCGGCGTTCACGTTCCGCAGGCGCAGCCTCGGCCGTCTCGGTCAGCCAGGCGTCGAAGACGTCGGAGTCGCCGGCGTCCCTGCCGGCGAACATGTTCCGCAGATTGTGATAGCTCAAGCCCGAGCCCACGATCAGCACACCTTCGGCGCGCAACGGCGCCAGGGCGCGGCCGACTGCCATGTGGAATGCGGGATCCAGATCGTCGCGCAGCGACAGCGCCACCGTGGGGATGTCCGCCTCCGGCACCGCAACCTTCAACGGCACGAAGACACCGTGATCGAAGCCGCGCTCCGGGTCGGCCGCGTTCGGGATGCCGGCATCCTGCAACAGCTCCCCGATCCGGCCCGCAAGATCTGGATCGCCCGCGGCCGGCCATGCCAGCCGGTAGGTATGTTCCGGGAAATTGTAATAGTCGAAAACCAGTTCCGGCGCCGCCGCCGCGCTGACTGTCGGCACGGTGCACTCCCAATGCGCTGAGACCGTCAACAGCCGCTTCGGCCGCACCGGCAGGCTCTCAATCAGCCCGGCCAGCCAGTCCCGCATGGTATCCCAGGTGTCGGGCGGCCCCAGCGTCCAGTCCATGAAAAAGCATGGTCCCCCGCCATGGGGGATGTAGAGACTGGGAAGCCTGGCAGCTTCGTTCGACATGGCCTTGTCTCTTGCCCGTTGGTCTGAAGGCGCGCCCGCCGCCGGCGGGCGCGCCGTTCGTTCATGCGTTCGCCGTGGCTCTGGCAGCGGAACCGATCGGCAGCTTGACCGAATAGGCACCATCTCCCAACAGCGCCTGAACAACCAGTGCGACCGCCCAGAAGGCCGGGAATTCCCATCCGCCGCCTTCGCTGCTGAATACCCAGCCTGCACCGGAATGCACGACCAGCGCACCCAGGATGATCGGCAGCAGGGCCAGCGAGACCCAGCGGGTCCACAGGCCGGCGATCAGCGCCGCACCGCCGCCGATCTCCGCAACGATGGTCAGATATGCCAGGAAACCCGGCAGGCCCAGCGACTCGAAAAAGCCCACGGTTCCGGCAGGTGTGAACACCACGACCTTCAGCAGCCCGTGCGCGATGAACATAACGCCCAAGGATAAGCGCAACAGCAGCGCGGCATAGGAAGCGGTTTTCTGATCAGTCATCTCTCTGTTCCCCTTCAAGGATTGCGGCCAAGTTCGGCAATACCGGGTAGATGGGAAAATCCAGGACGGAGATAAATGGCCTATCTGTTGAATGATTATCCATGATATAGAGATAAACATGGACACCATCGACGGCATGCGCACCTTCGCCGCCGTGGCCGCCGCCGGTAGCTTTACCGCGGCGGCCAAGAAACTGGGCATCTCCACCAACCTGGCCAGCAAGTACGTCGCCCGCCTGGAAGACCGGCTGGGCGCCCGGTTGATGAACCGGACCACCCGCAGCCTCAGCCTCACCGAGGTGGGGCAGGCCTACTACGCCCGGTGCCAACAGCTTCTGGACGACCTGGACGAGCTGGAATCTGCCGTGCAGCATGTCCAGACGGCACCGCGCGGGACCCTGACGGTGACCGCCCCGCAGACTTTCGGCGAAATGTATCTGACCGGGCTGATTGCTGCGTTCCTGGAGGAACAGCCGGGTCTCAGCGTAGACTTGACGCTGACCGACCGGTTCGTGGACCTGGTGGACGAAGGCTTCGATCTGGCGATCCGGATCGGTGCCCTTGAGGATTCAAGCCTGATTGC
>CAJIAA010000192.1_pt1 | contig 18056 bp, 14 predicted proteins | sample 9199011 | NCBI WGS metagenome assembly CAJIAA01 (sample SAMEA7708266, study PRJEB35096) | sediment metagenome | biome: marine neritic benthic zone biome [ENVO:01000025]; feature: sediment [ENVO:00002007]; material: shallow marine sediment [ENVO:03000034] sea grass bed [ENVO_01000059] ...
ACAAAAACCAAGAAAAACAACCCAACCTCAAGCCAAATGACTTCCAGGCTGCTCCTGGACACCCATATCGCCGATTCCGCAGAGGTCTCCTTCAGGGAGAGGGGCTTATGCATCGGCACGTAATTTGCTTGCTTATAAGCCGAGAGACCGGAGACCGTATCCATGGCGACGCGCCGTGCCCTGATCGTTGTTCTGCTGGTCGCCGGCCTGGGCGCCGGCGGGCGCGGCTATGCGTCCTCGGGAAGCCCGGATTCCCTGGCCTTGAAGGGCGACCATGCGCTGTGCACCCGCTCCATCGACGCCGCCGAACGGGCGCGCCAGATCCCGCGGTTCCTGCTGCAGGCGATCGCCACTGTGGAATCCGGCCGCTGGTCGCCCGAAGACGGGGCAAACCTTGCCTGGCCGTGGACCGTCTATGCCGAGGGCCGGGGCCGCTATCTGCGGTCCAAGGCCGAGGCGATCGCCGAGGTCGAGGCGCTGATCCGGCGCGGCGTGCGCAACATCGATGTGGGCTGCATGCAGGTCAACCTGCACTATCACGGCCGCGCCTTTTCCTCGCTGGAAGAGGCATTCGACCCGATCCACAACGTCGCCTACGCCACCAGTTTCCTTGTCGACCTCAGGCGGACCACCCGATCCTGGACCAATGCGGTAAAGAGTTACCATTCTCGCACCCGCAGCCTGCATATTCCCTACCGCAAGAAGGTCTACCGGACCTGGCGGGAGCTGCGCCAGCGGGCCCGCAAGGCCGCCCGCTGAAGCTCCGCCAAGAGCCTGAAATCCCGCATCATTCCGAGCCTGCCATGGTACACGGGCGTGTGTCCGGCGAGGAATTGTTTACCAATCCTGAAGGTTCGTGACGCTTTAATGCTGTCGTGGGGCCGTTGCGTCGTCCGGACGATACGGCAGCAGACGGGCATGGGTTGAACAATTCGACGGACACGGCGGGGCAACGGCTATCCGGCCGTCCGTTCGTGATCCGGGGTAGAGCGTGGCGATCAGGATCGTTCAAAACCAGAAAACGGCAGCCGTCCTGGCGGCGGTCGCCGCCATCGTGGCGGCCGGGGCGATCGTGGTTGCGGCATTGCAGGCTTCGCCGGGCGCGGTGACCGTACTCGCCCTGGTGCTGAGCGGCGTGACCGTGGCGCTCGTGCTTTGGGGCCTGATGTCGGGCAACGGCGAGACACGTCGGCGGCCCCCCGCAACCGCCGACGTCACCGACACCGGCACCCGCGGCCTGTTGATCAGCACCGACCTGACCGACCAGTCCGGCGCCCCCGACGACCCGGCCCTGGCCGGCCTTCTCCGCTCCTTCGTGGGCGCGATCGACATCGCCATCCTGATCTACGACAACCGCGACCGCCTGGTCCTGGCCAACGAGAAGGCGCAGGCGCTGTTTCCGAACGTGGAACAGGCCATCGTCAACGGCTGGACCTTCGCCGAGGTCGCCGAGGTTTCGGTCCAGGAGGGGCATGTCCGCATCCCGGGCGTCCCCAAGGAAACCTGGGTCTGGACAATGAGGCAGGCGCACAGCGAGCCCGGCCGCAACCTGGAAGTCGAGACCCGGGACGGACGATGGGTCCGCATGTGCAATCAGCGCATCGAGGGCGGCTGGACGCTCGGCCTGAGGATCGACATCACCGAGGAGAAACGCCGCGAGCGCGCCCTGGTCGAAAGCGAGACCCGGCTGGGAGACCTCAGCAGGGTTTCGTCCGACTGGCACTGGGAAATGGACGCCGATCTGCGTTTCACCTACCTGTCCGAACGCATCGAGGACGTCACCGGCCTGCCGCCGTCGTTCTTCCTTGGCAAGACCCGCCGCGAGGTGATGTCGGAGGAAAGCCTGGGCGACTGGGAGTCGCACTTCGCTGATCTCAAGGCCCACCGACCCTTCCGCGACTTCCGCTATTCGACAGTCACGCCCGACGGCCGCCGCCGTCATTTCACGCTCAGCGGCGTGCCGGTGTTCGACGACGACGGCAGTTTCGGCGGCTATCGCGGCGCCGCCACCGACATCACCGATGTAACCGAGGCCGACGAGTCCGCCAAGGTTGCGCGGTCGCGCCTGACCGATGCGATCGAGGCGTTGAGCGCGGTCATCATGCTGTTCGACAGCCAGGGACGCCTGGAGCTGTTCAACAGCCGCGCCACCTACCTCTACGGCCAGGCCGGCCGCCCGATCCGGCGCGGAATGCCTGTCAAGGAAGTGCTGCAGATCGTTGCCGACAGCGGCATCGTCGCCGATGCCAAGGGCAAGGAAAACGAGTGGGCCGAGGCCGAGACCATACGGCTGACCCGCGCCGACGGCGAACGGGTCATGCGCCACGTCGGGGACGTGTGGCTGCAATGCCGCGCCTACCGCACCCAGGACGGCGGATTGTTGTCGGTGGAAACCGACGTCACGCCCATGGTGCACCGGGAACAGAAGCTGCAGCGCCAGTCTTCGATGCTGCGGGTGATCATGGACAGCATGACCCAGGGCATCGCCGCATACGACAGCGGCCTCAAGCTGCTGGCCTGGAACCGCCGCTACGTGGAGATCCTCAACCTGCCGCCCAAGCTGGTCCGGGTCGGCACGCCCGTGGACGCGATCATCCGCAACAGCGGCGTCGCACACATGTACGAAGACATGGACATCGAAGAGGTCGTCGCGGCCCGCAAACAGCGGCTGAGAGAGTTCGACAGCCCGCCGGACATCCTGCACTTTCCGTCCGGCGAGATCCTTGAGGTGGAAACGCGTCCGCTGGAAGGCGGCGGCGTCCTGGTCAGCATCTCGGACATCACGGTTACCCAACGCAATGCCGACGCGCTGACCAAGGCGAAGGAGGAGGCCGAGCTTGCCAACAGGTCCAAGTCCCACTTCCTGGCCAACATCACACACGAGCTGCGCACGCCGCTGAACGCGATCATCGGCTTCGCCGAGGTCCTGCGCGACGAGCTGTTCGGCCCGATCGGCAACAAGCAGTACCAGGACTTCGTGATCGACATCCACGAAAGCGGCCGCCACCTGCTGTCGCTGATCAACGACATCCTCGATCTGTCGAAATACGAGATCGGCCACCGCGAGCTGCAGGCTCACCCGATGGAACTGGCCGGCGCGGTGGAGGCGTCGATCCGCATCATCCGCCAGCGCGCCATCGACAAGAACCTGACGCTGATCGACGAAGTGCCGCGCGACCTGCCGCCGATCTCCGCCGAAAGCCGGGCGATCCGGCAGATCCTGATCAACCTGTTGTCGAACGCCATCAAGTTCACGCCGGCCGGCGGCAAGGTGGCCGTCGTCGCCGAGCCGATCCCGTGCGGCGTCCTGGCGCTCAGCGTCGCCGATACCGGCATCGGTATCGCACCCGAGGACGTGCCGCGCGCCTTCGCACCGTTCGAGCAGATCGATTCCGACCTGTCGCGCGAGTTCGAAGGGACCGGGCTGGGCCTGCCGCTGGTCAAGAGCCTGGCCGAGCTGCACGGCGCTGAAGTGAAGATGCAGACCGAAGTCGGCAAAGGCACCACCGTCACCGTCGTCTTTCCCAAGGACAGGGTTCTGGCGCGCGCCAAGGCAGGGTAAAAACCCCTCTCCCAACGACCACCCCGGGAGGGAAGCCGCCAGATGAGTATCGACGTCGCGCAGGTGCGCGCTGACACACCCGGCTGTTCCGCGCTCGTGCATTTCAACAACGCCGGCGCCGCCCTGCAGCCGCGCCCCGTGACCGATGCCGTGATCGCCCAGATCCAGGCCGAGGCGACGATCGGCGGCTATGAGGCGGAGGAAAGGGCCGCGGCCGCGCTCGACCGCTTCTATGCCGGCGCCGCCCGCCTTGTCGGCGGCGCCCGCGACGAGATCGCCTGGGTGGAGAACGGCACGCGGGCCTGGGACATGGCCTTCTACGGCATCGACTGGCGGGCGGGCGACAAGGTGGTGACCAACCGGTCGGAATACGGTTCCAACTACGTGGCCTACCTGCACGCCGCGCACCGGTCGGGCATCGAGATCGTCGTCGCGCCCGACGACGCCCAAGGCCAGATCGACGTGGCCGCGCTGGAAGACCAGATCGACGAACGTGTCAGGCTGATCGCGATCTGCCACATCCCCACCAACGGCGGCCTGGTCAATCCGGCGGCGGTGGTCGGCGCCGTGGCACGGCGGCACGGTATTCCCTTCCTTCTGGATGCCGTTCAGTCCGCAGGCCAGCTGCCGCTGGACGTGGGCACGATCGGCTGCACGATGATGGCGGTCACGGGCCGCAAGTACCTGCGCGGCCCGCGCGGCACCGGCTTCCTGTGGGTGGCGCGCGATTGGATCGAGAAGTTGGACCCGCCGGTGCTGGACAACCATGCCGCCCGATGGACCGCACCGGACCACTACGAGATCGCCGCCACCGCGCAGCGCTTCGAGACCTTCGAGATGTACAATGCCGGCCGCATCGGGCTGGGCCGCGCCATCGACTACGCGCTGGACTTGGGGTTGCCCGAAATCCGCACGCGGGTCTTCTCCCTGGGCGATACGCTGCGCGCCGCCCTGGCCACGGTGCCGGGCGTTACCGTGCGCGACCTTGGCCGGGAGAAATGCGGCATCGTCACCTTCACCGCGGACGGCCACGACCCGGCGGCCGTCAGCGCCCGCCTGCGCGCGGATTTCGCGGTCAACACCTCGGTCACCGAACGCGTCTTCACCCGCCTGGACATGGAGGACCGGAATCTGCACAGCATGGTCCGCGCCTCGGTCCACTACTACAACACCGAAGAAGAGCTCGACCGCTTCGTCGAGGCGCTGAAGGCGATCCTGGCCTAGGCGGGCGCCGTGCCAGCAGCCGTCAAACAGTCTGCGGCGTCCCCTCCCCACCCTGGCCGAAACCGGTGAGCTGGCGGTACAGCACCGACAACAGCGCGACGAACAGGGCCGCGGTCAGTCCGTACAAGATCAGCCCCGACAGCAGCAACGGCACCCGCATTGCCTGCATGACCGATACAAACTCGCCCGACGACTGTACCAACGCGTCCATGTCGCCGGGAATCACGGCAAGGTAGACGGCGACGTCCAGCAGGACGACCGGCAGAAACACCAGCAGGAAGGCAAGGAAAATCCGGAAGACCTTGGCGTACGACCGGCGCTGTGCCGTGCGCACGATCGTCTCGGCCCCAACCGCGGCGCCGGGAAGGACCAGGCAGAACCGGCAGAACACATAGATCGAGATCGAAAGGGTCAGGGTAAAGAGCACGATGGACAGCGCCGGGCTCTGCGTGGCGGCCGAAAGCAGAACAATGATCAACGAGCCGGACGCCAGGATGACGGCAGACAGCAGGTAGAGAAAGACCAGCGCGACCAGATAAACCCACTCGACCCGGCGCCAGGCAAGGCCCAAACCGGGGACGATGCCGCCGGCCCCCATCAGGATCCAGCGGTGCCACGCGGTTGCGAACGCAACGAAGGCCAGCAGCTGGAAAATCACGGGGACGATCTGCGCCGGGTCGAATCCGGGTTCCTGACCGGTTTCCGCCAACAGCCGCAGCGCCGCGATCTGCCTGTCGTAGGCCCAGTAGCTGCCGGCGGCCACCACGCCAAGCGGCACCAGCAACAGCCGGACGACGGTCGACAGGTTGCGGAACACCAGCCCGTAGGTTTCGGAGAAGGCCTCCACCGGGCGCACGCCCGCGCCGGGGTGAATGGGCTGGCTTGGTGTCTGTTGCTGCATCAAACTCCTCGCTTTGCGATGCCGCCGGCACCGTCATAGTCTATCGGGCGTCTCCGATTCCAGCGCCGCCGCGCAATTCAATCCACGTCGGGCGCCGATCCGCCCTGCCCGGACCTGTTGAGCTGGCGATAGAAAACCGACAGCAAGGCGACGAAGAGCGCCGCCGTGATTCCATACAGCAGCGTCGCGACGACAACCCAGATGGCGCCGACCCGCTCCAAAACGACAATTGCCTCGGCTGCCGTATAGTCCTGGTCGCGCACGGTCGACGAGAATGCGCCCAATAACAGAAGGCAAATCAGCGAGCCGGGGCCAAGGACCGGAACGAACACATACAAGAATGCCTGGGTCATGCGCAGGGTACTGCCGGCGGCTGCATCCCAGGCAGTGCGCAGAACCTGCGGGGAATCGATTGCCGTCGCAGGCAGGACAAGACAGAAACGGCAAAAGGGAATCACGGGGACAGCGATCACCAGCGCCGCAACGACGAACACAAACCGGGTCTTGATCGACCACGGCGCCAACAATGCGAACAGCGTCAGCACCGATACGGCGAACACGATGTAAAGGACACTCAGACCCAACGATCCCAGGACATAGCGCCCAATGCGCCGATGCCAGAACGATGCAACACCGTGCGGAACCGCGCCCGGTCCCAGCAGGATCCAGCGATGCCACGAAGCCGCAAAGGCCGCGAAAGCCAATAGCTGAATAAAGAGCGGGACCAGCCAGATCGGTCCCGCCGCGTCCGCCTGTTCCGCCCGCAGGGCTCCCCGCAACGCGTCCAGACGCAGCCAATAGATCCAGTAGCAGTTGGCGGCCGCCACGCCCATCGACACCAGCAGCAACCGTCCGACCGTTCTGAAATTGAGAAGCACCAGGCCATAACTCTGCCGGAAAGCCTCACCGGGTCGCACCCCCACAGGTCCCGGCGGCGACGCTTGCTGCATCGTGGTTCTGCCTCCTAGCCCCACAGGGCCATGGTCGGCGGTTGAACCACCGCACCCGTGTAGACCATCGCGTCATCGCGGTCGCGGGCAAGCCACAACGGCGCGTCCAGATCGACGATCGCCGCGCCCTGGGCAACCAGATGCCCGGGCGCCATGGACAGCGACGAACCCACCATGCAGCCGACCATGATCTTGAACCCCGCCGCCTCGGCCTCCCGTTTCAGCGCCATGGCCTCCGTCAACCCGCCCGTCTTGTCCAGCTTGATGTTGACCATCTCGTATCGTCCTTCCAGTGCGGCCAGCGACGCGCGATCGTGCGCCGATTCGTCGGCGCACAGCGGCACGGGATGATCGAAATCGGCCAGCATGGCGTCGGACCCGGCAGGCAGCGGCTGCTCGATCATTTCCACGCCCAGCGCTTTCAGGTCCCGGGACAGCGGCGCCACCATGTCGGGCGCCCAGGCTTCGTTCGCATCGACGACCAGGCGCGCACCGGGTGCGTTCGCCCGCACCGACCGGACCCGGTCCAGGTCGCCGGCGCCGGTCAGCTTCAGTTTCAACAGCGACCGCTGCTGTGCGGCCGCCGCCTGCCCCATCTTCTCCGGCGTGTCCAGGCTCAGCGTATAGACCGTCTCCACCGGTCCCGGCGCGGGCAGGCCGGCAACCTCCCAGACCCTCTTGCCTGCCCGTTTCGCCTCCAGGTCCCAGAAAGCGCAATCCAATGCGTTGCGCGCCGCCCCTGCCGGCATGGCGTCCTGCAGGCCGTGCCGGTCCAGCCCGTCCGCCAGCGCCGGCTGCATCGCCGCGACGGCATCGCGCACACCGTCGACGGTCTCGCCATACCGTGCATAGGGCACGCATTCGCCGCGCCCCCAATGGGCGCCGTCGTCCAACGTAGCGACGACAACGACCGCCTCGGTCTTGGCGCCGCGCGAGATGGCAAAGGTCCCCGCAATCGGGAACCGTTCGACCGCAACATTCAGCGATAGCGACGCCATCGACCGCGCTATCCGGGCAACGCGTCGACCAGCCGGGCCGCACCCTGCCGGTAGGCGTCGACCGAAGGGAGACCGGTCTCGTCCTCGATTTCCGCCAGCGCCGCCTCCGCCGCACCGTCGTCAAGGCCGGCCGTGTTGACGGAAACGCCGACTACCTTCGCGGCCGGATTTGTCAGCCGCGCCGTCGCCTCGTTCAGGGCGATACAGTCGCGAAGTCCGGGAAGGGCCACTCCCGGCAACCCGCGCATGTGCGTGCGGTCCAGCGCGTGGCACATCACCATGGCGTCGGGCTGGGAACCGTGGGTGAGACCGAGGCTGACGCCGGCGAACGAGGCATGGAACAGCGAACCCTGCCCCTCGACAACGTCCCAGTGGTCGGGGTCGTTGTCGGGGCTCAGCGTTTCCGCAGCGCCGGAGATGAAATCCGCGACCACCGCGTCGACGGACACGCCGCCGCCGGCAATGAAGATCCCGGTCTGGCCGGTGGCCCGGAAGTCGGCCTTCATGCCGCGCGCCTTCATCTCCCGTTCGATCGCCAGCGAGGTGAACATCTTGCCCACCGAACAATCGGTGCCGACCGTCAGCAGGCGCTTTCCTGTCCGCCTGCGTCCGCTGGCAACGTCGAAACGCTCGTCCGGATGGCGCACGTCGAAAAGCTGCCGACCCTTTTCGGCGGCAAGGCGCCGCACGGACGGATTGTCCGCCAGACGCACGTGCAGCCCGCTGGCGATGTCGTAGCCCATCCCAAGAGCATCGCACATGGGTTGCACCCACTCGTCGTCCAGCACGCCGCCGCGGTTGGCGACGCCGACGATCAGTGTTTCCGCGCCCGCCTCGCGCCCTTTTTCCAGGGTCATGTCGGAAAGTCCCAGGTCGGCCCGGCAGCCGGGCAGCCGGAACTGTCCCAGACACCAGTCGGGCCGCCACTTGGCGACGCCGTCGGCGACCTTCGCGGCTAACTGGTCCGGCGCATCGCCCAGAAACATGATATAAGGATGCCGGATGTCCATGCGTCTTGCCCCCCGATCCGCCGCGCCTCAAGTCGCATGATATTCGTTGCGACAGCCGATTCGCGTCGCGGGAATCTATCCGAAAGACCAAGGCCGCTCCAACGATGAATTCGGTCGTGCGGCCGCCAGTTTGCCCTGGACGAAGCGTGCGGGTATTTTCCGGGTGATGGGGGACGTCGACATCACGTCAAAGGTTGAACCGGATCCGGAGGCCGATCCGCGTCCGGCAATCGCGGTGAACCGGTTTGGATTGGGCGCCCGTCCTGGCGACTTGGCCGCAATCGGCGCCAATCCCGGCGAATGGCTCGTTCGCCAGCTTTTTCCCGGCCCCGTGCCGGAAACGATCGCCGCCTTGCCATCCGGCGACCAGCAATACATTGCCCTGATGCTGGCCCGCGCGATGGAACCGGCCAGGCGCTCGTTCGAATTTCGCAAGCTGCGGCAGGAATTCGACCGCCAAACGGCGATCCATGCAGTTGCCGCGGCGGTCAGCGAGCAACCGTTTCGAGAGCGTCTGGTGCGGTTCTGGTGCAACCATTTCACGGTCTCGGTGGAGAAACCGGATCTCTACGCCCTCGCGCCGGCCTTCGAACGCGACGTGGTGCGCGCCAACCTGAATGGCAGCTTCTATGACATGCTGTTGGCCGCCGTGCGTCATCCCGCGATGCTGATCTATGTGGGCCAGGGCCGCACCATCGGCCCGAATTCACCGGTCGGCCTTAAGACAAGGCAACCCTTGGATGCCAAACTCGCCCGCGCCGTGCTGACACACCTGACCATCGGGACGGAAGGCGGTTTCGAGCCCGGCGAGGTTCAGAACCTGGCACGCCTGATGACGGGCTGGTCGCTGGGCGGTCCGGGCGAACCGTCGCCCGGCCGGTTCGTCTACAGGCCAACCTGGCACGAGCCCGGCAACAAACCTTTCCTGGGGCGCAACTATCCCGAGTCGGGGATTCTCGAAGGCGAGGCCGCGCTGGATGCGCTGGCCCAGCATCCCGCCACAATGCGCCATCTGGCGACCAAGATGGCACGGCATTTCATCGCCGACGACCCGGACCCGCTGTTGGTCGAAGAAATCGCACGGGCCTATGCCGGCAACGACGGCAGACTTCCGGCTATGGCGCTGGGCATGATCCAGGCGCCGCAAAGCTGGGCGCCGGCGCCCGCCAAGGTCAAACGCCCCGACGAGCTGGTGTTCTCTTTGTTACGGACCGCCGGCATCAGGCCCGACGACGGGCGCGCGCTGGTCCGCTGGATGCGGGCGCTGGGCCAGCCGCCCTATGCCGCGCCCGGACCCGAGGGCTGGTCTGATCGGGCCGCGGATTGGACAGCGCCCGACCGCCTATTGGAACGGATGGAATGGTGCGCCGGGCTGGCAGGCCGGCTGCGGCCCACACTGGCGCCGTTGGATCACGCAGCGGACATCATGGGACCGACCGTCCGGCCGGCAACGCTGCGGCGGATGGCCGTGGCGATGGACGATATCGAGGCGAGGGCGATCCTGCTGGCCAGTCCCGAGTTCCAGCAGCGATGACCGGTCCGCGCACACGCCGCCGTTTCCTGGGCGAAGTCGCAGCGGGCACAGCCGCTTTTGCCGTACCTTCTGTCGGTTTCGCCGCTGCGCCCACGGACCGCCGGCTGGTGGTGATGCTGATGCGCGGTGGGCTGGACGGTTTGACGCTGGTCGCCCCCTATGGCGACGGCGACTATGCGACAACCCGCGGCGCACTGGCGCTGCCGCCGCCCGGCGACAGGGGTCTCCTGGACCTGGACGGGTTTTTCGGGCTGCATCCTGCGGCGCTTGAGATGCACGACGTCTGGCAGGGCGGCCAGCTTGCCTTCGTCCACGCGACGGCCACGCCCTACCGGGGACGCAACCACCTGGAGGCCCATGCTGTTCTGGAAAGCGGTACCGCGTCGCTCGGCGGTGACAGCGATGGTTGGCTCAACCGGGCGCTGACGGCGCTGGGTGCAAAGCCGGACGGTGCCGTCGCCCTGGGCCGCGATCTGCCGCCGGTCCTGCGCGGCAAAGCCCCGGCGGAGCCCTGGGCGCCGCCCGCCTTGCCCCGGCCGGTCATCGGGTTCTTCGTTAAGATGGCGCTGCTTTATGCCGAAGACCCGCTGTTGGGGCTCGCCGTCACCGGCGGTCTGGACGGGCGCTATCTTTCCGACCGATTGCTAGACGATGACGACCGCCAGTCGGGCCGCGGCGCGGCCATGCCGGACGCCACCGTCACGGCCGCCGGCCTGGTGGCGGCCCGGCTTGCCATGGATGACGGCCCGCGGATCGCGGTGATCGAGACCGGCGGTTGGGACACCCATTTGAACCAGGGAACTCTTGAGGGGCCGCTGGCGCGCCGGCTGAGAGGGCTCAACGACTGTTTCGAGACGCTGGCATCCGGGCTGGGACCGGTCTGGGACAAAAGCATGGTGGTCGGGGTCTCGGAATTCGGCCGCACCGCCATCCCGAACGGGACCGGCGGCACCGACAACGGCACCGGCGGCCTGACCATCCTGGCCGGCGGGCCGGTCCTGGGCGGGCGGGTTCACGGCGAATGGCCCGGCCTCGCGACCGGCGCCCTGCACGACGGACGCGACCTGGCCGCGACGACGGATGTGCGCGCGATTCTCAAGGCAGTACTGGCCGGCCACATGGGAATCGACCGGCAGACACTGGATCGAACGGTCTTTCCCGACAGCGAGAAAGTCAAACCGATGGGCGGGTTGCTGTTGTAGAAAGCCGCAGCAGAGAGTCCCTCTCCCTGGAGGGAGAGGGATTGGGGTGAGGGTGTAACCGGGGCTGGCCGTTAAGGTCCGATATACGGCCTAAAAGCCAATCGCCCGAAAGTCGAAGTAATCGAGTGCGACCGCAGGCCTGTCCCGGAACGCGAACAACGGTAGCCCCCTCATCCGACCCTTCGGGCCACCTTCTCCCCTGCGGGAGAAGGAACCAAATGGTGCACTCCTCAGTGCGACATCAGCACCGGGACGGTCATGTGACCCAGCAGGTGGTGGGTAACGCCGCCAAGGATCACTTCGCGTACTCGCGAATGGCCGTAGCCGCCCATCACCACAAGGTCCATGCCATCGTCGGCGGCCTGGTTCAGGATCACGTCGCCCACTTCCAGCCCGTCCGAATGCAGGGTCTGCAATTGGGCATGGATTCCGTGCGCCGACAGATACCGCGCGACGTCCGAACCGGGCACCGCGTCCTCGCCGTCCGGATCGACGGTGACGACCTTGATCTCGTCGGCGGCCTGCATGAACGGCAGCGCATCGCCGATGGACCGGGCGGACTCGCGGGTGCCGCTCCAGGCGACCATGACCCGCTTGGCCACAGTGTCGCGCGCACCGATATAGGGCAGAATCAGGACAGGTCGGCCCGCATGCAGGACCACATCGTCGGGCAGCCCCTCATAGGCGGCCGGATCCTTTTCCGGATCCTCCTGGCGGATGACGATCAGGTCGTTGAACAGGCCCTGACGGGAGATCACCTGGGCCGGCTCGCCCTGGATGGCCTGCCACGAGGCACGGTCCGCCCAGCCGGCATCCTTGACGGCCTCGTTGAACCGCCCCTTGGCGCTGTCCAGGTCAGCCTGCTGTCGCTGGGCCAGGGCCTCGTAAACGTCCGCCGGGACCTGGGCCGCCGCAAAGGCGGGGATATAGATCGGCGTCTGGACACCCAGGCCCGCAACATGCGCATCGTGCACCTGTGCAATATCCAGGGCGGCGCGCACACAGCCTGCGGCCTGGTCGGTGTTGTCCACATAGACCAGGATGGATTTCAACGCTGAACCACTGAATGCTGCCTGGGTCATAACCATCACCCTTTCACGTAATGTGCCGTTAACCATACGGCCTGATAGTGTGCCATCAAGGTGCCGCAAAACGGAGACGGCGGGCATTGACCTCGCTCAACCCCTGGGCGGCTAGGCACGAAAGGGGCCGGAATACGAACCATGACAGCAGGAACGACAGTCTATCCGGTGATCCTGTCGGGCGGGTCGGGCACGCGGCTTTGGCCGCTGAGCCGATCCCACTATCCCAAACAACTGACCCGGCTGATCGGCAACATGTCGCTGTTGCAGCAGACGGCCGAACGGTCGTCGGCGTCCGGCCTGTTTCACGCGCCCGTCGTGATCGCCAACCAGGAGCACCGGTTTTTCGTCGCCCAGGCGCTGAGCGATGTGGGAATCGCACCCGAGGCCATCATTCTGGAACCGGAGGGCCGCAACACAGCCCCCGCCGCGGTTGTTGCCGCCGCCTATCTGGCCGGCCGCGACCCCGGCGCGATCATTGCGTTGTTGCCGTCCGACCATCACATCCGCAACGTCCCGGCCTTCCACGAAGCCATGGCCAGGGCCGCAGCCACGGCGGCGACCGGGCGCCTGGTCGCCTTCGCCATCCGGCCCGACCGGCCGGAAACCGGGTACGGCTATATCCGGCAGGGCGCCGCCCTCGCCGGCACCGATGGCGCGTTTGCGGTCGATGCCTTCGTGGAAAAGCCCAATGCGGAAACCGCGGCCGAATTTCTGGCCGCCGGCGATTATGCCTGGAACAGCGGCATGTTCGTCTTTTCCGCCCGGACCATGCTGGAAGAGGCGAAACGGCGCGCACCGGATATCGCAACGGCGTCGGAAAAGGCGCTGGCCGACGCGGTGCGGGACTTGGACTTCCTGCGGCTGGACGCCGCGGCTTTTGCGGCCTGCCGATCGGACTCCATCGACTATGCCATCATGGAAAAGACCGACCGCGCCGCGGTCCTGCCCGCCGATATCGGCTGGAGCGACGTCGGTTCCTGGGACGCCCTATGGGTGGAGGGTCAGAAGGACGACAGCGGCAACGTCGTCCTTGGCGACACCATCCTGGAAGACGTGCAGCGCAGCTACATCCGCAGCGGCGGCGACCAGCTGGTTGCCGCGCTGGGCCTGGAGGACATGGTCGTCGTCGCCACCGATGATGCCGTGCTGGTCGCGCCCCGCAGCAGGTCCGGCGAGGTGAAGGAGATCGTCGCGCGCCTGAAGCAGTCCGGCCGGACCGAGGCTGACCAGCACCGCACGGTGTCGCGTCCCTGGGGGGCGTTCAAGGAGATCGACAGCGGCGCCCGCTACAAGGTCCGGCGGCTCACCATCCTGCCGGGCGGCAGGCTGGCGGTGCAGCGCCACCGGCATCGTGCGGAACACTGGGTCGTTGTCACCGGCACCGCGACGATCACCCGCGGCGACCGCACTATGACGCTGGGCGAAAACGAATCCCTGTTCGCGCCACCCGGACAGACACACCGGGTCGAGAACCGCGGCGCGGACGTGCTTCATCTGATCGAAGTGCAATCGGGCTCCTACCTCGCCGAGGACGACGTCGAACGGTTCAGCAACGGGGGCGAAGAGTCGGCCGCGGATTAGGTCACGCGGCTGCGACCGCCTCAGCAGACCCGCCGCCCTTACGCCGCGCTACAGCCGCCCCTCCGCCACCGCGTGGCAGGCAACCAGACTGTCGCCGTTGCGATCCAGAGATGGCGTTTCGCGCCTGCAACGTTCATCTGCAAACGGGCAACGGGGGTGGAAGGCGCAGCCCTGCGGCGGGTCGATCGGATTGGGCACTTCGCCGCGGACCGGTTCGCGCTGCTTGCCGGACATCTCCAGGTCGGGGATCGCGTCAAGCAGCAGCAAGGTGTAAGGGTGCCGAGGCTGGCGGAACAGCGTCTTGGCATCGGCGACCTCGCACAGCCGTCCGAGATACATCACGCCGATCCGGTCGGAGACATGATAAACGACGGCCAGATCGTGGCTGATGAACAGATAGGTCAGGCCCAGGCGCTGTTGCAGGTCCGTCATCAGATTCAGGATCTGCGCCTGGACCGAGACGTCCAGCGCCGACGTCGGCTCGTCGCAGACGATAAACTCCGGGTCGGACGAAAGGGCGCGGGCGATTGAGATGCGCTGACGCTGGCCGCCGGAGAACTCGTGCGGAAACTTGTCCCCGTCGGCCGCCGCCAGGCCGACCTGCTCCAACAGCTCGCCAACGCGCGCCCGGATCTGCTGCTGGTCCGACAGGACCCGATAAGCGCGCAACGGCTCGGCGATGATGTCTCGCACCCGCCAGCGCGGATTGAGGCTGGCATAGGGATCCTGAAAGATCATCTGCAGCCGTCGGCGCACCGGCGCCATCGCGCGACGGTCCTTCGGTCCGCCCATGGGAACGCCGTCGAACCGGATCTCGCCGCTGCTGGCGCCGTACAGGCCGACCGTCAGCTTCGCCACCGTGGACTTCCCGCACCCGGATTCTCCCACCAGGCTGAAAGTCTCGCCGGGAAGGATCGAAAAGCTGATCCCGTCCACCGCCTTCAGCGTCAGCCGCGGCGCCCCTTCCAGCTTGCGCACCAGCCAGGGTTTGGAGACGTCGAAATGCTTGTAGAGACCGTCGACCTCGACAAGCGGCGCCGCGCCGGCGCCGGGTGCGCGCGTTTCAGCCATGCGCCGGCTCGGACATGCCCTGGGCAACGAACTGCCAACATGCGGCGCGCGCCTGGGACTGGGTCGGCGTCAGCGCGGGTCGGTCGCGATAGCACCGTTCGTGGACGACCGGGCAACGCGTGTTGAACGGACATCCCCGCGGGATCGCGGTCAGGCCCGGCATCGATCCGGCAATCTGGGTCAACCGCTCGACATCGCGCCCGACGACCGGAATCGCGCCCATCAGCCCGGCGGTATAGGGGTGCTGGGGGTCCTGCACCACGTCCCGAACCGGCCCGATCTCGACGATGCGTCCGGCATACATCACCGCCACCCGATGAGCCGTCTCGGCAATCACGCCCATATCGTGGGTCACCAGAATGACGGCCGTGCCATGCTCGCGGCACAGCCGTTTCAGCAGGGACAGGATCTGCGCCTGGATCGACACGTCCAGCGCCGTCGTCGGCTCGTCGGCGATGACCAGGCGCGGATTGGCGCACAGGGCCAGCGCGATCACCACCCTCTGCCGCATGCCGCCGGAGAATTCATGCGGGTAGGAATCCACCCGCCGCTCGGGTGCCGGGATCCCAACTTCGGCCAACAGCTCGACGGCGCGCGCGCGGGCCGCCGCCGGCCTGATGTCCTTGTGGGTCAGAATGGTCTCGGTGAGCTGGCGCCCGATCGTGTAAAGCGGGTTCAGGCTGGTCAATGGGTCCTGGAACACAGCCCCGATGCTGCCACCCCGTATCCGGCGCAGCGCCGCCTCGTCCAGGTTGTCGATCCGCCGTCCGTCCAGACGAACCGCACCGCCGGCGATCCGCCCCGGCGGCTCCAACAGGCCGATGATCGCGGCCCCGGTCAGCGACTTGCCGGCGCCGGACTCGCCGACAACCCCCAGAATTTCGCCCGCCTCAACCGCGAAACTGACATCGTCCACCGCGACCAGGGTGCCACGCCGGGTTGGGATCTCCACACGCAGGTTTTCGACCTCCAGCAGCGGCATGGGCCTAGCGCAGCTTCGGGTTCAGGGCATCGCGCAACCAGTCGCCCAACAGATTGACCGACAGCACCAGCAGCACCAGCGTCAGGGCCGGGAAGAAGGTGATCCACCATTCTCCGGAAAACAGGAAATCGTTGCCGATGCGGATCAGCGTGCCCAGAGACGGCGTGGTCGGCGGCACGCCGACGCCCAGGAAGCTCAGCGTCGCCTCGGCGATCACCGCCAGCGCCAGGCCGATCGTGGCCAGCACCAGGACCGGCCGCATCACGTTCGGCAGGATGTGGCGGATCATGATCAGGGCGGGATGGATGCCGATCACCAGCGCCGCTGCGACGTATTCCTTGTTCTTCTCCACCAGGGTCGCGCCCCGGGTCACCCGCGCAAACTGGGGCCAGTCGCTGACCCCGATCGCGAAGATGACCACATAGATCGCCAGGTCGTCGTGCAATTCGCGGGGCAGGATGCCGCGCGCGATGCCGTCCACCATCAACGCGACAAGGATGCCGGGAATGGTGAGCTGCACGTCGGCCATGCGCATCACCGCGGCGTCGAACATGCCGCCCAGATAGCCGCTGGCCACGCCCAGCCCGATGCCCAGCACCATGCCCAAAAAGACCGCTGCAAACCCGACCAATAGCGAGATCCGGCTGCCGTACATGATGGTCGACAGCATATCGCGCCCCTGGTCGTCGGTGCCCAGCAGGAACCGCGGATCGCCGTCTGCCGCCCAGACCGGCGGCGTGAAACCGTCCATCAGATCGATCGCGGCAGGATCGAACGGGTCGTAAGGCGCCAGGACCGGCGCCCCGAATGCGCCGATCAGGAACAGGCAGGTCACGATGCCCGCCGCCACGGTGATCTTCGACTTCAGGAAGCTGTGAGTCAGGTCGTGGTCCAGGACCCGCGCCCAAACGGTGGTGCCGCCCTCTTCTTCGGGCGTGTCGTCGGGCCTAAGGGCGTCCTCGGCCATGATTCTCAGCCCGGCCGGCCGGCGGCGACGGCCTTTTCGACCCTCAGCCGCGGATCGACGACGAAATACAAGAGATCGACGATCAGGTTGATAACAACGAACAGGAACGCGACCAAAACCAGATAGGCCGCCATGATCGGCACGTCGGCGAACTCCACCGCCTGAATGAACAGGAACCCCATGCCCGGCCACTGGAACACCGTCTCGGTGATGATCGAGAACGCCACCAGCGAACCGATGTTCAAGCCGGCAATGGTGATGACCGGGACCAGCGTGTTCTTCAGCGCATGGCCGAAGTTGATCGCCCGATCCGACAATCCCCGGGCGCGCGCGAATTTGATGTAGTCCGTGCGCATGACCTCCAGCATCTCTGCGCGCACCAACCGCAGGATCAAGGTCATCTGATAAAGGCACAGAGTCACCGCCGGCATGATGATCGACTTCCATCCCGACGCCGTGAGAAATCCGGTCGTCCAGCCGCCAAGATCTACGACCTCGCCCCGGCCGAACGACGGAAGGAAACCTTTCATCGTAACGGAGAAGACATAGATCAGGCCGATCCCGATAATGAATGTCGGCAGCGACACCCCGATCAGCGAGGTCGTCAGTATCAGCTTCGAAATCCAGCTTTCTCGGTTGATGCCGGTATAGACGCCCAGCGGGATTCCGATCGCCAGCGCCAGGATTGCCGACGCCAGTACCAGTTCCAGCGTCGCCGGCAGCCGTTCGGCGATCAACCTGTCGACCGGCCGCTTCAGCCGCAGGGAAAAACCGAAATCTCCTTGCACTGCATTGCCGACGAAGCGGCCGAACTGCACCAGGACCGGGTCGTTCAGGCCCAGCTCGTCGCGCAGCCGTTCCCGGTCCTCCAGGCTGGCTTCCTGGCCGACCATGTTGTTGATCGGATCGCCCACATAGTTGAACACGACGAAAGCCAGCGCCGCTACCACCACCAGCACCACGACGAACTGCAGAAATCGCCTCAGCAC
>CAJIAA010000216.1_pt1 | contig 17531 bp, 15 predicted proteins | sample 9199011 | NCBI WGS metagenome assembly CAJIAA01 (sample SAMEA7708266, study PRJEB35096) | sediment metagenome | biome: marine neritic benthic zone biome [ENVO:01000025]; feature: sediment [ENVO:00002007]; material: shallow marine sediment [ENVO:03000034] sea grass bed [ENVO_01000059] ...
CCGTCGGCCCCGGTGGCGCCGACGGCGATCTTTTCCACGCGCTCTTTCGCCTGGGCAAGTTTGTCTTCGCAATGCTGCTTCAACAGCGCTCCGCGCTCGTAGGCGGCGATCGCACCATCCAGCTTGGTATCGCCGCCTTCAAGACTGCGGACGATGTCCTCAAGCTCGCTCAGCGCGTCTTCAAAGCTCAGCGCCTTGATCTCTTCGGGGATCGCGGTCTTGGCCAATGTCCACTCCTTCGGGTTCGCAGCGTCGCGGTCAGGCTTCCATCAGGGTGCGGACATGGGCCGCCGCCGACCGCGCAAGCGCCGTGAGGTCGTACCCGCCCTCAAGGGTGGAAATCAAGCGGCCGTTGCAGAATTCCGTTGCGACCCGCATCAGTTCGGCCGTTGCCCAGGCAAAATCCGCCTCGGTCAGCCGAAGCTGCGCCAGAGGATCGGCCATATGCGCGTCGAATCCGGCCGAGACGATCAGGAACTCGGGCTCGAATTCCCGAAGTGCAGGCAGGACCACACGGGACATGGCTGCCCGGAACTCGGCCGATCCGGCCATCGGCGGCAGCGGCGCGTTAACGATATTGCCGCTGACGCCCGTTTCCTCCGGCGAGCCGGTGCCCGGATAAAGCGGCATCTGGTGGGTGGATGCATAAAAAAGGTCGGGATCGGCCTTGAACATGGCTTCGGTCCCGTTGCCGTGGTGGACGTCGAAATCCATGACCGCGACCCGTTTAAGACCGTGCGCAGCGCGCGCGTGGGCGGCCGCTACCGCCACGTTGTTGAACAGGCAAAAACCCATCGCCCGGTCGGGTTCGGCGTGGTGGCCAGGCGGGCGAACCGCACAAAAGGCGTTACGACCCTCGCCTGCCATGACCGAGTCGACGGCGTCCACGGCGGCGCCGGCCGCGCGCAACGCCGCTTCGCCCGAGCCCGGCGAGACATGGGTGTCGGCATCCAGGGCCCGTTCGCCGTGGCTGGGGATCGCGTTCAGCAGCGCTTCCACATAGGCCCTGGGATGAACGCGCGCGATGGCGTCGATTTCGGCGCGCGGCGCCTCGCGCCGGTCCAACAGCATGAAGGATTCCTGCTCCAGCGCCTGCATGACCGCCCGCAGCCTGTCGGGGCATTCTGGGTGCATCGGTCCGGGGTCGTGGGTCAGGCAGGCAGGGTGTGAGTACAGGATCGTGTGCATGGCCTGCATTGTGGCATTGCGCCCGACCGCAGGGCAATTGCCTTGCGCCCGGACCTCAGGTGGCTTCGCTGCCGACGGATTCGGCCCGATGCCGCTCGCCCAGGTAGGGCTTCGACTGCATCTCCATCAGCCGCGACACCGTGCGCTCGAACTCAAAGGCATGACTTTCGCCCCGATACAGATCGTGCGGTGCGACTTCGGCAGCCATAACCAGCTTGACCTTGTGTTCGTACAGCGAGTCGATCAGCGTCATGAACCGCTTGGCCTCGTTGCGGTTTTGCTCACCAAGGCGGACCACGCCATCCATCAGCACGGTGTGGAAATGCCGCGCGATTGCGATGTAGTCCTCCGCGCCGCGTGGCTGGCGGCACAGCTCGTCGAATGTAAACCGGGCGACGCCTCGTGCGGCCTGTGCGACCGGAACGGTCCGGCCCTTGACCAACAACGTCTCGGTTTGCGCGTCGACGCCGGCGGCAAGTTCGTCGAATGCCGCGTCCAGTGCGCGTGTGGCGGCCGGGCCCAGGGGGGCGTGATAGGCCTTGATGCTTTTCATGTGGATCAGACGATAGTCGGTGTCCGAATCCAGATGCAGGATGTCCAGGCGCCGTTTCATCAGGTCGACGAAGGGCAGGAACGAGTCGCGCTGCAGGCCGTCCTTGTACAAATCGTCGGGCGGCCAGTTCGACGTGGCGACGACGACGACGCCTGCCTCGAATAGGGCCTCGAACAGACGCGCCAGAATCATCGCGTCGGCGATGTCGGTTACGTGGAACTCGTCGAAGCATAACAGCCATGCGTCGGCGGCGATTTCGACCGCCAGTTTGGGAAGCGGATCGGTCTGTTTATTCTTGCGCTGCTTCTGTGCCTGGCGCCATGCGTGCACCGCTTCGTGGATTTCGATCATAAACTCATGGAAATGGACCCGCCGCCGCCGTTCCACCGGCGCGGTCTCGAAGAAAAGGTCCATCAGCATGGACTTGCCGCGCCCCACCCCGCCATACAGGTAGAGGCCCTGCGGCGGTTCGGCTCGCCGGCGTGCAAGGCCGAGCCGTTCCTTCCAGCCGCCAAGGCCGCTTTCCAGCGCGTACCCCTTCAGCGCGTTGTGCACGCTTTGCAGCTTTTCCGCACCAAGCATCTGCACCGGGTCGGCCTTGAGTTTGCCCGCAGCGACCAGCGCGCGATACGTGAACAGAGGACCGTCCGCCATCAGTAGGCCGCTTTACAGCCCCCCTGTCACATTGAGGATCGAGCCGGTGACGTAGGAGGCCTCGTCGCTCAACAGCCAGGCCACCGCAGCGGCCATCTCGCCCGGGGTGCCGGGACGTCCCAAGGGGATTCGTGGCGCAAGTTCGACCAACCGCTCGGGCCGGCCGCCTGCCGCGTGGATCTCGGTCTCGGCAAGTCCGGGGGACACCGCATTGACGCGGATCTTTTCTTTCGCGACCTCGCGGGCCAAGCCCACGGTCATTGCGTTCACAGCAGCCTTCGTTCCTGCGTAGTCGACATATTCGCCGGGGCTGCCGGTGACCGCCGCGATCGAAGAGAGGTTGACGATGGCGCCGCCGGCCCCGCCATAAAGCGTCGACATGCGCCGGACCGCCTGCTGGCAGCACAGGTGCAGGCCGATGACATTCACGGCATTGACCCGGGTCAGAGTTTCCACTGAAACCTCGTCAACCCGATGGAATCCGCCCGTGATGCCGGCATTGTTGACCAGCGCGTCGAGCCCGCCCAGCTCTGCGTCGACGGTCTCGAACAGGCTTTCGATCTCTGCCGGAACGCCGATGTCGGCTCTGGCCAGTACCGCCTGGACCCCGGCGCCGCGGACTGCGTCGGCAATGGCCTCTGCGGCATTGCGGTCGCGCAAATAATTGATCACGACGTCGTAGCCCCGTTCCGCAAGCAGCGTCGCGCACGCCGCGCCGATTCCCCGGCCTGCGCCCGTCACCAGGACCGTTTTTCGTGTCATATGGGCCTCCTGCGACCGCTACTCCGCCACCGCAGCCATCCGGGCGGCAAACTGCTTCTCCATCGCGCGCCGGACCCTGTAGGCCTCTCCGTCGTCGGACACCGCCACATCGTCCCAGGAAAGAACGGCATCCTGGTCGACGTCGCGGAGCAGATCGACGCCGTGCGCCAGTCCAATCGGCAGAGCCCGGCCGGCCAAAGAGGCGGATGCAGGCACCAGCTTGCCCCAAACCGTGTAACCGCCTTCGCCATCCAGCCGCTCGCCCCGCTTGAGGTTGCGCTTGGCGACGGCGACCGCATCGCCGTTCCATGCGCGTGGACTGCCGGTTGCTTCGCCGCGCAGCGCTGCGTTCGCCACGGATATGCCCAGCTCCAGTCCGATCAGATGGTAGGGTTTATACATTGCGGCAAACCGGCCGGAGGGATCGGTTGCCAGCCCGTATTCCGCGAAACACCGGGCGACGTAAGGGTCGGGCGCTTCGAAGACCGCATACACGCCCCAGCGCAGATCCCTGAACACCGGCCGCCCGTCGCGCTCCAGGCTGGAAACCACTTCGACCGTCCCGCTGCGTTCCAGGCACCCGCCGTCCGCGGCGGGCCGCAGCACCCGTGCAAGGTCGTCGACCCCGCAGGGCGGGAAGGCCAGACCATCGGTCGCCGGCTGCAGTTCGCAGGCGTTGGCCACAGCGGCCATCTCGATCGCCGACTTGGTGCCGTCCATGAAGGAATTGAACATCTGGCTGTTCATGCCGCCGGCTTCGGCATCTTCGGGCGCGATGCCATAGCGCTCCCAGACGCCGTCCGGCGTCAGGGCGTGGTAGGCGGGCAGGTACTTAGTCCCTTTGCCGGCGCAGACGACCTGAAATCCTGCAGCCCGTGCCCAGTCGACCATTTCCGCGATCAACGCCGGCTGGTCGCCGTAGGCCATGCTGTAGACGACGCCCGCCGCGGCGGCCTGTTCAGCCAACAGCGGACCCGCCAGGACATCGGCCTCCACATTGACCATGACCACATGCTTGCCTGCTGCAATGGCCGCCGACGCATGCCGGATGCCCGCTTCCGGAACGCCTGTTGCGTCAATCACCACGTCGATGGCGGGCGCCTCCGTCAGGCCAGCTGCATCGTCGGTCAGCCATGTGCCGCCGCTGGACAACGCCGCATCCAGGCTGTCGGCCTGGGCCGCCTCTTGCGGCCAGCCGATCCGCGCCAATGTCGCCGTCGCGCGGTCGACCGCAAGGTCGGCAATGGCGGTGACGTGGAAGCCCGGCGTGCGCCGTGCCTGTGCAAGAAACATGGAACCGAACTTGCCGGCGCCGATCAGGCCGATCCTGACCGGGTCGCCGTCCCTGGCCCGCCGTTCAAGCATGCTGTGCAGGTTCAAGGCGCGCCGTCCTCCGTAATTTACGCACGCCGCCTTTTCAGGCTACGGCGGTGCGGCCCATTTCCAGGAACCTCTCACGCCGTCGTGCCTTCAACGTGCCCCCCTCGACGGAAAGCAGTTCGCGCAGCGACGCCTCCAGGACGTTGCCCAGCACGTCGATCATGCCTGCGACGTCGCGGTGCGCGCCGCCGACCGGTTCCGGCACGGTGGAATCGATCACACCCAGCTGCTTCAGATCTTCGGCAGTCAGCCGCAGCGCCTCGGCGGCCGCCTTGGCCTCGTCGGCGCTGCGCCACAGGATCGATGCGCAGCCTTCGGGCGAGATCACGGAATAGATGGAATGCTCCAGCATGATCAACCGGTCCGCGACGGCCAGTGCTATGGCACCGCCCGAACCGCCCTCGCCGATGATGACCGATATCAGCGGCACCCGCAGTTCCAGACAGGTCTCGATAGATTGCGCGATCGCCTCGGCTTGGCCGCGTTCCTCCGCGCCGACGCCGGGGTAGGCGCCCGCGGTGTCGACCAAAGTGATGACCGGCAGACCGAAACGATTGGCCAAATGCATCAGGCGTTGCGCCTTGCGGTAGCCTTCGGGGCGCGCCATTCCGAAATTGTGCTCCACCCGGGTCTGGGTGTCGCCGCCCTTCTCGTGCCCGATCAGGACGCAGGAGTAGCCCCGGAACCGGCCGATCCCGCCGATAATGGCGCGGTCGTCCGCAAAGGCGCGATCGCCGGACAAGGCCGTGAAATCCTCGAACAAGCCCGCAGCGTAGTCGCCGAAATGGGGTCTGTCCGGATGCCGCGCCACTTGCACCTTCTGCCAGGCATCCAGCTTGGAATATGTCTGGCGCAGCAGCCTGTCGTGTTTTGACTGCAGCCGTGTGATCTCGTCGGCGATGTTCATCTCGCCGTCGCCCGATAGGTGCCGCAGTTCTTCGATCTTGCCTTCAAGTTCGGCGATCGGCTGTTCGAAATCCAAGAAGGTCTTCATAAATCGCTCGGTTTCTGGCGCTGTGGCCGTGGTAGCATACGGTGTGCCGATTTCAAGCGAAATGGCACCATTGCAACGCGGCTGGCAATGCGGCGCGTGCGGTCACTTTTTTGCGAATCCGGCTGCACCGGCGACGGATTTCCGTCGTATAAACCGTGAGAGGAAGCGGGTTCGTATTCGCCGATTTGGACGGGCGCGGCATGTTATAGTGCGCCACCCGCAAAACATAAGCAGATTCAGGCACCGGGAGGAGTGATGCAAAGCCGCATCCGGTTGTTCGTGATCGTTGGGCTCGTGACCCTTGCCTCCAGTGCCTGGGGACAGGGGCGGCCGGCCGTCGTCAAGGTCGACGAAGTGGTCCGGCGCCCCCTGGTCCAGACCGTTCCCGTGATCGGCCGGTTCGTCGCGCGTCAGCGCGGCGTCGTCTCGGCACTGTCCAAGGGGCCGGTGTCTGAAGTGCTGGTGGACGTGGGCGACCGGGTCAAGAAAGGCGATGTGCTGGTTCGTCTGGACGCGGCGCGGATCCAGGCCAGCCTGGACCTGGAGCGGGCGGCGCTGAGCGAAAAGGAGGCCGCCGCCACGGCGGCACGGGGGCAATTGGCGCTGGCCGAGCAGGAGTTGCAGCGGCTGGAGCGGCTGAAGAAATCCGCTGCCTTTTCGCAGGCCAATTACGACGACAAACGCAAGAACGTGAACATATACATCAGCGAAGTGGCCGAGGCCGAAGCCGCCGCGGCCCGTGCGCAATCCAACCTTCGACTGGCGGAAATCGACCTCGACTACAGCGCGATCCGGGCGCCGTTCGACGGCGTCGTGTCGGAGCGTCATACCGAAGCGGGGACCCATTTGAGCATCGGCAACCCGGTTGTGACCCTGATCAACGATCAAGATCTGGAGGTCGAGGCGGACGTACCGGCGGACCGCATCTCCGGCCTGCAGCCAGGCCGGGTGATCGGCGTCGTTCTGGTGGATGGCAGCCGCCACGAGGCGGTGGTCCGCGCCGTCGTGCCTGAAGAGAACGCAATGACGAGAACCCGTCCCGTGCGCCTGACCCCGGCCATCAACGGCGACGGACGACCGCTGGCGGCGAACCAGAGCGTGACCGTGGAGGTTCCGGTGGGCGAACCGCGTGACGTCGTTTCGGTGGCCAAAGACGGCATCATTGCACGCGGCAACGGGCACGTGGCGTTCGTGGCGGTGGACGGCAAGGCGCAGCCGCGCTCGGTCCAGTTGGGGGAGGCGGTTGGCGACCGGTTCGAGGTGGTTTCGGGCCTGACGCCCGGCGACCTGGTTGTCGTTCGCGGCAACGAACGCCTGCGTCCGGGCCAGCCGGTGATGGTGCCGGGCGCGCAGGGCGGCGGCGGCCCGGGCGGCAAGCCTGCCGGAGCCAAGCCGATGGCCGCGGGCGGATAGGGAGGCACGCGGACAGTCATGAACCTGATCCGGTTTTCCATCGACCGACCGACAGCCGTGATTTCGGCGGTCCTTATGGCGATTCTGTTCGGGCTGGTGGCGCTGAAGACGATCCCCATCCAGCTTGCGCCCGATGTGCAGCGCCCGGTCATCTCGGTCAAGACCCAGTGGCGCGGCGCCGCCCCGGAGGACGTGGAGCGCGAGATCATCAACGAGCAGGAGGATGTGCTGAGGGGGCTGGAGGGCCTGCGGCGCATCGTCGGCTCGGCGCGCGACGGCCAGGGTTCGATCACGCTGGAGTTCAACGTCGATCAGGACATGGACAAGGCGCTGCTGCTGGTGGCGAACCGGCTGGACCGGGTGTCGTCCTACCCGGACGAAGCCGAGGAGCCGGTGCTCAGCACGGCGGGGTCGGAGGACAATGCCATTGCCTGGTTCCGGCTGCTGCACCGCGAGGACAACACCCGGCCGATCCATCAGTACGGCGACTTCGCGGAGGATGTGATCCGCGAACGCATCGAACGGGTGCCCGGCATCTCGGAGGTCAACGTCTTCGGCGGGACCGAGCGCGAGATGCAGGTCATCATCGAGCCCAGCCTGATGGCGCAGTACAACCTGACCGTCAGCCACGTTCTGGACCGACTGCGGGCCGCGAATTCCTCGATATCCGGCGGCGACGTCGAGGAGGGCAAGCGGCGCTACATCGTTCGGACGGACAACGAGTTTACCTCCACCGCGGACATAGAAGCGGTTGTGCTGCGCACCCAACGGGATCCGGCAACCGGCCGGGTGGCCCGTGTCACCTTGGGCGATATCGCCACAGTCAGATTCGGCTACAAGGAAGCCGGCGCGTCCATCCGATCGAACGGGTTGCAGGCGATGGCGCTGAACGCGACCCGCGACACGGGCGCGAACGTGATCGAGGCGATGGTGGGCATCCGCGAGGCGGTCGTCGACCTGAACGAGAATGTCCTGCCCGCCGAGGGCATCTATCTGGAACAGCTCTACGACGAGACGGTCTACATCGAATCCGCCATCGATCTGGTCATCCAGAACATCTGGTTGGGCGGGACGCTGGCGATCATCATCCTGATGATCTTCCTGCGCTCGTTCAGGGCCACGCTGGTCGTGGCCTTGGCCATCCCCGTCTCGGTCGTGGCGTCCTTCGTCGCCATGGCCGCCCTGGGCCGGTCCCTGAACGTGGTTTCGCTGGCAGGGATCGCGTTTGCCGTCGGCATGGTCGTCGATGCGGCCATTGTCGTCCTGGAGAACATTTACAGGCTTCGCCAGCAGGGAATGCCGGCCAAGGCGGCCGCGTACGAAGGCGCGCGCCAGGTCTGGGGCGCGATCCTGGTTTCTGCCCTGACCACGGTGATGGTCTTCATTCCAATCCTGTGATGGAACTGGAGGTCGGTCAGTTGTTCCGGGATATCGCGGTTGCGATATCGGTTGCCGTGATGCTGTCGCTGATTGTGTCGATCACGGTCATCCCGGCACTGTCGAACCGGCTGTTGGCAAAGGGGGTGAAACCGCCCGGCGAAAGCGTCCGGTTGCCGGGATTCGACCAGTTTGCGCACGGGTTCATGGTATTGGTGGAAGGGCTGACGCGGCGTGTGGTGGCGTCCAAAGCCCTTGCGATCGCGATCGTCACCGGCGTGACCGCCGTAACCGCGGGTACCGCTTGGGCCCTGTTGCCGCAGCTGGAGTACCTGCCGGAAGGAAACCGCAACTTCGTCTTCGGGATCGTGTTTCCGCCGCCTGGTTACAATCTTGAGACAATGACAGAAATCGCCCAGACGGTGGAAACCGCGGTGCGGCCGCACTGGGCGTCGGAGACGGGACCGGAATCCGCGGCGGGCGAACCGCCGAAAATGGGCACGTTCTTTTTCGTCGCGACCCGCAGCCGAACGTTCATCGGCGCTTCCAGCGTCGACCATTCGCGGGCGAAGGAACTGATTCCGATTCTGAGCGGGCCGGTTTTCCGCGAACCGGGAACGTTCGGCGTGATGGTCCAGCCGTCGATCTTCGGCCGCGGTGTCGGCGGCGCACGGTCGGTCGACATGGACATCACCGGGCCGGACCTGGAATCGATCATCTCCGTGGCCCAGCAGGCCTTCGGCCGCGTGAACGCGGTCATGCCGCGCGCGGACGGCAATCAGATCCGTCCGCGACCGGGTCTGGAATTGGGCGCGCCCGAAGTGGCCGTCCGGCCCGATTTGATCAAACTTGCCGACAATGGAGTCAGTGCGCGCGAACTGGCGCTGACAATCGATGTCTTTAACGATGGCTCCCGCGTTGCCGAGAACACCATCGACGGCGGGCTGATGGACATCATGCTGCAAGGGGCGGAGCGTAACGTCACCTCCACCCAGGGCATCGGAACGCTTCCGGTGGTCACCGAATCCGGCACGATCCTGCCGGTCCAGTCGCTGGCCGAAGTTGCCTACACTGCAGGGCCGACCGAAATCCGGCACATCGAAGGGCTGCGCACGGTGACGCTGCAGATTCGGCCGGCGCCGACGGTGCCGCTGGAAGCCGCGTTGGACACCCTGCAGAGCGAGGTGATTGACAAGATGGCCGCGGACGGCCTGCCGCCCGGCATTCGTATCCGGCTGTCGGGGACAGCCGAGAAATTGTCGGCGACCTGGGGCGAGATGCGGGTGGATCTGCTGTTGGCCCTGGTGATCGTCTATCTGGTGATGGCGGTTCTGTTCGAAAGTTTCCTCTACCCGCTGATCATCCTGCTGGCGGTGCCGCTGGCCGCGGCCGGCGGGGTCGGCGGCCTGACGCTTCTCAATCTGAAGGAATTCGAACCGCTGCACATGCTGACCATGCTGGGGTTCGTGATCCTGATCGGGATCGTCGTGAACAACGCGATCCTGTTGGTGCACCAGACCCTGTACCACATCCGCGAGGAGGGCTTGCCGCCGGGCGACGCGATCATCGAGGCGACGCGAAACCGGATTCGCCCGATCTTCATGTCCACTCTGACGTCGGTGTTCGGCATGCTGCCGCTGGTGGTGGTGCCGGGAGCAGGCTCTGAAATCTATCGCGGGCTTGGGTCCGTGGTCATCGGCGGGCTTGCGCTTTCGGCGCTGCTGACCCTTATCACGGTGCCGCCTTTGATGTCCGTGCTGGTGGGAACGATCGAGGGACGCCGCCTGCGACGGGCAGCGCAAGAACAGTTGCCCGGGGTAGCAGAGTAGTGTAGTCGAGATCGATGCAGTTCGATTTCGTCGTTATCGGCGCTGGCATGGCAGGTTTGTCGGCGGCTGCTGCGCTCGCCGCACATGGAAGGGTGTGTGTGTTGGAGCAGGAGGAGCAGCCAGCCTATCACAGCACTGGTCGTTCGGCGGCACTGTTCACCCTTGCCTATGGCAGCAGCGCAATTCGCGCATTGGCAAGATGCAGCCGGTCGGTGTTCGACGAACCGCCTGAAGAATTCGATGACCAACCGCTGTTGACGCCGCGTACGCTGTTGATGGTTTCCACCGCGGATAAACACGCGCACCATGTTGAGGGTCTGGAGGCGACACGCGCGGCCGGCGGTGATGTGCACGAGATCCCAACCGAAGAGGCACTGCGGCTGTTGCCGGTGCTGCGGGAAGAGGCCGCGGTCCATGCGTTTGTTTGCGTCGATACTTTCGACATCGACGTCCATGCCCTGCAGACCGGCTTCCTGCGCCAGCTTCGTGCACGGGGCGGCAGACTGGAAACCGACGCAGGCGTCGTCGGTCTTGCGCGCACGGACGGTGTGTGGGAGGCGGAGACCCGCGTGGGGAATTTCCGGGCGCCGATCATTGTCAACGCTGCCGGCGCCTGGGCCGACGCGATTGCGGAGCTGGCCGGCGCGCGACCGCTGGGCCTTGTGCCGAAACGTCGCACGGCCATCCTGTTCGAAGCCGCTGACACGGATATTGCCGGCTGGCCGATGGCGGTTGCGAGCGACGAGGCCTGGTATTTCAAGCCCGACGCGGGAAAGATCCTGGCGTCGCCGGCCGACGAGACTCCAAGCCCGCCGTGCGATGCCCAACCCGAAGACCTGGACGTGGCCATCTGCGTCGACCGCATCGAAACGGCGACACATCTCAAGGTGAGCCGGATCTCACACAGATGGGCCGGCCTGAGGACGTTTTCCGCAGACCGCAATCCGGTATGCGGATTCGATTCCGAACGGCCGGGCTTCTTCTGGCTGGCCGGGCAGGGTGGCTATGGGATCAAGACCGCGCCGGGGTTGGCGGCGATAACTGAGAGCTTGGTCACAGAAAAGGAACTGCCGCAGTCCTTTATTCATGCTGGCGTCACAACCGCTGATCTGTCTCCCGCGCGGTTGATTTAAATGTCCGCAATAAAACCCCGGTTCGCTTGTGAACGGTATGGCAGCATTCTAATGTGTGTAGGGGGACGAGAGGGAAAACCAAGAAAATGAAGAAGGGGTGAGCGCATATGGCTCCGATCAACCCTAAGAGGATGGAGCGTCAAGCAAAGCGTGCGAGCAAGTTGCTCAAGGCGGTCGGCAACGAACGGCGCCTGATGATCCTGTGTCATCTGTTGGCAGGGGAGAAGTCGGTGGGCACCTTGGAAAAGCTGATCGGGCTTAGTCAGTCCGCGCTTTCTCAGCATTTGGCCCGGCTGCGCCGGGACAAGTTCGTGACGACCCGCCGCGAGGCGCAAACGATCTACTACTCACTGGCCGGATCGGAGGTCGAGACGGTGCTGACGACCCTGTATGGGCTGTATGTTGACAAAGGCCGCACCCGTCGCCGCTGACGGAGCGGGCTAAGAGCCCGCCTAAGGCCTGTATGGCTGGACCGGAAGGCCGCGGCGGATCCATCCGGGCCTGGAGCCGGTTCCAAGCATGCCCTCCTTGACATTGTAGACTTGGCGAAATCCTCTGGCCGCGAGGAATCTCTGGGCCCATGTCGACCTGACGCCGGACGCGCAGATCAGGGCGACGGGACGGGATATGTCGCCGCCGACCGCTTTGACGACGGCGTTCAAGAACGCGTTCGGGCCCTTCGGATCGTGCATCGTTATCGTTTTCGCCGGCGCTGCGACGCCGGTCTCGCGCCATTCGCTGGGATGGCGTATATCGATCAGGACTATTTCGCCGGATTCCGCGGATGTGTTTGCTTCCACGGGCCCCATGACGGTGTCCTTGCCGGCCGCGTCCGCCATGGACGGCACCAGTACCGGCGCAATCCAGACCAGAGCCAAGAATAGGGCTATCCCTCGCATCGTGGCGAAACTAGTGCTGCGGCGGGCCATGGGCAACGCACGTAAACTCACGGCTGCGTGGGTCGGCATGGCCCAAAAATGCGCCCGGCATTAGGAGTATGTTTACCAGGTTAGGGCACTTTGGGCCGATAATTAGGGGTTATTGCGCTTGAAAGGCGACGCAGCGGCACAATGGCATCAAACCTGAGCGACCAAGACGTCCAACGTCTCTTGACTGATCCCTCGGCGGAAAACCGAGCGATTACGGCCGAGAAGATCTCGGGCCAATTTGAGACCGGAGAGCTGAGCGATAAGGAGCGTAAGCTGGCGGAGGACATCTTTCGCATGATGGCCCAGGACGCCGAGGAGCGCGTGCGCGAAGCCCTGGCCCGCAATCTTAAGGAAGCGCCCAATCTGCCGCCGGATGTCGCCAAATCGCTGGCTGCGGACGTCAGCGACAAGGTGGCCCTTCCGGTCCTGCAGTTCTCTCCGGCGCTGGACGACTCCGACCTGATCGAGATCCTCAAGAATGCCGGCGAAGCCCGCCAGGAGGCTATCGCGGAACGGGCGACCGTGTCCCAGGCGGTTTCCGAGGCGATCATCGACACCGGCAACGAAGCGGCGGTGGCGAAGCTGGTGGGGAACGACGGCGCCGATATCAGCGAGGCGTCGCTGACCAAGGTGGCCGACGCGTTCAGCGACAGCGAGCGGGTCAAAGATCCCCTGGTGCATCGCGAGCAGCTTCCGGTGACGGTCGCCGAGCGCCTTGTCGCAAAGGTCTCCGACAGCTTGAAGGAATACCTGGTCACCCATCACGAACTGCCGGCCGAAGTGGCGACCGACTTGGTCCTGCAGAGCCGCGAACGCGCCACCATCGGGCTGTTGAACCGCGAGGCGGAAGATGCCGACGTGGAGCAACTGGTGCGCCAGCTTTGGGATCACGGCCGACTGACGCCGTCGATCATCCTGCGCGCGCTGTGCGTCGGCGATGTTTCGTTCTTCGAGACGGCGATGGCGGTCTTGGCCGGGGTGCCGCTGATCAACGCGCGGGTTCTGGTGCATGACGACGGCGAACTGGGCCTGAAGTCGCTGTACGAGAAGGCGGGCCTGCCGCCGGCGCTGTACCCGGCCATCCGTTCGGCCATGGACCTGGCGATGGATGCCGAGGCCGAGCGGTCCGACGCCGATCCGGACTATCACATGCGGCTGTTGCTGGAGCGCGTGCTGACTCAGATCGAGGATCTGGTCGACGAATACGGCAACGAGAACGTCGACTACCTGTTGGGCAAACTGAACAAGCTTTCCGACGCCAGCGCCAGCCACGGCTGATCCCGCCCGCCGGGCGCACTGTCCGGTGCAGGCCTTCTCTCGCTAGTCCAGCAGCGTCCTGGGTAGCCACATGGCGATGCTCGGATAGCTCATGACCAGGGCCAGGCCGACGAGCTGCAGAATCACGAACGGAATAATGCCGCGGTAGATCTGCTGGATCTTCACCTCTGGCGGCGCCACCCCCTTCATGTAAAACAGCGCGAAGCCGAATGGCGGGGTCAGGAACGAGGTCTGAAGGTTCACGGCCATCAGGATCGCGAACCAGTAGACGACCTCCATCTTCGGCACGTGGTCGCCGAAATCGAGCGCCGTAATGATCGGCGCGAACACCGGCAGCACGATCAGTGTGATTTCGATCCAGTCGAAGAAGAATCCCAGTAGGAAGACCACCATCATGATGATGGCGAGAATGCCCCAGGCACCGAAACCGAACGAGAAGATGAAATCCTCGATCATCTCGTCGCCGTAGAGGGCACGGAAGACGTAGGAGAATGCCGTCGCCCCGATGAAGATGAAAAACAGCATCCCATTCGTGAGCGCCGTCCGCTCGACCACGTCCCAGAGGACGCGCAGGTTGAGCTTCCGATTGTAGATGGCCAGCAGGAGCGCACCGCAGGCGCCCACGCCCGCCGCCTCGGTCGGCGTCGCCCAGCCGGCGATGATGGAGCCCAGCACCAGGAAGATCAGGAACACCGGCGGGATGAAGCCCCGCCACAGCAAGATCACGTACTCGCGGCTGTTTTGGGGTCCGATATCGGCCGGCAGCGGCGGCGCAAGTTGCGGCTTGATCCGGCACAGGACCGAAATATAGACGGCGTAGAGTCCCGACAGGATAAAGCCCGGAACCACCGCGGCGACAAACAGCGTTCCCACTGACCTGCTCAACAGGTCTGCCATGATGACGAGCATGATACTGGGGGGGATCAGAATGCCGAGGGTGCCCGAAGACGCGATCGTCCCGGTTGCCAGTTCCATGTTGTACTTGCGTTCGATCATCACCGGCAGCGCCATCAGGCTGATCATCACAACCGACGCGCCGATAATGCCGGTCGTCGCGGCCATGATCGTGCCCATGATGGTGACTGCCAGTGCCAGTCCGCCGGGCGTCCGGCGCAGCAGGACCTGGAGGCAATGAAGCAGGTCGGCGGCCACGCCGCTGCGTTCCAGCATCGTGCCCATGAAGATGAACATGGGAATCGCGGTCAGCACCAGGTTGTCGGCAATGCCCCAGATCCGGAGCGGCAGGTTGAACAGTTCCTGCACGACCAACACATCCATGAAGATTCCGATGAAACCGAACGCGATGCCGACGCCGCCAAGGACGAACCCGACCGGATAGCCCGTAAACAGCAGCACCGCCAAAGCCACGAACATGAACGCCGGCAAGAGATCTACAATGTACATCCCGGCGTTCCTTACTTGAGCTTGACTTGGTCGAGATGCTCGATTTCCTCGGCCTCTTCCGTTTCGACGATGCGGCGGAGGTCCGGAGGACCGAACAGCTCGATAAATTTCCTGAGTGCGACCGTTATTCCGGCCAGCAGCATCACGAAAAACCCGAGTGGCAAGAAAGCTTTGATCGCCCAGCGATAGGGCAGGCCGGTCGCCGAGTCGGAAGCTTCACCGACATTCCAGGAGCTTTCCACGAAGGTCAGCGCGAACCAGAACACAATCAGGCAATAGGGGATCAAGAACAGCAGACAGCCCAGAAGCTCGATCCACCGTTGTGCGGTTACACTCAACCGCTCCCGGACCAGGTCGATCCGGACATGAGCGTCCTTGATGTAGGTAAATCCGATGCAGAGAAGAAACAGGATCGCATGCAGATGCCATTCGCCCTCCTGCAACTTGGTCGAACCGAGCACAAAGAAACGCCGCGTGATCACATCGAAGACGATGACGATCATCAACGGAATCGTCATCCACGCGCCCGCGCGGCCCACCCAAATGACGGTTTTGTCCAGGAATTCTGACAGACGAAGCAATGCGTGCATGCCGGAAACCCTCCGGGCGGCGAATACAAACGAGCGTGACGCCGGGTCCGATACGTAATCGGACCCGGCGCTGCCTAATTCTGATGGCGCAACGCCATCGACCGCTCGTTAGTTGAGGTAGCCCAGCTCCTCCCAGACCGCGTATTCCTCGCGGAACTTGGAGTAGGACTCCCAGACCTTCTTGAAGTTGGCGTCGCGCGCCGCATCTTCGGCCGCCACTTCGTTCCACTTCTCTTCAAGAACGTCGAGGATCTCCTGCGGCCAGCGGTGAATCTGGACGCCCTTCTCCTTCAACTCGATCAGCGCCTTTGCCTGGATCGCCTCGCCTTCGGCCAGTCCCTCGCGGAAATTGTCGCCGCAGACAACCTCGATCTGGGCCTGTTGCGTGTCGCTCAGGGCATCCCAGCGTTCGCGGTTCATCAGCAACTCGAACATCGTTGCCTGCTGATGCCAACCGGGGAAGTAATAATGCTTGGCGACCTGATAGAAGCCCAGGTTCAAGTCGATCGCGGGCATGGAGAATTCGGTTGCATCGATCGAACCGCGCTCCAGCGCCGGGAAGATGTCGCCGCCGGCAAGCAACTGCGTGGAAACGCCGAGCTTCTCCATCACCTTTGCGCCAAGACCGAAGAAACGCATCTTCAGGCCCTTGAGATCGTCGACCGATTTGATCTCCTCGCGGAACCAGCCCGACGCCTCCGGCGCGATGATCCCGCAAGGCAGCGACTTCAACCCGTGGGTTGCATAGATTTCATCCCAAAGCTCTAGACCGCCGCCGTGATAGATCCAGCCGAGGTATTCGCCCGCGCTGGGTCCGAACGGGACAGCCGCGAACATGGCGAGCGCCGGCTCTTTGCCGTACCAGTAGCCGGTGACGGACCAGCAGGAATCGACAGACCCCTGCGCGACCGCGTCGAAACACTCCTTCGCCGGGATTAGGGCATTTGGCTCGAACATCTTGATCTGGATATTGCCGCCTGATACGCGATCCAGACGTTCGGTCATGCTTTTGCCCAACGTGCCCAACTGGGTCAGGCTGCTGGGGAACCAGCTTGCCATCTTCCAGCGAATGCGTTTGTCCTGGGCAGTGGCATCGCCCGCGCCAGCCATAATAACGCCGGCGCCAAGAACGCCGGCCATGATGCCGGACACAACGGTTTTCCTGAGCTTCATTTCAGATCTTCCTCCCGTTCGGTGTCGCAAACCCTTTTCAGGGTCGTGTGGATCTTATGCCTTGTTATTGCCGGGCAGCTTCAATTTGAATTGCCCGTGTGATTTCCGCACGTTAGCGAAGCACAAGCCGGCAACGTAGAACACCTAGTTTCAGGCGGCAAGGGATTCGGGGCGACCTGTGTCCAACACACAATCGGTTGTGAGGCTTGTCACATGCTGTGCTGGAATATCGGCGTATATGTCCCAGCCAGGCGCGGTGGCGGGCGGTCGACTCCGGCGCTTACAACGGCAGTAAGCCGAGTTGCCGACCGGTACGTCGATAATCCGTTGAAGCCGGCCTGCGGCATCCATATGTCCAACAAATCAGAGTTGCATATCGGAGTTGCAGGACGACGCGACACAACGAACATACTGGATAAGGACAAGACCGATGCGACGCATCGTCTTTGTGGGATTCATGGTTCTCGCGATGTCGGCCGGAGGGACCATGGCGCAACAGCAGCCGGCCCAGAACACGATGAGCGTTCCCCGGGGCGAGACGATCGTCTGGCATGTCCAGATCGAACTGGCCCGGGCCGGACTCTATGACGGCCCCTATAACGGTATCTTGACTGTCGAGACCCGGGACGCTGTCGAGGATTTCGAGCACCGTGTCGGCTGGCCGGAATCAGGCCGCGTGACGCCTAACCTGGTCATCGCCATCAGGCGCTACAATCTGGTGACCATCGCAGAAGGTCAGGACGGCTGACGAGCGGCCCGGCGCTTGCACAGAAGCGCCGGGTCTGGCCCCTGACCCCACGTCGGTTTTGGGGCAGTGATCCGTCGGGCCGGATCTTGCGTATCCATCCGTAGTAAAATACCGGAAAAAAAGCAC
>CAJIAA010000004.1_pt1 | contig 17443 bp, 21 predicted proteins | sample 9199011 | NCBI WGS metagenome assembly CAJIAA01 (sample SAMEA7708266, study PRJEB35096) | sediment metagenome | biome: marine neritic benthic zone biome [ENVO:01000025]; feature: sediment [ENVO:00002007]; material: shallow marine sediment [ENVO:03000034] sea grass bed [ENVO_01000059] ...
CAAGCCTCCGGCTTGGCGCGCGTGCGCGCGCCGAGCGCTCCGAGGTCCGAGCCCTCGGGCCACATTGCGCCGTTCTTCATGTTCACGGCGGCCTTCAGGTTGTCGGCCGCGTCCTGCGCCACCTTGGCGTCGTAGGGCATTTGGCCCTTCGCCATAGCACCGAGGGTGCCGAGGTTAAAAGCTTGGATCTGCATGACGGCCTTGCGGGCCTTGATCTCATTGGCGAACGGCTCGGCAGCGGCCGCGGATCCGCCCTGGGCCGCAACGCCGAGCACGAGCGCGACGCCGACGGTCGCGATAGAAGGAAATTTGAACATATCGTCTCCCCTGTTCAGGTCAGGATGCGAGTTCAGCGAGCACTTGATCTCCTGCGTTCTTAACCGGAAGATTTCTGCTCCGTAGGCGAGGCTGGAAACCGAGGCGAGAAGCTGTCTAAGACCATCCAAGAGAAAGATATAGGACAAACTGTATCGCTATGCAACAATGTGTATCATAAATAGAGTGTGATGAGCAAACCAGAAGACCCTCGCCTGACTGCAACGCGGAATCAGGCTTTGGATGCCGCACAAAATATCCTTCGGGATGAAGGCGTTTTGGCGGTCACCCATGCCTCGGTCAGTGCAAGGACGGGCATCTCACGGAGCACGCTTTACCGGCATTGGCCAGAAATCGGCCGGATGCGCAACGATGCCTTCAAACGCGCCGCCACGCCGACCAGCATCTCTCCTCAGACCGACGGGCCGCTGCGCGCGGACTTGACCTGGTTATTGGGAATTCTGATGGCAGCTCTCAACGAAACACCCTGGGGCCAGATTGCGCCGCAGGTGATCGCCGCGGCGGCCACCGATCAGGAGGCGCGCGCCGTGATCAATGATTTCATGAAGGAGCGAATGGCGTTCACGGAAGCGATTTTTGCCGCCGCCGAAGCGCGAGGCGAGTTGTCGCCCGACGTACCCGTCGGTTATCTCGTGCAAATGGCGATTGCCGTGCCCTATTTTCGAAAGCTGATTGCCGGACTGCCGCTTGATCGTGAATGGCTCGAAACACATGTCGATTTGATTTGCCGTCTGGCCAAGGGTTCAGCGGCCTCGTAAATTCTGGGATCCAACCATGTCGTGCGTCCTTGCTCCCCGTCTTCAGAGCGCAAGCTTGGTCAGCATCCGCCCCTTGACCAGAAAGGGGATGGTCGTCGATTTCTTCTTGTTCGTCTGCACTTGGCTAACCTGAGAAGAATGGCGCTTAATCTGCCGCATCTGCCTCACCTCCAAAAGCGGAAGTGCGGTCTATGGTGATACAGTTGGTATCCGGATGAATTCCGGCGTCGGCGCCTCCAGCGTCGCGTTCCATCCCGCGAGAGACCCCAACACCCGGTTCGAACTTTTACCGCTTGGGCGCGCCACCCTCTTCCAGGGGTCCCCTTCTTTCAGCGAGAAGGCGGCCTGACCCAGCCAACTTCGCTATGCGCCGAAACGGGCCCTTGCGTCATGCAGAAACAAAGCCCGAATCTTGTCCCAGAAGTCGCCGCCGAGGACAAGAAAGCTCAATATCAGCATCAGGTCGCCCGCGACACCGTAGTAACGAGCGTGAGTCCCGTAACCGAGGAGCAGTTGAGGGGCGTACGGCGTCACGAAGGCGAGCAGAAACGGTAGGATGAACATGACCAGGCCGATCCTGTAACGCGTCCGGCTCACAGTCTGTACCGGTGCCAGCCGCTTGACCCTGGCGAAGATCATCCCCTTGAGAAATGCGAAGCCCGATTTGCCGGCCAGCGCCACAGCCAACAGCATTACGGCCTGGGGAATGCCGAAGACAAGCAGGCCGGAAATTGATGTCTTCAGTTCGACCGAGAGGGGCAACAAAAGGACCAGAGGAACGAATGCGGCGGAGGACAGACTGAGAGCAATCAGAGTGAGCGCCGTGACCATGCGCCAGCGCGCAGGTGCCTTCCCCGCTGCCGTTTGCGTTGGTTCTGTCATCCCCTCTCCTCCCTATGTGTTCGCGCACAGCACGGGGTCTGGTTTAATTTCTTGCATGGCCGAACACGGGGCGAAGACCGTGTTCGATACTAGGGTATCGGTTCTGATTTCCAATGCACTGTCCCATATCCCAAGCACCTCGAACATCCGGTTGGAGCTTTGTCCCCTGGGCGCGCCAGTTCTTCCATAAGTCGAACGCTACTGTTCGCCCGAGCCAGTTTGTTCGGGCGTCGCGCAATCTGCTGCTACGGCTTTTGTGACACGTGCGAGCCCTAAGGTTTGAGAGCAAGCCGGCAGAAGTCGACATCCAGATGCCTGAAAATCAGCTAACCTCGGACGTCATTCTGCTTGAAGTCGTCTTCCGATCGTGACCGATTTCGGCCATCGCACTACTATTCGTTGCGGTCTTGTTTGGAAGTTGACGAACACCAGAACCAACCTCCGTCGCTTTGCCCGGGTTCGGAAATAGCAGTTCCTGGTTGCAGGTCAGCTCGACGTCCAGAAGCCGAAAGATCCTCTGACGGTGACCTCGACTGGCTTGCCGAGTTCCCTGACCAACCGGTTCCGCAAGGCAGCGAGGGTCGTCTTCGGATCGATATGGGCGAACAGATCGTCTGACGCACCTTTGTAGAAGGCTTCGATGGGCAAGTTGACGAGCACCCGGATCTGCACCAGATCGTCTTCGACATCCACGTCGACGATTTCGATGGGGTTTTTCCCGATCCAGGCCTCGATGGCAGATATCGCGACCGTGCGGTCGCGCAAATTGCTGATATTCTTAATCGTTCGGTCGGACAGGGGAATAGCCACGGCCACTACGAGGCCAAGCGCCATGGCGAGTCCGGCGCCAATCCTGAGATGCAGGCGCAAGTCGTGCACGCGGGGCACGAAGCCCATAATGAGAAGCACGGCACCTGCGGTCAGGATAATCGCCGCCAAGTTCGTGCCGTAGAGTACGAAAGCTTCCCACGCCAGCGCGTACTCCTCAAGATAGGTCAAGATCCCGGAGACGGAAAGCGGCGGGACCAGGGCGACGGCGATTGCCACGCCCGGCAGTGCGGATAAGGCCTCCTTGCGCACCATCATGTAAGCAGCTGCCGTGCCGGCGCAGAGAGCGACCAAGAGATCGCCGGCCTCAGGATTGGTGCGGCCGAGGATCTCATCGGGGAGGCGCACCTCCAGCGGAAACCGAAACAACAACGGCAACAGGTACCCGATGGCGAAAACGGAGGCCGTGGCGGTGACGAGGCGGGCAGCGACGCGTGCTGTGCGGGCTGGCCATCCCATGATCATGGCTGCTGAAATTCCCAGGATGGGCGTCATCAAGGGCGATATGAGCATGGCGCCGATCACGACCGCGGTGGAAGGTATGAGCAACCCTGCACCAGCGATCATGGCCGAGAGTGAGAGGAGCGAATAGAACTGCCAGACGTAGGGCTTCCTCGCCGTGCCCTCAAAGAACAACTGGTCGAGGATCTCGCGGCGCTGCTCGGGCGTGAGGCGTCTTCGTGTTGTTCCGCTGGCGCCAGCGGCCTCAAACTCGTGGGCCTCGGCGCGCTCATATGCCTGGAGTTCCGCCTCTTCTTTTAAAGCTGTTTCGGGTGCCTTATCGACAGCCGCCTTATCAGTTGGCGAAGCGTCTGGTCTCGGGGCGGGCTCGGCGTTCCGCTCCTTATTACTGTCTCCCATGGCAAACTGCTCCCCCTGAGCTTAATGGCAGACACGCGGCCGGTAACAGCGCGGCCATTTACGTATCGCAAGAGCTTATTCGGTTCTGCTCCAAGGAACGAGCGACTTCACCCAACAGAACTGGTCTGGGTGGCATGCTAGCCCGGACCTGGCGTCATGCCGTCGCCTTGAATTCATGCGGTTGAGTGCGAGCGCTTTCTGTGCGTTGGGCTGGTGATCCGAAGGGGGAGTACAAGTGATATTGGGAGAGCCCGGACTTCTGACAAACGCTACTTGGTCTGCTAATGGCTGAGGCTGTTGAAGAACTCCATTGAGATTGCGCCGAGGCGTGATTCTTTTGCACTGACATTGTCAGCGGCGGGGAACGGCGATGATGGAACAAGCGGTCGGCGGACAGGAACGATTTTTCTATGAGTTCAACCTCGAAGTGCGCATCCCTGCCAATCATCTGCTGCGCCGGATCGATGCTGTTCTCGATTTGAACTGGCTTCGGGTCAAACTGTCGCCTTTCTACAGCTACACGGGGTGCCCTTCGGTTGATCCGGAGTTGATGATCCGGATGCTCCTGGTCGGCTACTGCTATTCGATCCGTTCGGAGTGCCGGCTGTGCGAGGAGATCGAGCTCAACCTTGCCTATCGCTGGTTCTGCCGGCTCGGTCTCGAAGATAGGGTCCCCAACCACTCGACCTTCTCGGTCAACCGCCATGGTCGGTTCCGTAGGAGCGATGTGTTTCGCCTGGTGTTCGAGAGCATCGTCCGCCAATGCATGGACTCCGGCCTGGTTGCCGGCGAGGGACTTGCCCTGCGCAACGCATGAGCCGCGAAGCGGGGCAGTCACTGACGCCCGTCACCCGATGAACGTCGCGCGACAGCCCCCCGAAACGGTTGCTTCGGAGGGCTGTTCGCTCAGGAACCGCGTCAGGCGGCAGCGACCGCGGCCTTCGATCCGGCAAGCTTGGTCAGCATCCGTTCGACGGTCTGCATGCGCTTTTTCGATTCTGGCGGCAACTCATCGCCGGCCAGCAACACACGGCGCACGATGTCGAGCACCTCTTTCGCTTTGGATTCATGCCCCTCGAACAGTTTGGGCAACGTCGCCATCGCACGCTCCTCGTCGAGCACCAGCATGAAGTACTGGTCTCGCGCAATCGCCTTGAAGGCCTCCAGGCCGATCGCGTGCTCCTTGCAGGCGCGTTGCAGCAACGCAAAACTGCGCTCGTCCGCGCCGGTGCCCGCTTCAAGTTTGACATAGAGAAGCGCGCGAATGCCCGCCTCGGCCGGACCTCCCTGGTCCATGCGGGCAGTCAGTTCGGCGATCTTGCGCTCGATCCGTTCCAGATGCTCGGGATCCTCGCCCGGTCTCGATCGCGGCGGTCCGTCATGGGCGCTGAGCCCAAGCGCGGCCTGGAGCCACGGTTGCCCGAATAGCCCGAGGAAGGTGTATTCGTACATCCGATCGCGCCAGTCGGCATAGGCCTCGAGCGATCGCACGACATTGTCCGACACCATGTTCTGCCAGGCAGTGAAGGGGTTGTCCGCGGCGGCCGGGGTGCGTTTCTTGCGCACAGAACCCGCTGCCTGGGCGACCGATGCCATCCAGGGATTGCGATCGGACAACAGCGTATAGCACAGCCGCAGGGGGTGCATTTCCCGCGCCAAGGCCGCCTGGGCCTCGCTGCTCAGGCTGCGCAGCACGGGCTGCGCAAATTGCCGGTAGAGACCCAGATTGATCTCCGAAAGACGTTCCACCGCCGCAAAGCGGCGTTCGTCTTCCAGGTCGTTGCCGCCGAAAGCCCGAATCGCGTCAAGCGTACGCGGTTCAAAGCGCGCGATGTAGTCGTCGGAGACCAGATCGACGTTTGCATCGTTGTCCGACTTCGGCCGCAACACAGCCTCGTACAGGCCCGGCGGCAGGCAGTCGATCAGGTCGATGTTGGACGCGAACTCCTGGTGTTCCTTCTTCGCCACGCCACCGGAGACGAAGATGCCCAGGTGGCCGATCTTGTCGTGCACGGTATAGACAATCGTCTGACCCGAGGCCTGAATGTCGTCGACGCTGTCATACAGGTCGAGGATCCAGCCAAGCGCCTGTTGCGGCGGGGTGATGTTGTCGCCTTTCGAGCAGAACACCACGATCGGCGAATGGATCTTGCGAAAATCAAGCCGGACGTTGTCGGAGGTGGTGAGCCCCGCCGTCGAAAGCTTGTTGCCGATGAAGAGCTTGTCGACGATGTACTGGATCTCCTCGGCATTGAGCGTTGCGTGACCGCCCCACCAGCGTTCGAAACCGAGATATCGGTCGGGTTCCGTGTCGATCTTGGAGTAGAGATTATACTGCTTGCTCCACAGCGTATTCGCCGGATTCAGCCCCTCGAAGTTCTGGACCAGCCACGCGCCGTCAAAGATCCCGTGGCCGAGATCGCCGGTCAGCGCGGTCAGCCAGCTGCCGCCGTAGAGACCGCCGAAATAGCGCATCGGATTGGCGCCGCGGACACCGGCCCAGTAGGAAAGGGGACTGCCCGCCAGGATTATCGGACCGCACAGGTCGGGGCGATAGGATGCAAGCATCATGACCGCCCAGCCGGCCTGGCAGTTGCCGATCACTGCCGGTTTGCCTTCAGCTTCCGGGTGCAACGCGATCACCTTCTCAAGGAACGCGACCTCGGCACGCATCACGTCTTCGATCGTCTGGCCCGGCACCGGCTCCGGAGTGAAACCCACAAAATAGCAGGGATGTCCGGCCCGCATCCCCACGCCGATCTCGCTGTCCGCCTTGAAGCCGCCGATGCCCGGACCGTGCCCGGCCCTGGGATCGATGACAACGAAGGGGCGTTTCTTGGGGTCGGCCTTCATGCCTTTAGGCGGCGGAATGCGCACCAGGCCATAGTTGACCGGGCGCTGGAGTTCCTTTCCGTCCATGACCAGCGCGTAGTCGAAATCGAGCACGTGCGGCACGTCTTTTGCCATGTGTTCGATAAACTGGTTGCCGCGCTGGCGCATCACGTCCCAGAACAGGACGTTTCGTTGAGCAGCATCGGCAAGGTAGTCGTTGAGCGCGTCGGTCATGTCCCCACTCCTCGTTTCGGTCCGTGTCCCTGAAGGACCATTTGGAGCGGAGAGCTAACACAAATCCGAAAATGCTGCATTGCAACATGTCAATTGCTTGAGAGGCGATCGCGCCATTTCCCGGCATTTGTCCGGCGGATGCCGGTCAGCATTGGCGGGGATTTGTCCCTGGCGGTGGCCGACGCTGTGCGGGTACCATGTAGCCGCGCGGCCGCAAACGAATACTCCCAGAAACGGTTGGCCCGACAGGACTGGTGGCGCAACAGCATGAACGAGATCAATCCGAGGTTCGAGTTTCGAACCTGGGCCCGTAATTTCGGCCTGGTGGAGGAAAAGCTGAGGCGCCTCAGCCCCTGCGAGCAGATCCGCGAGAGCAGCGAGGTCTATATCGTCTCGGCCGGCAACGACGAGAACAACACCAAGATCCGCGACCGCCTGATGGACATCAAGGTGTTCGTCCAGGAGAAGGACGGGCTGGAGCAGTGGAACCCCCGCATGAAGGGGGAATTTCCCATGCCCGCGGGAACGCTGGTCGAGGAGGTGTTCCCCGCCTTCGGCGTCGACATGGCCCCTCTGGAACGCGACACATACACGCTGGACCAGTATCTCGACGAGGTCATCCGGCCCCATTCGGAACTGGTGGCCGTGAACGTGTTCAAGCGACGGTTCGCCTTCACCATCAACGACTGCATCACCGAACTGGCCGAGGTGGAGTTCAACGGCGCCGGCCTGCAGTCGGTGGCGGTGGAATCGGTCAACCTGCCGGCGATCCTGGAAGCCAAGCAGATGCTGGGGCTGGACGAGTACGAGAACGTCAATTATCTGCGCGCCATCAAGCGCGTCATCGGCATGGAGCCGCTGCCGGCCTGACGGAGCGCCGCGGTTGTCCGCACGGGGAAGGAATTCAAAAGTCATGGCAAAAGAGATCGAACGGAAGTTTCTTGTCGAGGGCGAGAGCTGGCGTGCGCTGGCCGACGGCGTCGCCTACCGGCAGGGCTACCTGTCAACCGTGAAGGAGCGCACCGTGCGGGTGCGCACCATTGGGGACGACGGATATCTCACCATCAAGGGCATCACGGTCGGCGCCACGCGCAGCGAGTTCGAGTATCCGATCCCCGCTGCGGACGCCAACGAGATGCTGGACGAACTGTGCGAAAAGCCCATCATCGAAAAGAACCGCTACAAGATCCCCCAGGGCGATATCACCTGGGAGGTCGACGAGTTCTTCGGCGTCAACGACGGCCTGATCGTCGCCGAGGTCGAGCTGCAGTCCGAGGACCAGAGCTTCGACAAGCCGGACTGGGTCGGCGATGAGGTCACCGGCGACCCCAGGTACTACAACGCCAACCTGATTGCGAAGCCATTTACAACCTGGTAAAGGCGCCGCCCGGCGCTGCGCCGCGGTTTTGACCACGCTCCGTCCCGCGAAGGATTCGAGTACCCGGTTCGAGCTTTCACCGCCAGGGCGCGCCAGTTGTTCCGCATGTCGCGCCATAGAATTCGCCCGAGCGGATCCGGACGAAACGGCGAAGCATCACACGGGCATTCTTGACCTCGAGCGGGATCCCAACGCACTGAACAACCGAACCGCCAGGTCGAATGCGCTTCAGCTGTCCCGCTTGGCTTCAAGCGCTCTGATCATTCGATTGCTGAAGACAGTCGATGGCCTGTCGTCCTGCAGGCCGACTGTCACCATCGCCTGTGCCAGGGCGCGATCGGTGATGCCGACGCCGGGGAACACCGTCATCAACCACCCGCCGATCGGCACAACCAGTCTGTGCGACCAGCCCGCAGGCCGTCTTGCGTCCGTCGGGTGAATGTATCCGGGGCGAAAGATGTACTTCCTGGGAAATGTCGTTTCGTGCAACAGCCTTTCGGCGCGGCCCTTGGCCTTGGAGAAGGTGGCCCAGCTCTTCTCCGACGGGTCCGCGCCGCTTGCCCCGAACAACACGAACGTCGCCTCTGGGCTGGCCTGCTCCAGAACATCGGTCAGAGCCTTTTGATAGTCACAGGTGATCTCGAAAAAGGCCTGCTTGGAGACCTGGTTCTGATAGACGCCCAGGCAGTAGAAACAGGCATCGATTGCGGTCAGCTCTGCCTTAAGGTCCGAGAAATCCAGAAAACCCGAATGGACAACTTCGTCCAGCTTTGGGTTTTGCAGCCCCGTTTTGCGCCTGCCGACGGAAACCACTGTTCCAACCGACGGGTCGGCCAGGAGGAGGTGCAGGACCTGGCTTCCGACCATGCCCGTTGCGCCGGTCAGGAGGATCTTCTTGCCCGAGCGGGAAGGCCTGGCGTCACCAACCATGTTTAACTCTCGATGCGGGGCACAGCACCCCGGGGTCAGGCCATGGCCTGAATCAAGTCAGACCATTCATCAATCGATTTTGCGAATGCGCTTTCCGTCAGGGCGTTAATATGTGAACGACCATGATCGGACAGCGCTTGTATCTGGTAGGCGACGCGAACGCGAGTCCGGTCCTTTCCCTCCGGTCTGCATTGCACATCGACGAACGCGATCCGCGAAGCGGGCGTCAGTCTCAGATAACGCACATGCCAGCGATCGGGCTGCCATGAAAGGCAGGTCCAGAACGTCTTCTCGTCGCCTTCGCCGGTCGTGAAGATCATTTCTTCACAAGTTTCGCCGGACTCGGGTCGAACATAAGTGGGGTTCCATCCCGGCACCCATGCCTCTTCGCCCTTCGGCGTGAATAGCAAGAACGCCTCGAAAATCGGACGGTCCACCATGATCTCGTGGGAATAGTCTCTTTGCATCGGTCTGTTCTTATCAGGGGACGAGAGGGCCTTCTGCGCCATTCAGCGTGCCCTCTCATGCGTTTCGATGCGTCACGGTCATGACACGGGTTGCGGCCGCTGTTGGCCGATCAGACATCAACGTTACGCCAATTGAAACTTCCGTCTCGTTTTTCAATGCGCAAGTGCAGGCTGGGTTGACGCGATCCGTTGGCTCACTTCGGTGGAGGCGCGAACATGGCGATCACTTCTTCACCCGTCATCATTTTCGTTTCATTGGCAAACTCATAAAACGCCGGCTTGCGGTCGGTGAAGACCTGCAGGGACAGGCGTAACATCGATTGGTCGTCCAGCAGACCGGCAGCGAGTTGGTAATCGCTGCTGTCGACGATGTGGTAGAAAAGGTTCGAGCCGCATTGTGTGCAAAAACCGCGTTCGGCCCAGTCCGACGAGCGTATTCGCCGAACGTTGTCTTGGCCTTCGAAGGTCACTGTCTGGCAGTTCAATGCCATGAACGGCCCTGCCGACCAGCGCCGGCACATGTCGCAATGGCACGCAACAACGCTCGGTTTTTCGGCGGTCGCGGTGAACTTGACCGCACCGCACATGCATTTGCCCTCTAGGTTCATGAGCATTCTACTCCGTTTCTGATGAGTGCCGCCGCACTGCCGCCGCGGGCCCGTTTCGTCAGGTGTCGAGAATACCGAAAGTGACGGTCCAACCGTGGCGAGTTATGAATATCGCCCCTAGGCCAGTCTGAGAAGACGGCACGCCAACTACAGCGTCCGGCTCAGCCGCGCACGGCGAACACGTCGACGGCGTCGGCGAAGCCCTTGACGGAGATCGACCGGCGTTCGGTCTCGCCGCTGCGGTCGCGGGCATTCCGATACACCTCCTCCGTCATCAGGATTTCCCCGGCAGCCGCATTGCTCTCCAGCCGCGCGGCCAGATTGACAACGCTGCCGATGGCGGTGAAATCGGTCGGGCCTCCGCTGAATTCCCCCATCGCGACTTCGCCGGAATGAAGCCCGACGCCAACGCCGATCTCCGGTCCGGCCAGTCCAAACTCGTCCTTCAGCTTTCCCAGGTTCCTGGTGCAACGCTCCTGAATGCTGAGCGCCGCCAACAATGCCTGTCGGGGGTGATCGTCGACCGGAATGGGGAAGTTGAAGATCGCCATCAGGCCATCACCCATGTCTTTGTTGACGATGCCGTCCCGGATCCAGATCGCGGTCGCACACTCGTCGTGAAAAACACTCAGCAGGCTGGCGACCTCTGCAGCGCCCGCCGTCTCAGCGAGGTGCGTGTAACCTCTGATATCCGCGAACAGGATCGTGGCCTGGACGGTGATCTGCTTTGCCTTCTTCACGCGCGCCAGCGCCGCGGTGCCCGTCAGCCGTTTTCAGCGCCGTCGCCAAAGCCCGTCCCGCCGCGCCGGTATTCCTCCCGCGGCGGCGCAAAGATATCCAGCACCACGGCGCCTTCGGGTCCGGCCGTGAAGCCGTGCTCGACGCCGCCGGGCGTGCGCCAGAAGTCGCCTTCCTGCACGGCATGTTCGACCCCGTCCTGGATCCGTATGCCGCTGCCCTTCAGCATCACGCCCCACTGCTCCTGGGGATGGCTGTGCAGGCTGCCGGCGGCGCCGGGCTCGGCACGGACCACGGAGAGCATGGCCTGTTCGCCGGGGAAGATCCGGGTCTCGATGCCGTCGGCGAGCATCCGGTGAATTCCCTGGCTCAGGTCGTTGAGATTGAAAAAGCTCTGATCCGGCATGGCTTCACCTTTTTCCGTTCGCCTTCGACTCAGCCGTCGTCATGCGCGTCGAAGACAGACACGTCGCGCAACTCGCACCACACCTGTTCTAACCACCGCTGGATCAAGTCGGCACTGGCGCCCATTTCCCTTCCCCCGTTCGGCATATCGTCCGATGATGGTAGCGGGCCGAATGGGCGCGTGAAAGCTCGCCGGGACGCATCCTGCCCCGAACGAAGGAGATACGCCCATTTCGGTCACTCCAGCCTCACCGGTGGTGCCGCGGCCAGGCCCAAGGCGGTCCGAAAGCGGCCTGGGCCTGGCCTGCATGGCCGGCGGCATGTTCCTGTTTTCGGCCGTCGACACCCAGGCCAAGTTCCTGACCGAGACGTTACACCCGATCCAGATCGTCTGGTCGCGGCAGCTTGGCCTGTTGATCGGCGTCTTCATCCTGCTGGCGCTCAGGGGCGGGTCCGTCCTGCACACCCGCGCGCCCGGCCTGCAGATCGCGCGCGGCGGCCTGGCGGCGGGGTCGGCCACACTGTTCGTCGTTGCCGTCAGCTTCGTTCCGCTGGCCGACGCGGTCGCGGTCAGCTTCGTCGCGCCCTTCATCGTCACCGTGCTGGGCGCCCTGGTCCTGCGCGAGCCGGTCGGCATCCGGCGCTGGAGCGCGGTTACCGTCGGCTTCATCGGAACCATAATCGTGATCCGGCCGGGCCTGGGCGTCATCCATCCGGCGGTGATGCTGGTGCTGCTGGCGGCCGTCCTGTTCGCGTTGCGCCAGATCCTGTCGCGGGTGCTGAGCGGCACCGACTCGATCGAAACGACGGTCGCCTATACCGCCCTGGTGGGCAGCCTGCTGTTGACCCTGCCGCTGCCCTTCGTCTGGCAGTGGCCAACCACCACCGTTGAGGTGACGCTGCTGGTCAGCATCGCGGTCCTGGCGGCATTCGCTGAACTGCTGGTGATCAAGGCACTGGAGGTGGCGCAGGCGGTGGTGGTCGCACCGGTGCAATACACCCTTCTGATTTGGGGCACGATGTACGGCTATCTGGTGTTCGGCCAGCTTCCCGACCTGTGGACCTGGACCGGGGCGCTGATCATCGTCGCGACCGGCTTCTACACCCTGCACCGGGAACGGGTGGTCATGCGCGAACGTAAAGCTGCGGGCGGAATCGGCTGACGGGAACAGTTCTTCCCTAGGCAAGGACCGTTATTGGCCCTACAGGTGACGGAAACCCGCTCACCGCACACCTGCCCGATGTTCGAACTCTGGATCCCCATCACCATCGCTGCGGCGTTCTTCCAGAACCTGCGGTCCGCGCTGCAGAAGCACCTGAAAGGGCGGCTGTCCACGGCCGGGGCAGCCTATGCGCGGTTCTTCTATGCCTTTCCCTTTGCGCTGTTCTACCTGTGGGGTCTCCATGCCTGGGGCGGGCTGGCGCTGCCGGTGCCGAACGGGCTGTTCCTGTTCTATTGCCTGCTGGGCGGTGTGTCGCAGATCCTGTTCACGGCGCTGCTTTTGTGGCTGTTCTCCTTCCGCAACTTCGCCGTCGGCACCACCTTCTCCAAGCTGGAGGTGGTTCTGGTGGCCATCCTGGGCGCGGTCATCCTGGGCGACGGGCTTTCACCGCTTGCCATCTTCGCCGTGGCGCTTAGCGCGGTCGGCGTGGTCGGGCTGTCGCTGGGCCAGGCCCATATCGGGCTGGCCACGCTGCTGGCGGGGCTCGCCTCCAAGCCGACGCTGATCGGGCTGGCTTCGGCGGCATTCCTGGGCGGTTCGGTCGTCTTTTTCCGGGGGGCGGCCTTGTCCCTGGGCCACGACAATGTTGCGATGGCCGCCGCCTATGCCCTTGCCACGGCGCTGGCAATCCAGACGGTGATCATGGGCGCGTATCTGATCTTTCGGGAGCCGGGCGAGCTCGGCCGGGTACTGAAGCACTGGCGTTGGGCCGGCGCGGTCGGCGTTGCCGGCGTGCTGGCCTCGATGGGCTGGTTCACCGCGTTTACGATGCAGAACGCAGCCTATGTGCGCGCGGTCGGCCAGATCGAGCTGGTCTTTACCTTCATCGCGTCGGTCGCCGTCTTCCGTGAACAAGTCGACTGGCGCGAGATCGCCAGTATCGGCCTGATCGTGGCCGCCATTTTGCTGATCATCCTGGGTCAGTAGGGTCTGCGATTATGTCGCGGCGGCCGTGTGGCCCGCGGAGGCAACGGCACGAAAACTCGATTGTACCGATTGCCGCTGGCCCTGCCCTTTCCTATCTAATCGATGGGACAGATGGGAGGCAGGGCATGAATCCACAGAGCATTCTGGAGCAGTTTCTCGGGTCCGACGCGGCCGCACGGGCCGGCGGCGCCGTGCAAAGCGCGAAGGGCACCCTGGCGAACAGCGGCCTGGCCGGCGTGGCCGGCGGTGTGGCGGCCGGAGGATTGCTGGGCGTCCTGCTGGGAAGCAAGAAGGCGCGAAAGTCGGTTGGCAAGCTGGCAGGCGGCGCTGTGGGATACGGCGGGGCGGCGGCGCTGGGTGCGCTGGCCTACCGCGCCTACCAGAATTGGCAGTCCGGCCAATCGGCGACAGAGCCCCAAACCGCCCGGCCCGAGGCACTGCCGGCAGATTCAAGATTCCTGCCGCAGGCGGCGCCCGCCAAGGACGGAAAGCCATTTGAACTTGCCCTTGTGATGGCGATGATCGCTGCGGCGAACGCGGACGGACATATCGACAGTGAAGAACAGCGCCTCATCTTCGACCGTGTCGGAGAGTTGCCGCTGGATGCCGAAGACAAGGGGTTCGTTTTCGATGCGCTCAGCAATCCGCCGAGCCTGCAGGATATCGCCGACCTGGCCGAGGGGCCGGAGCAGGCGGCCGAGCTGTATCTGGTCTCGCGCCTGGCCATCGATCCCGACCACCTGATCGAACGCGCCTACCTGGAGGCCCTGGCCAGCCGCCTTGCCTTGCCCGGCGAACTGATTGCGCATCTGGAGACCCAGGCCGCGGCCGCCACGGCCTGATTTGTGCCCTGCCTCGGCTCGGCGCCGGTTGAAGCTTTCCCGGCGAACGACGATCGGCTTTCCCGAGGTCAATAGGACAGGCCGGGCGACCGGTGCAGGTAATTGTCGTCGGTGAGCTGCCGCGCCATGAACCCGGCGACATCGACCCGTGAGATCTTCAGGCTGAGATCCCGTGCCGTCGCCGGAAATCCATGCCTGTAGGCGTCGGTTGCGGGCCCGTCGGTATAGGCCCCGGGACGGACGATGATCCAGTCAAGGCCGCTTTGCCTGACCAGTGCCTCCTGGGCCTGATGATCGGCATAGGCCTGCCGCAGCAGCAGGCCGAACATGATGCGTTTCCAGAAAAATGTGAGAAGGGGGCGGCTGTCGCCGGCGCCCAGCGTGGACAGGCACACAAGCCGGCGGACACCGTGGCGCTGCATCGCGGCAATGACGTTTCCGGTGCCGGCGGAACGCACCGTGCCCTTGCGGCCCGCCCCCAGCGCGACCACCACCGCATCGTGTCCCTGCACGGCATCGGCGACGGCGGCCGGATCGAGCACGTCACCGGCCCGGCTTGTGAGATTTCGGTGGTTCAGTTCCAGAGCCGAGGGATCGCGCGCGAATGCGGTCACCCTGTGGCCGTCCGAAACCGCCCGTTCGACCAGGCAGCGCCCGATCGTTCCCGTCGCCCCAATGATTATAACGTTCATTTTCAACTCCTTACAACTTGACACAGTGTCAATTGACAGCGTGACAAGTAGCTGCTACTTGACACTATGTCAAGTGGTAATCCAGAAACCCGCGCGCGCGTTCTGAAGGCCGCGCTGACCCTGTTGGAGGCGAGCCAGGGCCAGGACGTGCGCATGTCGGATATTGCCAAACGGGCCGGAATAACCCGTCAGGCGCTGTATCTGCATTTCGCCACCAAGGCGGAACTGCTGATCGCGGTGACGCACCATCTTGACGAGGTCAACGGGGTCGACGACCGGTTGGTCCCCAGCAGAACGGCCCGAACGGGCGTGCAACGGCTGGACGCTTTCATCGACGCCTGGGGCGGCTACATCCCGGAGATCTATGCCGTCGCCAAAGCGCTGCTGGCCATGAAGGACACCGACGAGGCGGCGGCAAAGGCGTGGGGCGAACGGATGCAGGCCATGCGTGGTGGCTGCGCGGCGGCGATCGACGCGCTGGACCGCGACAAAATGCTGTCGCCGGCTCATTCGCCAAATGAGGCAACCGACATTCTGTGGATGATGCTGTCGGTCCGCAATTGGGAACAGCTGACCATCGAATGTGGCTGGCCGCAGGACCGATACATCAAGAAGTGCAAGGCTTTGGCACGGCGCATTTTCGTGGCGGACGGGACGTCCGTCTGACGGCCAGCCCCGCGCTGAGGGAAGGGATTTCGCTGAGATCTTTCGTCGTCGCCCGCGCGATATCACGGGCGCCGGACATGGTTGCGGGCGGCCGACCGTTGGCACAAACTGGCAAGAATGACAGGCGACACCCTGATAGGTGTGGTTAACCGCTTCCATTTGGCGGCTGCGTTTCCGGGGGCTGCGCAATGGCAGGGCGCCGGTGCGCGCGGACGGGCAGGCATGGAGGTCCAGATATGATCTTTCGCACGACAGCAATTTCCACGGTCCTGTTGATACTTGGGCTGGGCGCCAGCCCGGAATCGATGGCCGCCGATCTGGACAGCGGCTATTTGCTGGGAACCTGGGTCGTCGACGACACCGACTGCGCCTCCCAGACATCCGAATTCGTGGTCTTCCGGGACAGCGGCGCCTTCGAAAGCATGCGGGCGGGCAAGCTGGACGCCGCGGGCTTCTGGATGCTGGACGGGGACGTCGTCGAGACCCGGCTGGTCGCGACGCCCGCCTTCTTCCGAGACGCCAAAGAGGACTTCTCGCAATTGGCGTCGGACAGTGGTTTCAGTGCATTCAGGATCCGCGTGATCCCGTTGAACATGGAGAAGGACAGGTTCGACGCGGTTGGCCTGTTGGGAGATCAGGTTGCGCAAGCCGTGTTCAGGCGATGTCCGTCACGCTAGATCTACGGCAATCCGGAAAGACCGTGAGGAGAGGAACATGAGCCTGAAGAACAGGGCCATTGCGGCGACCGCGATGGCTGGCGCACTTGTCTTCGTTGCAGTAGCTGCGGCGATCCCGTCACGGCCGGCCCATGCAGGCGAGGGTGGCGCTTTTGTTGGTGGCCTGATCGGCGGTCACATTCTCACGAACATGGCCAATCAGTCGGAACGACGGACCAGGGCAGCGGAACAACAAGCCTACCAACGTCAGCAGGCGCCCGCGCAGAAAAGTGAGCCCACCGTTGAAGAGCGCCTTGCAACCCTCGACAAGCTTGCCGCCAACGGAATAATCACGAAAGAGGAATACGAAGGGCGCCGCAAGGCGATCATCGACGGGATCTGACCCACCTTCTCAGGCGCGGGTGCCGGGCATCCTGTCGCCGGTGACACAAAAGAAAAAGCACCCGGCACGCACTCGCGCCGGGTGCCAGCCCTATCTGACCACTCCCAAACCCTGGCCGATCCCTTACGGCCGCAACGGCGCCCACGCCCCGAGGCACGAGGGCAGTGTGCGCGGCCGCGGGTGCCACCGCGGCGCGTTGGATCTTTGCTGTGGCGGAACGGCAGCTCTTCCCGGCTCACGGGCCCGCGCCTGGCGCGGGCCGGCGCGTCCGCCACACCGGCATTTATGATAATCATCCCCACGTACTCGGGGAGTATCGCCTCGGCGCCTTAAATTTCGGTTTCGATGGTAGGCAGAAATGCATGTCCGGGAATTCTCCGCGGATCGCATCAATTGATGGGATTGGTCTTGTCTTCGTTGGCGAAGGTGTCGCCGTTGACCTCGCCGTTCAGCAAACAGGCGCTGGAGGTGTCCTGTTCCCGCAACTGCGGCCGCAGGAAGCTGGCGATGCGGACCGGCACGAAAATGAACGGCATGGCCACCATGCCGGCTACCTCGCCCCCGGTTAAAGCCGTATCACCCAGGTGACCGGAGATGTTGGCCGTCACCTCCGGATCGGTTAGCGGCCCGTGCACCCGGACCGGCTTGTCGAACCCGGCGGCCGTGGAAAACTCGCGGTTGGCGGCCAGCACCAGGTCCATCGTCTCTTCGCGCAGGTCTATTTCCCCGGTGCCCCCGATCACCACGCGCGGCGTGGCAAGCACCAACCCGTCTGTA
>CAJIAA010000003.1_pt1 | contig 17356 bp, 13 predicted proteins | sample 9199011 | NCBI WGS metagenome assembly CAJIAA01 (sample SAMEA7708266, study PRJEB35096) | sediment metagenome | biome: marine neritic benthic zone biome [ENVO:01000025]; feature: sediment [ENVO:00002007]; material: shallow marine sediment [ENVO:03000034] sea grass bed [ENVO_01000059] ...
GCTGCCACTGCCTGACCCCCGCCTCGCCCCGGATGGATGCCTTGGCGCATCCGTTGAACCGGATGCTGCCGAAAACGCCGACAGAGTCGGCGCTTCCCTTGGGCATGCAGCATGTAGCATGGGCATTTCGTGCTTGCAACAGGACTCGCCGCATCGCACCGGCGTCGAACCGACGGGCGGTTTTTGCGCTCATTTAGACGAAACTGTAGGGGTCCACGTCCACCGAAAGTCGCACCGCCGACGGCAGTCGGATTCCGTTCAGCCAGTCGCGGATTACCTTCTGAACACTGATGTCGCGCGTCGCCTTTACCAGGAAACGCTGTCGGTGCCGTCCGCGTAGTACGGCCAGTGGCGCCGGTGCCGGACCCAACACCTGAAACCCTCTGCCGAACGGCGCAGTGCGGGCCAGTTCCGCGGCCTGGCGCTCGGCGGTGTCGGGATCCGGCGCGGATATGATGACCGCGGCAAGCCGTCCGTAAGGCGGCATCCCGGCGTCGGCACGCAGCCGCGCCTCCGCCGCCAGGAAGCCTTCGCGGTCGTTCGTCTTGATCGCCTGCAATACCGGCGCGGCGGGATCGTGGGTCTGCACGAAGGCGCGTCCGGGCCGGTCGGCGCGGCCGGCCCGGCCTGCCACCTGATGCAACAGCTGAAAGGTCCGCTCGGCGGCGCGCAAATCGCCGCCGCCGAGGCCCAAGTCCGCATCGACCACGCCGACCAGCGCCAGGTCCGGGAAGTGATATCCCTTGGCGACGATTTGGGTGCCGATGATCAGGTCGACTTCCCGGTCGATCACGGTGCGCACGAACTCCTCGGCCGCGGCCGGCCCGCTCAGAGTATCGGACGTGACGATGGCGGTGCGGGCGTCGGGCAGGAAAACCGCAACCTCTTCAGCCACGCGCTCCACGCCCGGTCCGCAGGCGACCATGCTGTGCTCGGCGCCGCATTCGGGGCATTCAACCGGCACCGGGCTGGCAAACCCACAGTGGTGGCATTGCAGCGTACCGCTGAGGCGGTGTTCCACCAGCCAAGCGGTGCATTGCGGGCAATTGAGTCTGTGCCCGCATGCTCGGCACAGGGTCAGGGGCGCGTAGCCGCGCCGGTTGAGAAACAGCATCCCCTGACCGCCGTCCGCCAGCGTTTCCTGCAGCGCCGTGCGCAGCGCCGGCGCCAGGAACGTGCCGCGCCGCGGCGGGTCCTTGCGCAGGTCGACCAGAGTGACGTCCGGCAGCACGGAGGCGCCGTGCCGTTCAGGCAGGTGCAGGCGGTCATAGCGGCCTGTCTCCACGTTCACCCAGGTTTCCAGAGACGGCGTTGCGGAGATCAGCACGATCGGGCAGCCGGCGAAACGGGCCCGGACCACCGCCATGTCGCGCGCGTGGTAGATGGTGCCGTCTTCCTGCTTGAAGGCCTGGTCGTGCTCCTCATCGATTACGATCAGGCCCAGGGCGTGAAACGGCAGGTGCAGGGCGGAACGCGCGCCGACCACGACCCGGACCCGGCCTTCGGCGATGGCGCGCCAGGTGTCGCGGCGGCGCGTCGGTGTCACTTCGGAATGCCACAGCGCCGGCAGTGCGCCGAAACGTTCCTCGAACCGGGCCAGCCACTGGGCGGAAAGCGCGATTTCCGGCAACAGCACCAGGACCTGCCGACCGGCAGCCAGGGCGGCGGAAACCGCCTCGAAATAGACCTCGGTCTTGCCCGAACCGGTCACGCCGTCCAGCAACGTCACGGAATACCGGTCTGCGGCAACCTTATCGCGCAGATCGGCGGCGGCTGCCGCCTGGGCGTCGGACAGCGCCGGGCCGTGGCGTGTGGGATCGGGCGCCGGCCAGCGCCGGTGCGGCTCGATGGGAACCTCCGTCAGGGCGCCCGCCTGAAACAGGCCCTTGACGACACCGGTCCCGACGCCGGCCTCCAGCGCCAGTTCCTGGGCCTGCAGCGGCGGGCCGTCGCCAAGTACGTCCAGAACCCGCCTGCGGGCCGGCGTCATCCTGATTTCGGGGCAGGGCACAGCGCGCCGATACGCCCGTTTCGGGCGTGGCGGCTGCAGCGCGGCCGGCACCGACATCGCCATGCGCAGGAAGGCGCCCTGCGGCGCCAACGTATACGCTGCGGCCCAGTCGATGAAGGCGGTCTCGTCGTCGGCAAGCGGCGGCACATTCAGGACCGATAGAATGTCCTTCAGCCGATCGTCGGAAACCCGGTCCGGTTCCGCTTCCGGGTCGTCGTCCGACCAGACGACGCCGATGCGCTCGGTCTGTCCAAGCGGTACGACAACGAAACTGCCGCGTGCCAGGCGGGCGTCGCCGGGTGCCCGGTAGTCGTACGGCCCGGCAAGCGGCAACGGCAGCAGAACCTTGACCCGATGGCCCTGACTGATGAATAAGTCCCCCGCGGTCGTGGCACGGTCCGGCATGGCACGCAGTTTAGCGGACATCGAGGGCGGGGCCATCGTTCACAATGCTCCGGTCACCTGACAACCACATTCGGACACGGCGGAAGGCATCATGAAGTTCTTCATCGATACGGCAGACATCGACCAGATCAGGGATCTTGCGGAAACCGGACTGGTGGACGGGGTCACCACCAACCCCACGCTGATTGCCAAGACGGGGCGGACTTTCTTCGAAGTGGTCGAGGAGATATGCGGAGTCGTCGAAGGCCCGGTCAGCGCCGAAGTGACCGCCACCGACTATGCGACCATGCTGGACGAAGGCCGCACGCTGGCCGGCCTGGCACCGAACATCGCGGTCAAGGTCCCGCTGACCCGGGACGGGCTGAAGACCTGCCGTGCGCTGAGCCAGGCCGGGACCCTGGTCAACGTGACATTGTGTTTTTCGCCAGCCCAGGCGCTGTTGGCGGCGAAAGCCGGCGCCAGCTTCATTTCGCCGTTCGTGGGCCGGTTGGACGATATTGCCCACGACGGCATGGGGCTGATTGCGGAGATCTGCGAGATCTACGCGAACTACGATTTCTCCACCGAAGTCCTGGTTGCGTCGGCGCGCGGCCCCTTGCACGTGGTCGAGGCGGCGAAGCTGGGGGCCGATGTCGTGACGCTTCCGCCCGACGTTTTGCGCAAGATGTACTCCCATCCGCTGACGGACAAGGGGCTGGCGGCGTTCCTGGCAGACTGGGAAAAAACCGGACAGTCAATACTGTAAAATCAATTTTTCCGGGTTAGACTCCGCTCAGATATTCGCTTGGAAATTGCGGAAATGAGCCAGGGTAAAGAAATCACCGCGGGGCGAAAGACCGGGACCGATACTGAGGTGACGGAACGGCAGGTCGTGGAATACCTGCTGGAACGACCGGATTTCTTCGTTAAGCATTCGCGTCTGTTGCAGCATATGTCCGCGCCGGGCCGAACCCTGGGCGAGGGGGTTACCGACTTCCAGCAGGTCATGATCGACCGGCTGCGCCAGGAAATCGACAGTGCGCGCGGTCAAAGCCAGGAGCTGATCGACAACAGCCGGGTCAATATGTCGATACAGTCCCGGGTGCACGAGTGCATCCTGGCGCTGGTCGCCGCCACCAGCTTCGAGGAACTGATCCAGACGGTGACCACCGATATGGCCGTCATACTGGACCTCGACGCCGTCACCTTGTGCATCGAGGCGGTCGATCATTCCCAGACCCAAATCAGGACCAGCGGCCTGCAGCTTTTGGGCGAGGGGTCGGTTCGCGCGCTGGTGCCCGACGGGCAAAGCTGCATTCTGCGCTCTGACATTTCCGGCGATCCGGATCTGTTCGGTGCGGCTGCTCCTCTGGTGCGGTCCGATGCGCTGATGCGGCTGAAGGTTTCCGATGCCACCAGGCCTGCGTTACTGGCGCTTGGCAGCCGCACCGCCGGGAAGTTCCACCCGGGCCAGGCGACCGAGTTGTTGACGTTTCTGGCGCGGGTACTTGAAAACCTGGTCCGCGGCTGGCTCGACCTGCCGCGTTGACCCCTGACGATTTTCTCCCGCAAATCCTGAAGCCGCAAACCGCAGCGGCCTTACGCGGCTATCTGGAATGGCAGGCGGTGGAACGCCGCGCCTCGGATCATACGATTGCCGCTTATGGCCGTGATCTTGCCGGTTTCATGGATTTCATGACCGGCCACCTCGGCGCGGTGCCGGCGCTGTCGGACCTCGCGGTGCTGAAACCGATCGACTTTCGGGCCTGGCTGGCGCACCGGGCCGCAGAGGGGCTTGCCCGGACGTCCACGGCGCGGGCCCTGTCGGTGGTGCGCGGCTTTTTCCGCTGGGCCGAGCGCAACGACGCCTTTACCAATCATGCGATCCGTTCGGTGCGCACCCCGAAAGTGCCCCGAGGCGTGCCCAAGCCGCTGAGCGAGCAGGACACGGTTGAGGCGATCGAGACCGCCGGCGCGATGCCGGGCGAGCCCTGGATCGGCGCCCGTGACGTTGCGCTTTTTACGCTGTTGTACGGCTGCGGCCTGCGGATCGCCGAGGCGCTGTCGCTGAACCGGCGCGACCTTCCCAAGGGCGAATCCATGACGGTGACGGGCAAGGGCGGCAAACAGCGCATGGTTCCGGTGCTGCCGGCGGTCCGCGAGGCCCTGCGGGCCTATCTGGCGTTGTGCCCGTTCAATCCCGGCGCCGAGGGGCCGCTGTTCCTGGGTGCGCGGGGCGGCCGGCTGGCGTCGCGGACGGCCCAGCGCGCCATGCAGCAGGTGAGGCTCGCGTTGGATCTGCCTGACAGCGCGACGCCGCACGCGTTGCGCCATTCCTTTGCCACCCACCTGTTAGCCGCAGGCGGCGATCTGCGCGCGATCCAGGAACTGCTGGGCCATGCCTCGCTGTCGACGACCCAGCGCTACACCGCGGTCGAGTCGACCCGGCTGATCGCCGAATACCGCGCCGCCCATCCCCGCGCGAAAGTCGGGTAGGGGCTCTCCAAGTGGCAGCGACACCTTCGGGCCGCGCCTTGATGGGGCGGTCCAGCCGGCCTGCGCCTAGCCGGTGACTAGTGTTGGAACTGGCGCAGCACGTCCAGCGCCTCGTCGATGTCGGCCTCGGTGTGGTCGGCCGCGATCTGAAACCGGATCTCTTCGTCTCCGCGGGGAACGACAGGATAACCGAGGCCCGTTGCCAGGACGCCGTGGTTGCGCAAATGGGCCACCAGGGCCGTGGTTCGCGCGGTATCGCGCACCATCAGCGGCACGACGGGGTGTTCGCCCGCAATGGTCTCGTAACCCAGGTCCGTGAGCCCGGTATCGAAGCGAACGGCCATCGCGCGGAGATGTTCCAGAAGCGATAGTCCGCGTGGGCTGTCGACGATGTCGACGGCCGTCTTGGCGGCGGCTGCCTCCCCCGCCGTGATCGGGTTCGAATAGATATAGAACGGCGACGTCTCGCGAAGATAGTCGACGATCGAATGGCTTGCGGCGACATACCCGCCGTTCACGCCGAACGCCTTGCCAAGGGTCGCCACCAATAGGTCCGCCGGCCCGCTTCCTGTGTGTTCTTCGGTTCCCCGCCCGGTCGCGCCAAATGCGCCGACCCCGTGGGAATCGTCGACGACGACCAGAACGTTTTCGGCAAATGCTTCGTCGTATGTGCGCGCCAGTTCGACGATCCGCTGCAACGGCGCGTGATCGCCGCGCATGGAGAAGATGCCGTCTGTGACGATGATGGCCCGCCGGCAGGAACGGCTGACGCCTTTCAGGTTCTGCTCCAGTTCCTCCATGTCCAGGTGGCTGTAAATGCGTCTTTCCGCCGGCTGCGCCAGCCGGATCGCGTTGATGATGCAATTGTGGTTCAACTCGTCGCTGATCACGGCCGTATCCTTTGTGATCAGAGGCGGCAGGACGCCCATGATCGTGGCATAGGCCGAACTGAATATCATGGCCGCCGCGCGTCCATGAAAGGCCGCCAGGCGCCGTTCCAGGGCCGTGTGCGGTTTCCAGGTTCCACTGATGAAACGCACCGCGCCGGGCCCTGTCCCGAACCGGCGAACGGCCTCTTCCTCGGCGGAAACCACATCTTCTTGGAACGACATGCCCAGATAGCTGTTCGAATTCATTCTGAGGAACTGCTTGTTGCCTTGGTCCTGCAGCAGGAAGCGAGGGCCCTTGCCGCCCTGGGGCGGCACGGTGCCGACGATGATGCTTTCGTGCCCCTTCAACGTGCCGGCCTGTTCGATTTCCTGCACTTTTGCGTTCAGAAATTGCTCAAGGCGATCGTGGGGCATGGCTGTTTCCTCTGTTTCCTGATCGAACTAGCGTGCGGCGCGCAACCTGGCACGCAGCGTCTTCAGCATGTCCGCGGTCATGGCCTCCAACCCGAAAGCCGGCGCCCAGTTCCAGTCGTGGCGGGCCGCGCCATCGTCCACGGATCGAGGCCAGGTATCGGCGATGGCCTGCCGGACCGGGTCGACATCGTAGTCGATGACGAAATCCGGGATGTGTTTGCGGATTTCCGCGGCGAGTTCGTCGGGCGTGATGCTCATGGCCGTCAGATTGAAGGCGTTCCGTTGTGTCAACCGGGCCGGGTCGGCTTCCATCAGTTCGATCATCGCGCGGATTGCATCCGGCAGGTACATCATGTCCAGACGGGTGTCGGGGCGGAGAAAACAGGTGTAATGCCGATATCGGATGGCCTGGTAGAAGATATCGACCGCGTAGTCGGTGGTGCCGCCGCCTGGCAGAGTGACCGAAGAGACAAGCCCCGGAAGGCGCAGGCCGCGCGCGTCGACGTGGAATCGCAGGGCGTAATAGTCGCACAACAGCTCGCCGGAAACCTTCGTGACGCCGTATATGGTGGTCGGGCGTTGGATCGTGACCTGGGGGGTTCCGTCGCGGGGCGTCGTCGGCCCGAATGCGCCGATTGAGCTGGGAAAGAAGATCGAACAGCCGTACTGGCGGGCGACCTCCAGGACATTGTAGAGGCCGCCCATATTCACGTTCCAGGCGACCTGGGGCCTGTCCTCGGCCACGGCGGACAGCAGGGCCGCCATATGATAGATCCGGCCGATATCGTAGCGGCGGACCGCTTCCAGGATCTGCTGGGGCTGCGTGCAGTCGACGTGATCGGTGGGACCCTCGCTCGCGACGCCGCTCCGTGGCGTCATCCGAATGTCGGTGGCGATGACCTGGTCGCGGCCATACCGTTCGCGCAAGGCCGGAACCAGTTCCGAACCGATCTGGCCAAGCGCGCCGGTCACGAGAATCCGTCGCATGTCATCTCCTTTCCGGGCACGGCGCAGGATATTTCGATGCGATCATCGCACTAGGGCTCCTGAACGGCGGCCCTGTCGCGCAACACCAGATCGCGCGCGGCCTTGACTTCGTCGAGCCTTCCGACCGGTGTCGTTGTCGGTGCGGCGTGCAGGTTTTCGGGGTTCGCAACGGCCTCCTCGGCAATCGCCCGCATGGCCGCGACAAAGGTATCCAGGGTTTCGCGGCTCTCCGTCTCCGTGGGTTCGATCATCAGTGCCTCGGGCACGATCAGGGGAAAATAGTTGGTCGGCGGGTGAAAACCGTAGTCCATCAGCCGCTTGCTGACGTCCAGCGCGCGGACGTTGCTGCCGACGGGGCGGCCGTGGCACACGAACTCGTGCATGTTGATCCGGTCATAGGGAACCGGATAGCTGTCGCGCAACTGGACGCGCAGATAGTTGGCATTCAACACTGCATGCATCGCATTTTCGCGCAAACCGTCGGCACCCAGGACCCGCAGATAGGTGTACGCGCGGGCGTACATTCCGAAATTGCCGAGAAACGTACACATACGGCCGATCGATCGGTTTGGCATCTCCAGCCGGCAAACCGCATCGTCCGCGTCCTGCGCCGGTTCCCGCGTGACCACCGGGCCGGGCAAATAGTCCATCAGTGCCTCGGACGCCCCCAGCGGGCCGGACCCGGGGCCGCCGCCGCCGTGCGGCGTTGAAAAGGTCTTGTGCAGATTGTAGTGCATCAGGTCGATGCCAAGTTCCCCTGGCCGGGCAATGCCGGCAAGCGCGTTCATATTGGCGCCGTCGCCGTAAACCAGGCCGCCGCAGCCATGCACAAGTTCGACGACCTCGTCGAGCTGTTCCTCGAACAGGCCCAGCGTGTTGGGGTTGGTCAGCATCAATCCCACCACCGTCTCGTCGCACGCCGCGCGCAGCGCCTGCACATCAATGTTGCCGCGGTCGTCCGACGGGATTTCCAGGGCGATCAGGCCGGCCATGCTGCACGATGCCGGATTGGTCCCGTGCGCCGAGTCTGGGACCAGCACCTGGGTGCGGCGGATATCCCCGCGATCTGCATGATAGGCCCGCATCATCAACAGGGCGGACAGTTCGCCGTGCGCGCCTGCAGCCGGCTGCAGCGAGATGGCGGCGAACCCGCCGATCTCTTTCAGCCACTCCTGCAGCCGGTACATCAAAGCGAGGTTGCCCTGCACCGTCCGGGTCTGCTGCAGAGGATGGCAGTCGGCAAAGCCAGGCAGGCGGGCCACCTCTTCGTTTACCTTGGGATTGTATTTCATGGTGCAGGAACCCAGCGGATAGAAGCCGCTGTCGACGCCGAAGTTCCGCTGAGACAGACGAAGGAAATGTCTCACCACCTCGTTTTGGGAGAGTTCGGGCAGACCGTTGTCGGCGCGGGCGAGGCCTTCGGGCAACGGCGTCTGGGGCACGTCGGGCTCCGAGATGTCCGCGCCGCATCGGCCCGCGACACTCATTTCGTAGAGCGTGGCTTCCCCCTCCTTTCCGTTCCGCTGGGCGCCGTCGGTCATCGCGTTCCCCCGACTACGCCGTGGCCCGGCGCAGCCCGTCGACGAGGCGGTCGATGGCCGGTTTCGTATTCATTTCGGTGACGGCGATCAGCATGTCACCGTCGCATCCGGGATAGTCATTGCCCAGCGGATAGCCGCCGATGATCCCGCATGTGTCCAGCAGGAAGTCGTTCACCTCGTCGGCCGGCCGCGGCAGTCGGACGACGAACTCCTTGAAGAAGGCCTTGTCGGGTGCCTGCGGGTTAACCGTGAGACCCGGTAACCGGCCAATCTGGTCCGCCGCGTAATGGCTTTTGTCGTAACAGAGCCGTGCGACCTGCCGCAGCCCGGATTTGCCGAGCGTGGCGAGATAGACTGTCGCGGCCAGCGCTGTCAGGGCCGCGTTGGTGCAGATGTTGCTGGTCGCTTTGTCGCGGCGGATGTGCTGTTCGCGCGTCCCCAAGGTCAGGACGTAGCCGCGGCGGCCCTCTGCATCGACCGTTTCGCCGACCAGACGGCCGGCCAGTCGCCGCACGAGGGATTTGTTCGCCGCGAAGATCCCAAGATGCGGTCCGCCGAAGGACAGCGGTATGCCCAGCGGCTGGCCGTCGGCGACGGCCACGTCCGCGCCGTAGGAGCCGGGCGGTCGAAACAGACCCAGCGACGTCGGGTCGACAACGACGATCAGCAAGGCGCCGGCGTCGTGGGCCTTCGCGGCCAACGCGTCCACGTCTTCGAACTGTCCGAAGAAGTTGGGGTTCTGGACGACAAGTGCTGCGGTCCGGCCGTCGAGTCGTTCTATCAGGGCGGCGACATCCGTCGTCGGATCCTCGTCGCCCAGAAGCGAAGCCGTTGCGCCCTTTAGATAGGCGCGCACGACCTGGCGGTACTGTGGGTGCACTGACGGCGACACCAGGATCCGGTCGCGATCGCCCCTGCCGTGGTCGAGGGCCAGCAGCACGGCTTCGGCCAGCGCCGTTGCGCCGTCGTAGTGGCTGGCATTGCTGACTTCCATGCCCGTTAGCCTGCAGATCATGCTTTGGTACTCGAACATCGTCTGCAGCATGCCCTGGCTGATCTCGGGCTGATACGGTGTGTAGGAGGTATAGAACTCGCCCCGGCACAAGACGTAATCCACGGTCGGCGGGATGTAGTGATTGTAGGCGCCGGCACCTAGAAAACGGGCCGACCCGTCGAGTTCCAGGTTTCGCTTTGCCAGATCATGCATCTCCCCGCGGACTTCCATCTCGCTCGTGCGTGGTGGAAGGCGCAATCGCGGGAACCGGGCGTGTGCAGGGATGTCGCTGAAAAGGTCGGACATCGTGTCCAGGCCGATCGTCTTCAACATCGCCGTGCGGTCGGCGTCTGTGTGTGGCAAGTAGGGCGTGGCTTTGCCGGTCATCGCGGTTCCTATGCCTGGACCTTGGCAAGACGCCGCAGCCGATAGCCGATGATCACGGGCATATACCCGCCTTCGGTCAACGTCGCGTCCAGTGCTGACTCGCCGGTGTCGAATCGCAAAACCGGGGTTCTTTGAAGTTTCGCAGGCGTGGCAACGATAAGAATACCGTCGGCACCAATCCTTCTCACGATGTCGGGACCGAGTTGCAGGTTTCCGCGGCCCAGCACGAAACCCTGGGCTCCGATCGGGCTGAGGACCAGACGCGTTCTGGAATATGTCTCCAACAAAGCTGCGATTTGCCGTTCGTTGAGGTCGGTGGCCACGGTCTTGCCCGCTGCGACCGCATCGATGCCAAGCAGTGTCTTTTCCACGCCGACGGCGCGGCCGATGGTCTGAACCGTGCTGCCGGGGCCCAGCAAGTAGAGCGTTTCGGGATCTGCCTGGATTTCTTCGCGCAGGTAGTCCGCGATCTCCTGTTTGACCTCGGCATCGCTGGTTTCCGTGATCAGCATTTTCGCCGATTGGGTCAGCGCAGGTTCGTACGGTGTTAGGGCGGAGTGGTAGAGCCTTACCGCCCAGGCGCCTTGTCTGTATTGTTCCTCGTCGAGGTCGAGGACGTCGACACGGGTCACTTGCAACCCGCCCTCAAGAAATCCCAACAGGATCTCGGCTGTCCGTTCCGGCGTCACCCCGAATACGCCCGAGTACATTTTCACGCCGGCGGGAATACCCAACAGCGGAACTTGCTCGCGGACAACGCTGCACAGGTCGCGGGCGGTGCCATCGCCGCCGCAGAAGAGGATCAGGTCGACGTCGTTCTCCAGGAAGGCGTGCGCTGCCGCCGTGGTGTCTTTCGCACTGGTCTTGGCAGACGCCGGCGAAACAACCTCGACGCGGGACAGACCGGCTGCTTCCAGGCTGCCGGCACCCATCGCACCGGCGCAGGTAAGCCATTCGACCGCCATGCCGTTCTCCCGGGCGCCCATAAGGCGCCTGAATGCGGCCAGGGCCTGCCCGGCCCTGAGGTGGGCCGTTGGCACCGCCCCAAGATCGATCGCGGCGTCGACGACGTCATCGGTCCCCTTCAGGCCGACCCGGCCGCCCATTCCGGCGATTGGGTTGATCAGGAATCCAATGCGGCTCACCTTCCGAAGCTCTCGATACCTGGGCTCGCGACCCAGCCAACGTGCCCGTCCGCGCTTGGTATGGCGTCTGGCGCGAAGCAAATGCTATCGCGCCGCCGCAGACGGTTGGCTGATCTGGGTCAACATACCGGAATCGCGGCATGCCCGCCGGATGCCAAGGGGGCAGGTGTGCTATCTTCGCAGCGCCGGCAGCCACAGAAACAACGGCCCCAGCAGCACAGCTCCGCCCAGCGATAGGAAACCAAGCGCCCAACTGATCCGCTGCAGCTCGCCGCCGCCCGCGTCCAGCATGATGCCGAAGGCGAACGGCCCCAGGAACGATCCGCTGAAACCGATCAGCGAATGGACAGCCATGGTCGCTCCCATATGCTCCTCGGCGGCGGCTTTGACCGTTCCGGCCGTCAGCACCGAGGATTCGCTCATGACCGTGGTGCCATAGACCAGCAAGATCGCTGCCAGCGCCAGCGGCGCGGCGGTGGCTGCCAGACCGGTCGCGACCGCCACCGCGCCGGAAAACACCATCAGGGCGGTGGCGACGCGGCGGCGGCCAACACGCTCCGCCGCCTCGTTCCCCAGGACACTGGCCGGCAGGCCGACGATGGCCAGCAGCGTGGCGATATGGGTCGGCGACCATTCCGCGCCAAACGCGTTCGGCGGGGCCTGGGCAAGGCCGAATGCCAGGAAGGCCACCATCCAGCCGCGCAGGCCGAAAAGCTCCCAGCAGTGACAGGCGTAGGCCAGGGTGTATCCCATGGCCCGGCGGTTGCGTAAGACCGGCCTGAAATCCAGCAGCCGCCGCGCCGGGCCGGCGGAGACGCCGCCGCCCGGCGACTCTATCGGTTGCAGATAGCGCGCCGCGACCGCCAGGGCGGCGATGGGACCGATGGCGCTGATCAGAAATGTCCAGCGCCAGCCCACCAGGGGATAGGCCTCGCCGGCGATGAAGACTGAAAGGCTGGTGCCGACCACGAAGTTGGCGGTGTAGAAGGCGACCGCGCGACTGCGGCTTGATTGCGGCACCCTGTCGGTCAGGGCGCGCAAACCGGGCATGTAAGTCCCGGCAAGCCCGATGCCCTGCAGCGCGCGCCACAGGCTGGCGCTCCACATGCCGTCGGCGAAGAAACAGAACCCGGCGGCGGAAACCACGGAGACCGCCATCGACCACAGGTAGATCCGCCGTGCGTCGACCCGGTCCGTCAGGCTGGTCAGCACAGTGACGGCTGCCAAATAGCCGATGAAATAGACCGCCGTGACCCAGCCTGCGGCGGCGTTGCTCAACGCCCATTCCATCTGCAACTGCGGCAGCAGGGCGGGGTAGGTCATGAAGCCGGTCATGCCCAGCACCTGGGCAATGCACATGGCCGCGATCAGGGTCTTTGTCGTTGGCGGCCGGTCGGCGATGGGTCGGTCAGATATGGATCGGGCGGCCGTCCACGGCCAGCGCGGCTTCCTTCACCGCCTCGTTCAGCGTCGGGTGACCGTGGCAGGTGCGCGCGACATCCTCGGCCGAGCCGCCGAACTCGATCACGTTGACGATCTCCTGGATAATCGTGCCGGCATCGGCCCCGATGATGTGTGCGCCCAGGATCCGGTCGGTCTTTTCCTCCGACAGGATCTTGACGAAGCCGTCGGTGGTGTCGTTGGCGCGGGCGCGGCTGTTGGCCTGGAATGGGAACTTGCCGACCTTGTACTTGACGCCCGCTTCCTTCAACTGCTCTTCGGTTTTGCCGACGCTGGCGACTTCGGGAAACGTGTAGACGATGCCGGGAATGGCGTCGTAATTCACATGGCCGCTTTGGCCGGCGATGATTTCCGCGCAGACGACGCCCTCGTCCTCCGCCTTGTGGGCCAGCATCGGTCCGGGGATGCAGTCGCCGATCGCGTAGATCCCTGGCACCTTGGTCTGAAAACGTCCGTCCACCTGGATTACGCCGCGGTTGTCCACTTCAACGCCGACGGTCTCCAGGCCGAGGCCTTCGGTATAGGGACGGCGGCCGACGGAGACCAGGACCACGTCCGCGTCCAGTTCCTCCGTCTCGCCGCCGGCGGCGGGCTCGACTGTCAGCACAACGCCGGCCGGGTTTTTCTGCGCGCCAGTCACCTTGGTGGACAGTTTGAATTCCAGCCCCTGCTTCTTGAGGATACGCTGGAACTGCTTCGACACCTCTACGTCCATGCCCGGAGTAATCCGGTCCAGGAACTCCACCACCGTGACCTTGGTGCCCAGCCGAGCCCAGACCGAGCCCATTTCAAGGCCGATATAGCCGCCACCGATGACCACCAACGAGGTCGGGACCTTCGGCAGCGACAGCGCGCCGGTGGACGTCACGATTTGCTTTTCGTCGATGTCGACGCCCGGGATCGGCGTCGACTCAGATCCCGTTGCGATCAGGATGTTCTTGGTGGTAACCGACTTGGGGCCGCCGTTCTGCGGCGCGATTTGGACTTCGATCGGGCTGAGTATGGTGCCGCGACCCTTCAGATAGTCGACCTTGTTCTTCTTGAACAGGAACTCGATGCCCTTGGTCAGGTCCGAGACCACTCGGTCCTTGCGGCCCATCATCGCCTTCAGGTCCAGCTTGACCGAGCCGACTTCGATGCCGTGGTTTTTCAGGTTGTGCTGCGCCTCGTGGTACAGTTCCGATGACTGCAGCAAGGCCTTCGACGGGATGCAGCCGACATTCAGGCAGGTTCCGCCCAATGAACCGCGCATCTCGACGCAGGCGGTTTTCAAACCCAACTGTGCTGCACGAATGGCGGCAACGTAGCCGCCTGGACCCGCACCGATCACAACCAGGTCGTATTCCTGCTCGCTCATGTCGAAATATCCTCTGAACACGCTTGGTTGACGGTGGCCGCACCATGCCGTAAAGGCGGGTTTGGGGCAAGAAGCGAGCGTGCGGTACGCCCCCGGTGGCCGCGGCACGGCGCTGGCCCGACGTAACGCCCGGCGGGCGGCAATAACGGCAACGGAGAAGTGCGGATGAGAATGGGACGAAAAACCGGTTTCGGTACGGCGGCTGCGTTGGCATGTCTTCTGGCATTGGCCGCGGTGCCGGCCGATGCCGACGACAGGCCGTTATCCGAACAGGCCCAGGAAGAGGCGGAACGCGCCCGCAAGCTGATCGAAGAGGCTTTGGCCAATCTGGTTGCAGGGCTGAAGCTGGCCATGGATTCGATTCCGCAGTACGAGGCGCCAGAGGTCCTGGAAAACGGCGATATTCTGATCCGTCGCAAGCGCGACGATTCGGCGCGGGACGGCACGGGCCAGGACATCTGACGGCCGCTGGCCCGGTTTGTCCGAAACCTAAACGTCGATCAAAAGCCGCGCCGGTTCCTCGATCATCTCCTTGATGCGGACCAGGAAGGTGACCGCTTCGCGCCCGTCGATGATGCGATGGTCGTACGAGTGGGCCAAGTACATGATCGATCCCACGGTGACCTCGCTGCCTTCGACGATCGGGCGTTTCTTGATGGCATGCATGCCCAGGATGCCCGACTGCGGCGGGTTCAGAATCGGCGTCGACAGCATTGAGCCAAAGATTCCGCCATTGGTGATCGTGAAGGTGCCGCCCGTCATTTCGGCCATGGTCAGCTTGCCGTCGCGCGCGCGGCGGCCGAAATCGGCAATGGTGGATTCGATCTCGGCGAAGTCCATCTTGTCGGCATCACGCAGCACCGGCACGACCAGGCCCTGCGGCGTGCCGACGGCGATGCCGATGTCGTAGTAGTTCTTGTAGATGATCTCGTCGCCGAAGATCTCGGCGTTGACGGATGGCAGCTCCTTCAGGGCGGCAATGGCCGCCTTCACGAAAAAGCTCATGAAGCCCAGTTTGACGCTGTGACGCTTTTCGAAACGGTCCTTGTATTCCGACCTCAGCGCGATCAGCGCGTCCATGTTGACCTCGTTGAAAGTGGTCAGCATGGCCGCCGTGTTCTGGGCCTCCTTCAGCCGGCTTGCGATGACCCGGCGCAATTTGGACATACGCACTCGTTCTTCGCCGCGCGCGTCCTGTGGCCTGTCTCCCTTGGCCTCGAAGGATTGCGCCGGCGGTGGCGTGGTCACCGGTTTCGGCGCGGGCGCCGGCGCGGGGCCGCCGCTTTCCAGGAAGGCCACCACGTCACCTTTTGTCAATTGCCCCTTCGGCCCGGATGCCGGGATTGTGGCGGGGTCCAAATTGTTGTCGCTGATCAGTTTTTGCACCGCCGGCGAAAGCGTGTCGTTGGTCGCGGCCTTGGCTGCCGCTACAGGCGCCGGCTCCGCTGCCGGGGCCGCTTCGGCCGGCGCCGGTTCCGCCGCCGGTGCGGCGGGTGCAGCCGCGGCGCCATCCGCGCCTTCGTCGATCACGCACAGCGAGGCGCCGACTTCGACCTCCGCGCCTTCTTCAACGGTAATCGACGACAGGGCACCGCCAACAGGCGCCGGAACTTCGATGGTCACCTTGTCGGTTTCCAGTTCCACCAAGGGCTCGTCCGCCGAGACGGCGTCGCCGACCCTCTTGAACCACTTCGATACCGTCGCTTCGGCGACCGATTCACCTAGCGTCGGGACGGCTACATCCGTTGCCATTCTGTCGTAACTCCATCAGGCGCCGCACCCGGTGCGGCGGAAAGGTCGTTCGATCCATGCAATCCCGTGGTTGCCCTTGCCCTGCAGCCTCACTCTGCGCTGGGCGCGGGAGGAGCCGCCGGCTTGGCGGCCTTTTTTGCCGGTGCTCTTCGCTTGCGCGGCGCCGGCGGCAGGGTCAGGGCGTCATTTATAAGTTCGGCCTGCTCCTTCATGTGCCGGCTGTTGCTGCCGGTGGCGGGAGACGCGGCTTCCGCCCGGCCGGCATAGATCGGCCGCATACCGCTGCGTCCGGCCTGGAGCAGCGCTTTTTCGATCCGCCGATCCACGAAGAACCAGGCGCCCATGTTCGCGGGTTCCTCCTGACACCAGACCACGTCCGCGTTGGGAAAGCGTTTCAGTTCCTCAACCAAGACTTTTCTGGGGAACGGATAGAGCTGTTCCAGCCGCAGGAGATAAATGTCTTTGATGCCGCGCTTGTCGCGCTCTTCCTCCAGGTCGAAATAGACCTTCCCGGAACACAGGACGACGCGGCGGATCTGGTTGTCCGGCGCCAAGGCGCCGGCAAACTGGGCATCGTCCCACAACAGGCGGTGGAACGAAGTCCCGTGCGCAAACTCTTCCAGTTTCGACACGCATTTCCGGTGACGCAACAGCGATTTAGGCGCCATCTGGATCAGCGGCTTGCGGAAATTCCGTCGCACCTGGCGGCGCAGAGCGTGGAAATAGTTTGCCGGCGATGTCAGGTTACAGACCTGCCAGTTATCCTCGGCGGAAAGCTGCAGGTATCGTTCCAGCCGTGCCGAGGAGTGCTCCGGTCCCTGGCCCTCGTAGCCGTGCGGTAACAGCATCACAAGACCGCACATGCGCAGCCATTTCGATTCGCCGGACGACAGGAACTGATCGATGATCACCTGGGCGCCATTGGCGAAGTCACCGAACTGCGCCTCCCATAGGACCAGTGCCTGGGGTTCGGCCGATGCGTAGCCGTATTCGTAACCCAACAGGCCGAACTCGCTGAGCGGGGAGTTGATTACCTCGAACGGCGCCTGGCCCATGCGGATGTGGTTCAACGGGATGTATTTTTCTTCGGTTTCCTGATCCACAAGCACCGAATGGCGGTGAGAGAACGTTCCCCGCTCGCTGTCTTCGCCGGACAGGCGGATCGAGGTCGATTCGCACAACAGGGTGCCGAATGCCAGGGCTTCGCCGGTTCCCCAGTCGATGCCTTCGCCCGTCTCGATCATCTTTTGCTTGGCTTTCAGCTGACGAGCGATCTTGGGATTCAGGCTGAAGTTCTGCGGCACCTGGGTCAGGGCATAGCCAACCTCGCGCAGCAGGCCGATATCGGCTGCGGTTTCGCCGCGCCGTGCTTCTTCGTCGCCGGCAAGGCCGATACCCGTCCATCGTCCTTCCAGCCAATCCGCCTTGTTGGGGCGGAAGGACGTTGCATCCTCAAGCCCGGCGAGGCCGACACCGTGGCGCAGGACTTCACCAAGTTCCTGGACGAGGAGTACGAGGCTGCAACGTCCTTCCGCCC
>CAJIAA010000241.1_pt1 | contig 17335 bp, 15 predicted proteins | sample 9199011 | NCBI WGS metagenome assembly CAJIAA01 (sample SAMEA7708266, study PRJEB35096) | sediment metagenome | biome: marine neritic benthic zone biome [ENVO:01000025]; feature: sediment [ENVO:00002007]; material: shallow marine sediment [ENVO:03000034] sea grass bed [ENVO_01000059] ...
CCAATCCCTTCGCCTGCATCGCCGCCGGCATCGCCTCGCTGTGGGGCCCGGCGCACGGCGGCGCCAACGAGGCGGTGCTGCAGATGCTGGGCGAGATCGGCCACAAGGACCGCATCCCCGAGTTCATCGAGCGCGCCAAGGACAAGGACGATCCCTTCCGCCTGATGGGCTTCGGCCACCGCGTCTACAAGAACTACGATCCGCGGGCCACGGTGCTGCGGGAGTCCTGCCACGAGGTGCTGGAAGAACTCGGCGTTCAGCACGAGCCTTTGTTGGACCTGGCGATGGAACTGGAGCGGATCGCGCTGGAGGACGAATACTTCGTGGAGCGCAAGCTGTTCCCCAACGTGGACTTCTACTCGGGGATTATCCTTCGGGCGATGGGCTTCCCGACCAGCATGTTCACGGTGCTGTTCTCGCTGGCGCGCACGGTGGGCTGGATCGCCCAGTGGAAGGAAATGATCGAAGATCCGACGCAGAAGATCGGCCGGCCCCGGCAGCTCTACACCGGCAGTTCGCCGCGGCCCTTCCCGCCCATCGCAAAACGCTGACAGCGGGGTCGGCGCCCCGTGCAGCCGCCCCGGCTATTTCGCTTCGACAATCTCCAGGATGGCGTCCGCCGCGCGCTCGCTTGGTGCGGCGCCGTCCGGCCGCAGGCGCGCCAGGGCCGGCTGCAGCCGTCGGATCTGCTCCTGTCCCGCCTGCCCCAGCAGCGACTGAATATCGTCGCACAGCAGGTCCGGCCTGCAATCCCGCTGCAGCCGCTCGGGCACGACCGGCGCATCCAGGATGATGTTGATCAGATTGGCAAACCGGACCCGGATCATGAACTTTAGGACCAAAGAGGTCGCCAACGGCAGCCGGTAGCAGATGACGCTGGGCACGCCGGCCGCCGCCAGTTCCAATGCCACCGTTCCGCTGGCCGCCAAGGCAGCGTTGCTGGCCACCAGCGCCGCCTGTCGCTGCGTGCGTCCCAGGACCACCGTGGCCGGGACGCGCCAGTCGCGCACGGCGGCGCGCACCAGGTCTTCGACTCCGGCCAGCGTCGGCACCACCACGTGGAAGGTGCCAAGACGGTCGGACAAGGCATCAACGGTGCGGCCGAAAACACCGATCAGCCGCTGCACTTCCGACCTTCGGCTGCCCGGCAAAACGCACAGGACGGTCGCGTCCGGGCCGATTCCATGGGCCGCGCGGAAGGCCGCACCATCGGTGACTTCGTCCATCTCTTCGATGGCCGGATGGCCGATGAAGGTGCATGGCAGGCCGGCGGCCTCGAAGTGGGGCGGTTCGAACGGCAGCAGTGCCAGCAGATGATCGAAATTGCGTTGGAACTTGTGCACGCGCCAGGGACGCCAAGCCCAGACGGAGGGCGCCACATAGTGGATCCGCGGGATGGCGCGGTTGCGAATCCGGCGAACGAAACCGTGCGCAAACGCAGGCGCGTCGATCGTCACGACCGCCGCCGGCTGCAGCCTGTCGACTGCGGCAGCCGCTTCGGCCATGCGGCCGAAAATTCGCCTTGCATGGGGCAAGACCTCGAACACGCCCATGATCGACAGTTCGGACATCGGAAACAGGCTTTCCAGCCCTTCTGACGCCATTGCTTCGCCGCCGACGCCGGCAAACCTGACCTTCCCCCCCGTCCGGCGTTTCAATGCCGCCATCAGCCGTCCGCCCAGGGCATCGCCAGAAGGCTCCCCGGCAGCGAGGAAGATGAGCGGCGTCTCGGACGTCATCGATCAGGTGTCGACCGCCACCACGAACAAACCGGCGGCGTCGGCCTGTGTCACCACGTCCTGGCGGTCGACGACCAGCGTACGGCCGGCGTGGATGGCGATGCCGCGCAATCCCGCGGACCGGCACCGACGCACGGTTTCCGGACCGATCGTCGGCAGGTCCACGCGGGTCTCCTGCCCTGGCTTGGCCAGCTTGATCAGGACACCGCCGCGCCCTTCACGCTTCAGCGACGCGCATCGGTCCAGCAATGCGTCCGTTCCCTCGGCCGCCTCGATGCCCAAAACCAAACCGTCCTGAACGACAACGGCCTGTCCGACATCGCACGCGCCCAGCGCGGTCAAGACCTGGACCCCGCGTTCGATGTCCCGTTCGGCCTCCGCATCGGGCGCGCACGCGCCAAGCGGTCCGGCCTGGACGGTCAGGCCGCCGATGACCTGGTCGACGCCGACAACGCGCACGCCTTCCTCCGCTTCCAGCGTGGCGACAATGGCCCGCAACAACCCATCGTCGCCCAAGGCCGATGGACCGAGCTTCGTGAAGAACTTAAGAGCACGGGCGTCGGGCCTAAGCGCGGCCAGCGAAGGGCGCCTGATTCCGCCTGCAAAGACCACTTCGTGGACGCCGTTATCGCGCAGGGCGGCCAGCGCAGCACTGGCAGCGCCAAGCCTGACCCATTTGTGGGGTGTATCGTGGAAGGCATCTGGTTGGGCCTGGTCTTTGAATGCCACCACGAAGAACGGTCGTTGCAGCCTGCGGCAATGCGCGACAAGCCGCAGCGGAAGATCGCCCCGGCCGGCAAGGATGCCAAGCTTTGTCGATGTGTCGCTCAACGAGGTTGCGTCAGGCTCCGCTTCGATTCCGCGGTGATGACGGCGCGGATGAACTGCAGCACGTCGTTCACTAACGTGCTGTCCGAAAACTCAGACGCGACGTCCTCGACACGCTCGCGGATCGTTCCTTCCTCGGCGAACAGCATACGGTAGGCCTTGCGCAGACTGTCGATATCGTCCTTCGAGAAGCCGCGTCGTTTCAGCCCCACCAGATTCAGACCGCAAAGCCGGGCACGGTCGCCCAGGACCGACCCGTAGGGAATGACGTCGAATTCGACCCCTGACATGCCACCGATCATCGCATGCGGGCCGATCCGCACATACTGGTGCACGGCCGACAGCCCGCCGACGATGGCATAATCTCCGACCGTGACATGGCCGGCCAACGTCGCGTTGTTCGCCATGATCACATGATCGCCCAGCGTGCAGTCGTGCGCGACATGGGCGCCGACCATCAGCAGACAGTTGTCGCCAATGCGCGTGACCATGCCGCCCCGCTCGGTGCCCGGGTTCATGGTCACGTGTTCCCGGATTAAAGTGTTGCTGCCGATGATCAGTTCCGACGCTTCACCGTGGTACTTCATGTCCTGCGGGACCGTGCCTATAGACGCAAACGGGAAAACCTGGCTGCCGGGACCAATACGCGTCCTTCCTTGGACGACCACATGCGCCATCAATTGCACACCGTCCTGCAGTTCGACATGCTCGCCAATCACGCAGTACGGGCCAATGGATACGTTGTCGGCGAATTTCGCTCCGGCATCGACCACAGCCGTCGGGTGGATATCTGGCATCAGGGATCCCTGATCATGGCTGAGATCGTTGCCTCGGCGACCAGCCGGTCGTCCACGTGGCCCTCGCCCTTAAACCGCCAGACCTGGCCGCGCTGCTGCAGCTTGCGCACGTGCAACATCAGGAGATCGCCGGGCAGGACGGGTTTTCGGAATTTGGCACCCTCGATCGACATGAAGTAGACAAGCTTGCCTTCGCTTTCCAGTCCAAGCGACTGGACGACGAAGACCGCGGCGGTCTGCGCCATGGCCTCGACGACCAGGACGCCCGGCATGATCGGATGGCCGGGAAAGTGGCCCTGAAAATAGGGCTCGTTCGCTGTGACGGTTTTGATCCCGATCGCACTTTCGAACGGCACGATGTCGCGCACGGTGTCGATCAGAAGAAACGGATAGCGATGCGGGATCGACCGCAAGACACCGGCGGTATCCACATTCAGTTTTGCGTCACTTGTGTTCGGCGCGCCCATAGTCCTTTCAACCCTGCTTCTTTTTGCTTTCCAGAAGGCGGGCCAATGTGGTCTGCAGTCGCCAGAATTGCTTGACCGGCATGGCCGGCGACCCGATCACACGCGCCCCTTCGTCCACGTCCCGCATAACGCCGGCCTGCGCACCAATCTGGGCGCCCGCGCCGATCGTCAAATGGCCTGCGATACCTCCCTGCGCGGCAAGCACGACATTGGCACCCAACCTGGAACTGCCGGCGACACCTGCCTGCGCGACAACGACGCTGCCACGTCCAATCACGACGTTGTGCCCAATCTGTACCAAGTTATCAATCTTCGCACCGGCGCCGATCACGGTGTCCGGTCCGGCGCCGCGGTCGATCGTCGCATTGGCGCCAATTTCCACGTTGTCCTCGACGATGACCCGTCCCAGCTGCGGCACATCCACCGAACCGCCCTTTCCCATCGCAAACCCGAAACCACGATTGCCGATCCGAACACCCGGATGCAGATTCGCGCGCGCGCCGATCGTGCAATGGCTGAGCGACGCGTTCGCTCCGATCTGTGTTCCGGATCCGACTTCCACCCTGTCCCCAACCACAGCGTTCGGCCCCACCACGACCCCGGCACCGATAACGGCACCCTCTCCGATAACGGCGCCCGCCTCGACCCGCGCATCCGCCGCGACCTGCGCGCTTGCCGCAATCACCGCGCTGGGATGCACACCCGGGTTGGCATCCCTTTCGGGATAAAACACCCGCGCCGCCAGTGCAAAAGCCCGGTACGGTTCCTCGCTGAGCACCAAGGCCATGCCTTCGGGCGCCTGTTCGACAAAGGAAGGCTCGATGATGCACGCTGCGGCATTGGACTGCCTGAAGCGGTCGACATAACGCTTGTTGTCCAGAAAGCTGAGGTCGCTGGGACCGGCGACGTCCAGCGGCGCCACGTCCGCGATCTCCAACGCAGAGTCGGCGCCATCGGCAAGCTTGGCTTCGATGCGGGCCGCGAGATCGCCAAGCGACAGCGGCCCGGCATTGTCGAAGAACCGAGGGTCCGCCATCAATCGATTATTGCTGCTGCGGCAGCGACACGCTGGGCAGACGTTCGTTCAGCAGTCCGACCACCTCGTTGGTGATATCCATGGAAGCATCCGCGAAAATCACCATCGTGTCGGTGAGTTCCCAGTTCAGGATCAGCTTGTAGCCGCGTTCCTCGGCCAACTGCAGGATGATTGCACGCAGTTCCTGCTTGATCTGCTGGCGTCCGAAGAGATAGGCCTCGTCCAGCAACCGTTTTCGTTCGTTGACACCGCGTTGCGCGTCGTTTACCCGCGCCTGGAACGCCTGGACCCTTTCTTGAAACGCTTCAGTGGACAGCAGCGATCGCTGCCCTTCGAGCTGCTGTTCTTCCTCCTGCAACTGGTTTTGGATCTGCCGGATCTCTTCCTCGAACAGCCCCGAGCGTTCCTGCATTTGCTGATTCAGGCTGATGAACGCCGTCGCCTCCTTGGTCGCACGTTCGGTATCGATCACCGCGACACTGGTCAATCCGTTCGCCTGCGCAAGGACGGCCCGGGGCTGGCTCAGCGTTGCAAACCCGATCAGGATCAGCGCAACGGCCTGCAAGGCAGGACGAACGGATTTCACCCTAGAACCGCGTGCCAAAGCGGAATCTGACGGCCTCTTCTTCATCGAAATCCTCTTTTAGTATTGCTTTGGCCACATCGACACGGACCGGTCCGAAGGGCGACTTCCATGCGAGACCGGCACCGGCCGACCAGCGCAGCGTCGCTTCGTCTTCGGTATTGGTATTGTTGTCGACTGTCCACAAAGAGCCCGCATCCGTGAAGACGGCCCCGCTGATTCCGAACTCGCTGGGCAACCCCAAGGGGAACACCACCTCTGCGGTGCCCGCCACCAGGTTGTTGCCGCCAAGCGCGTCGTCGGAGGTCTTGTCGCGGGGACCGGCGCCTGAGTCCTTGAAACCCCTCAGATTGTCGCCGCCCAGGAAGAACCGGTCTGTGATGCTTACGTCGTCGTTGATTCCGGTTATGAAACCGCCCTGCCCGGTAATTGCGCCGACGATTTCTTCAGTGAACGGGAAGTAGTAGGCGCCCCGGACGACTGTCTTGAAATATCTGACGCTGCCGCCGAAACCGGCAACGTCATTGGAAATCTCCGCGAAATAGCCGTCTGTGGGGTCGATCCGGCTGTTCAGCCGGTCGAACCGAAGATCCTGGCCAACCGAAGACGTGACCCGCGAGCCCTCTTCCTCCTGGATGGAGAGCGCGGCATCGGTGTCGACGTCCCGTATTTCGTCGCGGCGCAGCGAGTAACGCAGACGCTGCGTCCACTCATCCGTGATCGAATAGCCGAAACGCAGACCGGTGCCGGTCGCCCGGCTCTTGAACGAGCTTTCATCATCGTTGTCGCGCAAAGTGTGAAACGCGTCGATACCGGCCCGAAGATCCCGGTCCAGGAAGTAGGGTTCGGTGAAACTGAAATCCAGGTTCTGACGTTTTTGGGCCAGCGTGAACGATAGTTTGAGATCCTGGCCCTTGCCCAACAGGTTGCGTTCGCGCAGTGCAATATCGCCAAGCGCGCCGTCGCTGGTGGACACACCTGCGCCGATCGTCAACTCGCCTGTCGACGTTTCCGCGACATCCACCTGGATGACCGTCTTGTCGGGCGCGCTGCCAGGCACATTGTTGACGTCGACCGCGCTGAAGAACCCCAGATTCGAGATCCGCTGACGCGAGCGCCGCAATTTCGACGCGCTGAAAGCGTCACCTTCAACCAGGCGAAATTCCCGCCTGATCACTTTGTCCAACGTGCGCACATTGCCGCGAATGTCGATCCGTTCCACATAGACGCGCGGCCCTTCCTGGACTTCGAAGGTGATGTTGATCGTCTTGCTGTCCCGGTCGCGATCAACAACCGGACGAACATCGACGAAGGCATAGCCCTGGTCGGCAACGGCGTCCGTCAGTCTCTCAACGGCGCGGTCCACGTCATCGGCGTTGTACCAATCACCCGGCTCCAACTCGATGATCGGTTTCAACGGTTCGGCGTCGACGTCCCGGATCTTTGAGACGACGTCCATCGTGCCGAATATGTACCGCTCGCCCTCTTCCACCGTGAACGTGATGAAGAAGTCGGACCTGTCTTCGGACAACTCGGCAACCGCCGATACCACGCGAAAGTCGGCAAATCCGGCTTCCAGATATGCGCGCCGCAGCAATTCGCGGTCGAAGGTCAGCTTGTCAGGATCGTAGGTGTCGGCGTTTGATAAAAACCGGTACCAAGCCGACTCCTTCGTCTGGATCACTCTCTGCAGTTCCGAGTCGGAAAGATAGTCGTTTCCGATGAAGCTGACTTTCTTGATGCCGGTCACGGGTCCTTCGGTGACTTCGAACACCAGATCGACCCGGTTCTGCTCGAGCTGGATCACCTTCGGCTCAACCGCAGCGGCGAACCGGCCTGACCTTCGGTAGATGTCCAGGATCCGGCGCACATCGCCTTGAACCCGCGTTCGGGTGTAGACGATCCGGGGCCGCAGCTGGACCTCCTGCCTCAGGATGTCGTCGTCGATCCGCTTGTTACCTTCGAAGGCGATCCGGTTGATGATCGGGTTTTCGACCACCCGCACCACCAACGTGTCGCCTTCGCGCCTAAGGGTCACATCGGCGAACAGCCCGGTCGCAAACAACGTCTTCAGCGACCGATTTATGAGGGATGGATCGAAAGGGTCGCCTACTTTCACCGAGAGGTAGGACAGAACCGTGTTCGGCTCGATACGGCGGGTGCCTTCGACAACGATGTTTCCGACCGACGGCCCCGCGGGGCGCACCACTTCGGGCTGGACGCCAACGGTGGGCGCGGATTTCGGGACAGGCGGTTTCGCAGGCGCAGGCGCCAGGATAGCCGGACCCTGCCCCTGAGCCGCAGCCGGCCAAGGCGAAAGGGCGGAAAGCACTGCTGCTGCCGCCAACCAGAATCCAAAACGAACCCGCACTATGCCTCCAACGCGAGCGAAACCTACGTCAGTAAATCTCTAATGAAATCAAGAACAGACAAATGAACGAAATCATTAATCGTCACGAATACCATAAGACTGAGGATAAGAGCCAGTCCAATTCTGAGGCCGTATTCTTGCGCTCTTTCACCGAGCGGTCTGCCGCGCACCGCCTCGATTGCGTAGAACAACAAATGACCACCGTCCAGGATTGGGATCGGAAACAAGTTGATCAGGCCCAGATTGATCGACAACAAGGCCATGAACCCGAACAACGTGACGACGCCGCTCTCGGCAAAATCGCCGGAGAGCTTGGCAATCCGCAGCGGCCCGCCCAGTTCGTCCGTCCCTCGGTCCCCGGCAATGATCTCGCCAACAGCGGCCAGGGTGCCCAACGTCAGCCGCCAGGTCTCCGAGACCGCCTGCCAAGCCGCTGAAAATGGACCCAGCCGCACATAGTTGGGGCCCGGTGCATAGACACCCAGCCGATAAGCCTTGATTTCGCCCGCATCCGTCGTGCTGGTCACGATCCGGGGCGTCACCGTGGCCGTGAACACGGCGTCCTCGCGCTGTATCTCGAATGCAAGAGGCCGCCCGTCGCTGGCTTCGACCGCGGATTTCAGGTCGAAGAAGTCTCCGATCGGCTTGCCGTCGACGGCCAGGATACGGTCCCCGGCCATAAGGCCGGCTTGATCGGCAGCGGAGTCCTCGACGACACCGCCGATCCCCGCCTCGGCAAAGTCCTGGGGCATCGGCCGGCCAACGGCCATGAACAGGCCGGCCAGGATGACAATCGCAAAGATGAAGTTCGCGGCCGGGCCGGCGAACACGATCGCCGCACGTTGTCCCAGCGTCTTGTGGCTGAAGGATACGGCTTTCTGGTCCGCCGTCATGACGACGTCCTGATGGGTTTCCAGCGACGCCTCTCCGAACATCTTGACGTAGCCGCCTAGCGGGATGGCACTGAATTTCCAGCGGGTGCCGACCTTGTCGGTGAATCCGAACAATTCCGGGCCGAACCCGACCGAAAACACCTCGACCCTGACGCCGTTCCGGCGCGCGATCGCGTAGTGGCCCAGCTCGTGGACGAAGACCAGTGCCGTCAGGACGATAAGGAACCAGCCGACGTTGTGCCCGATCCAGGAAATCAACTCCATGCGTTCTCACCTTGGCTGGGCGGGCGGCTCAGGCCGCCAGGCCACCGATTCTCCGCGCTGCGACGCGCCGTGTCTCAAGGTCTAGGTGGCATACGTCATCCAGTGAATCAATGCCTGATCCGGACACGGTTTCGAGACAATAGGCCACCACGGCGACCACATCCAGATAGCCGATCCCGCCGTTCAGGAACGCCGCCACCGCCTCTTCGTTGGCGGCGTTCAAGACAGTCGGCGCGCCGCCCATGGCTTTCAGGGCGTTACGGGCCAGGCTCAAGGCCGGGAACCGCTCCAGATCGGGCGGTTCGAAGTCCAGCCGCCCCAGCGCCACCAGATCCAGCCGAAGGGCCGGCGTGTCGATCCGCTCCGGCCAGGCTAGGGTATGGGCGATGGGCGTGCGCATGTCCGGCGACCCCATTTGGGCAAGCACCGACCCGTCCACATAGGCCACCATCGAATGCACAACCGATTGCGGATGCACTAGCACTTCGATCCGGGGCTCGGAAATGGCGAACAGGTGGTGCGCTTCGATGATTTCCAGGCCCTTATTCATCATGGTTGCGGAATCGACCGAGATCTTCGCGCCCATGTCCCAGTTGGGATGCGCGCAGGCCTGGGCCGGCGTGACCGTGCGCATCGCCTCCGCATCCAGGATCCTGAACGGGCCGCCGGAAGCGGTCAGGATGAGCTTCTCCACCGTCTCGGGACGGGCCGTATCGAATACCTGGAAGATCGCATTGTGCTCCGAATCGACCGGTAACAGGCGCGCTCCGCTGGACCGCACCTCCTCCAGCATCAGTTCGCCCGCGCAGACCAGGCATTCCTTGTTCGCAAGCGCCACGATCCCGCCCCGGCGCACCGCCGCCATGGTCGGCACCAGTCCGGCGGCGCCGACGATGGCCGCCATGGTCCAGTCGCTTTCGATTTCGGCGGCGGCAATCAGGGCCTCGGGTCCGGCGCCAACTTCCACACCGGTCCCTTCCAGCATGCCGGCCAGTTCCCGATAACGCGAAGGATCGCCGATGGCGACGAACTGCGGTTTGAAACGCCGGGCATAGGCGGCAAGAGTTTCCACGTTGCGAAGCGCCGTCAGCGCGGCGACCTCGAAACGCTCGGGATGCCGCCCGATCAGATCCATCGTGTTGCGTCCGACCGAGCCGGTTGCCCCCAGGATGGTGACACGGCGAGGGCGCGGAGCGGCCTCGGGGGCGCACTGAGCCAGGGTCACAGCCATCCGACCGCCCCGCCGGCCAGGATGAAGGCCACGAAGGCCGGAACCGCGGCCAGGACGCCATCCAGCCGGTCCAGCACGCCGCCATGGCCGGGTATCAGGGTTCCGGAATCCTTGACGCCGGCGCGGCGCTTCAAGTGGGATTCAAGCAGATCCCCAAGCTGCGCCACCACTGCCAGGCCGACGGCGGTGGCCGCGACGCGCCCTGCATCCCCGCCGATTCCGGGCAGTGCCCGGGCCCCCGCAACGCCCACCACGGCAGCCGTCGCGGTCCCGCCGATCAGTCCTGCCCAGGTCTTGTTCGGGCTGATTCGCGGCGCCAGTTTCGGGCCGCCAATCGCCCGTCCGGCGGCGTAAGCGCCCACGTCGGTCGCGACGATGACCAGCACCAGCCACAGCAGGATCATCGCCCCGGGACCGTCAAGGCCGCGAAGCCACACCGCCCCGGCGCAAGCCGCCGAAAGATAGATCACCCCGAACGCGGCGATGACGCGGTCCGACAAGGTCTGTCGGCGGACCGCGGCCGCAACGACAATCGCGCCCAAGCCGCCCAGCGCCGCCGCGGGCCAATACAGCCCCATCGAGACGATCGCCAGGATCACGATCCCCAACATCGCCGTTGCGGCGACAACGGCGATCTGCCCGGGCGCGCAGAGTCCGGCCCACTCCCACGCCATCGCGACCAGGAGCGCTGCGACGAACAGGCTGAACCACACGCCGCCTGCCCAGATCGCCAAGACCGCGACCGGCAGGATAACCGCCGCGGATCGCACCCTAAGAGCGAGGTTGCTCGGCACGGAGAGAGCTGTCGGTTGCACCATAGCGCCGATCGCGTCGGTGGTATTCCCGGATCGCCTCGGCCAGGTCCGCCGCACCGAAATCCGGCCACAGCCGATCGACGAAGGCCAGTTCGGTGTAGGCCAGTTGCCAAAGCAGGAAGTTGCTGATCCGCTGCTCACCGCTGGTGCGGATCAAAAGATCGGGGTCGGGAATGTCCGCCGTCAGCAGCGAACGCTCGATCACCGACTCGTCGATGTCTTCCGGGGCCAGGGCGCCGGACCGGACCGACCTAGCGATCTGACGGACGGCACCGACCAGTTCCTGGCGCGCGCCATAACTGATCGCCAGCACCAGCGCCATACGTTCGTTGCCGTCGGTCAACGCCTCGGCGTCTTCGATCAAGGCCACGATATCGGCATCCAGTCGCCCGCGTTCGCCGATCACCTTCAGGCGGACGCCCTGGGAATGGATCTCGGCGATCTCCGAACGCAGATAGCGCCGCATCAGCCCCATCAAATCGCCGATCTCGTCCTTGGGCCGCTTCCAGTTCTCGGATGAAAACCCGAACAGGGTCAGGTAGCGAATGCCCATCTGAGCGGCGGCTTCGACGGTCCGCCGGACCGCCTCGGCACCCTTCGCGTGGCCCGCCGTTCGCGGCAGCCCGCGCGCTTTGGCCCATCGCCCGTTGCCATCCATGATGATTGCCACGTGGGCCGGCGGCGGTTGATCCATCGTCTGCAGCGGGGGCACGTCCATCACGCTAGACCTGCATGATGTCCTGTTCCTTGGTGGCCAGCAGGTCATCGATCTGCTTGACGTGTCCGTCCGTCAGTTTTTGCAGTTCGTCGGCATCCCTATTATGCTCGTCTTCCGAGATCTCGTGGTCCTTTTCCATGCGCTTGAGCTTTTCCATACCGTCGCGCCGGATGTTCCGGACCGCGACCCGCGCCTGCTCGGTGTACTTGGCAGCCACCCGTGACAACTCCTGGCGCCGTTACGTTCAGTTCGGGGATCGGAACCCGGATCATGGTGCCTTCGGTCTGGGGATTGAGCCCCAGATCCGCCTCCCGGATTGCGCGCTCCACCGCCTTGGTGTTGGCCGCATCCCAGACCTGGACGTTCAGCAGGCGTGCTTCGGGCACGGAAATACTGGCCAGTTGGTTGAACGGCATCATGGTCCCGTAGCACTCCGCCTGCAGGTGCTCCAGCAGTTGCGGATTGGCCCTTCCGGTCCTCAGACCGGCAAACTCCTTCTTCAGTGCCTCGACTGCGCCGTCCATCCGGCGTCTTATGTCGGCCCAATCGAAATCCGGCACAGCCTTGCCCTCATTGTTGTTTTGCGGGCCGTGGGTGGCCCGATCGGTCAGTCGTCGGCGATGATCGTATACCGACCGCGGCCCCGAATCACGTCTGCAAATGAACCGGCCTCGTGGATTGAGAACACCAGGATCGGAATACCGTTCTCCCGGCTGAGCGAGACCGCCGACGCATCCATCACTTTAAGGTCGCGGCTCAGGACCTCGAGATAATTGAGTTTTTCGTGCCGTTGTGCGTTCGAATCCTTGGCCGGATCGGAGGAATAGACGCCGTCGACCTGGGTCGCTTTCAACAACGCGTCGCATTCCATTTCCGACGCCCGCAACGCGGCCGCGGTGTCGGTGGTGAAGAATGGATTGCCGGTTCCGGCGGCAAAGATCACCACCCGACCTTTCTCCATGTGCCTCACCGCGCGTCGACGGATATAAGGTTCGCAAACGGACTGCATGGGGATGGCCGACAGGACGCGGGTATAGACGCCAACGCGTTCCAGCGCGCTTTGCATTGCCAGCGCGTTGATCACCGTCGCCAGCATGCCCATATAGTCGGCCGTCGTCCGGTCCATGCCCTTGGCCGCGCCGGACACGCCGCGGAAGATGTTGCCGCCACCGATGACCAAGCAGACCTGGACCCCCAGGGCATGCACCGCCTTGATGTCGCCGGCGATGCGGCCGACCGTTTCCGGGTCCAGCCCGTATTCGCGCTCGCCCATCAGGGCCTCGCCCGACACTTTCAACAGGACCCGCCGATAGACCGCGCCGTCCGCGTCCGGGTTGATTGGCGAAGCAGTGGTCATCTCACCGTACCGGTCAGAGGGGAACGGAACCGGCCGCGTCAGGCATTCAAGGTTGCCTTGACCTCGGCTGCGAAATCCTCCTCCTGCTTTTCGATGCCCTCGCCCAGATTGAACCTGGCGAAGTCCTTCAGCGTCACCGGTGCACCCACGTCGGCGGCGGCGTTTGCGATCACCTTGCCGATCTTGGTTTCATTGTCGATGACGAACACCTGTTCCAGGAGGACGACCTCCTCATAATACTTGCGCAGCCTGCCTTCGACCATCTTGGCGATGATTTCGTCCGGTTTGCCGCTTTCGCGCGCCTGTTCGGCCAGCACCGTGCGTTCGCGCTCCAGCGCCGCCGCGTCAACCGCGTCGATCGACAGGAATTCAGGCCGCGCCGCTGCGACATGCATGGCGATCTGCTTGCCCAGCGCCGCCAGGGCATCCGCGTCGCCGTCGGATTCCAGGGCCACCAGGACGCCGATCTTGCCCAGACCGGGGGCCAGCGCGGAATGGACGTAGGCCGCGACGACGCCCTTGTCTACCGACAGGGCTTTCGCCCGACGCAGGCTCATGTTCTCGCCGATCGTGGCGATGTTGTCGGTCAACTGTTGTTCGAAGCTGTTTCCGGTGCCTGGATAGGGCGCGGCCAGGATCGCGCCGCTGTCGCCGCCGGTTTCCAGCGCGGCCTGCGCGGCACTGGTCACATACTCCTGAAAGGTCTCGTTGCGGGCCACGAAATCGGTTTCGGCATTGACTTCCACCATCGCACCCCGGTTCGCCTCGGCGACCACCCCGACCAGACCTTCGGCGGCCACCCGGCCGGCCTTCTTGGCGGCGGCGGCAAGGCCCTTGGTGCGCAGCCAGTCGACCGCCTCTTCCATGTTTCCGTCGGTTTCGCTCAGCGCCTTCTTGCAGTCCATCATGCCTGCGCCGGTTTTGTCGCGCAGTTCCTTCACCAGTGCAGCAGAGATTGCCGCCATCCGCTGTTACCCCTTTTCCGTTCACGCCGCCGGCATGCCGGCGAACTCATTTCGCTGCTCGCGAGACCGAATGCCCCGCACTTACACAGGAACGGCGGCACCCGCGCCGCCGTCCAATTCCTTCAAGCCGTCCTGCCGGTCGCTATGCGGTCTTGGCGGCTTTCTCTTCCGTTTCGCCGGCCTCTTCTACGGCCGCCTCGGCACCTTCCGGCGCTGCCGCCGCGGCTTCCTCGCCCTCGGCGGCGGGCGCCGCGTCCCCGGCGGTCTCCTCGGCGGGCGTTGCCGCCGCCTCCTCGACAACCGCCTCGGCTTCGGCCAGGCCCTCTTCCGTGGGTTCAAGGCTTTCGCCCACATCCACGCCCGAAGCCACCAGTTCCTGCTGCAGGCCGTCCAGGATCGCGCTGGATACCAGATCGCAATAGGTGGTGATCGCGCGCATCGCGTCGTCGTTGCCCGGCACGGCGAATGTGATACTGTCCGGGTCGGAATTGCTGTCGATCACGGCGGCGACGGGAATGCTCAGATGGGTGGCCTCGCGCACGGCGATCGATTCCTTGTTGGTGTCGATGACGAACAGCATGTCCGGCAGGCCGCCCATCTCCTTGATACCGCCCAGGGCGCGCTCCAGCTTGTCGCGCTGGCGCTGCAGGCCCAAAAGCTCCTTCTTGGTCAGGCCGTGGTCCTCCGACGAGAGCTTTTCGTCCAGGGTTTTCAGGCGCCTGATCGAATTGGAGATGGTCTTCCAGTTGGTCAGCATGCCGCCCAGCCAGCGGTGGTTGACGTAGTACTGGCCGCAGCGCTTGGCGGCCTCGGCGACCTTCTCGCTGGCCTGGCGCTTGGTGCCGACGAAGAGCACCCGGCCGCCGCCGGCGACGATATCGCGCACCGTGACCAGGGCCTGGTTGAGCAGCGGCACGGTCTGTTCGAGGTCGAGAATGTGAATGCCGTTGCGGGCCCCAAAAATGAAGGGGGCCATGCGCGGATTCCAGCGACGGGTGGTATGTCCAAAATGAACGCCAGCTTCCAACAGCTGACGCATCGAGGGGCTCGGAAGCGCCATGATATCTTCTCCGGTTGGTCCACCGCGGGCCTGTCATCTGACCTCAGGATCACCGCCTAAAGTGGCGAAAAATCTGGGGTTTCAGACACCGGAGCGACTGTCGGGATTTCTCCCCGAAGGCCGCAATGCCCGCGTGTGAGATTGAAAGTGCGCGGGTGATAACCCTCAGAGGCCGGGAAATCAAGGGAAAAGGGGCTTGGGGCGCGGCGGTGCGTCCTTCGAGACGCCTGCCCGAGCTAACGCCGGGCCAGGCTCCTCAGGATGAGGTAAGCCTTTGTTGCCACCAAGAAAAACCTCATGGTGAGGAGCGCCGCGGGCGCGTCTCGAACCACGCAGGGCGGCCCCGCAGCTTCCCGGTTGCCACCTCAGCGGTCCTGCATGACGACGCCAGGCACCGCCTTGATGGCCTGGCGGACCTCGGGGGAGAGGCGGTAGCTCTGGCCGAGGTCGAACTCTACCTCCTGGCCGTCGTCGAGGGCGAGGACCAGGCGGATGTGGCCGCGGCCCCTGCCCTCGCGCGCCAGCAGCGACTTGAGGCTCTCCAGCGGCCCCGGCGACGTGAGGTGGAGATCCAAGCCGCTCGAGGCCCGCGCGGCGGCATTGTCCAGCGGCTCCACCGACTGCGCGGTGAGCCGCGGCTCGTCGACGTCGCGATGCTCCGACGCGACCCGCAACAGCAACGTCTGGCCGCCTTCCAGCAGCTCCCGGCACTGGCCCAGGGTCTCCGAGAACAGGGTCACTTCATAGACCCCGGTGGCGTCGGAGAACTGCACGAAGGCCATGCGGTGACCCTTGCGGTTGTTGATCTCGCGCTTGCCGACGACGATACCGGCCAGGGTGTAGTGCCCGGACGCGCCGCTTTCCTTCAGCTGCGTGTAGGTCGCGGCCTTCACCTTCTCCAGCGTGGTTCCGTAGGTATCCAGCGGATGGGCCGAGAGGTAGAAGCCGATGGCGTCGAACTCGTGGCGCAGCCGCTCCATGCCGGGCCAGTCCTCGATCGGCGCCAGCGGCAATGCCGGGGGCCCGCTGTCCCCCGCCGCGCCGAACAGGCTGACCTGGGCGCTCTCGCGCTCGCTGGCGGCGGCGCTGGCATGGCGGACGATGGTCTCGGCCGCATGGAAAACCTGGGCGCGGTTCGGATTGAGGGCGTCGAAGGCGCCGGCGCAGGCCAGGTTCTCGACCTGGCGCTTGTTGATCAGCTTGGCGTCCAGGCGGTGCGCGAAGTCGGCCAGGCTCTTGAACGGACCCTTGGCGCGGCGTTCCGCGACGACAGCCGCCATGGCGTTGGCGCCGACGTTCTTCAGGGCCGCCAGGGCATAACGGATGGCCGCAGTGCCGTCGTCCTGGACTTCCACGTCGAAGTCCGGCGCCGAGCGGTTGATGTCCGGCGGCAGCAGCGGGATGTCGAGGCGCTGCAGTTCCTGGCGGAAGACGTTCAGCTTGTCGGTGTTGCCCATGTCGTAGGTCATCGAGGCCGCCAGAAACTCGACCGGGTAGTTGGCCTTCAGGTAGGCGGTCTGGTAGGCGACCAGGGCATAGCCGGCGGAATGGGCCTTGTTGAAACCGTAGCCGGCGAACTTGTCGACCAGGTCGAAAACATAGGACGCGCGCTCCTTGGTGACGCCCTTGTCCATGGCGCCGCGCTCGAAGATGTCGCGCTGGGCGTCCATCTCGGCCTTGATCTTCTTGCCCATGGCGCGGCGCAGCAGGTCGGCCTGCCCCAGGCTGTAGCCGGCGAACACCTGGGCGATCTGCATCACCTGCTCCTGGTAGATGATCACCCCGTAGGTATCTTTGACCACCGGCTCGATGGTCTCGTGCAGCACCTCAGGCTTTTCGCGTCCGTATTTGCAGGCCACGTACTTCGGGATGTTCTCCATCGGGCCCGGACGGTAGAGCGCGACCAGGGCGATGATGTCCTCGAAGGTATCGACCCGTGCCTCGCGCAGCAGGCTGCGCATGCCCGAGCTTTCAAACTGGAACACGCCGATGGTGTCGCCGCGGCTCATCATCTCGAAGGTCTTCTGGTCGTCGAGCGGGATCAGCGTCAGGTCGATCTCGACACCCCGGCGCGCCAGCAGCTCGCAGGCGCGCTGCAGCACCGTCAGCGTCTTGAGGCCGAGGAAGTCGAACTTCACCCGCCCCGCCTGCTCGACCAATTTCATGTTGAACTGCGTAATCGGCATGTCGGAACGCGGATCGCGGTAGAGC
>CAJIAA010000119.1_pt1 | contig 17294 bp, 19 predicted proteins | sample 9199011 | NCBI WGS metagenome assembly CAJIAA01 (sample SAMEA7708266, study PRJEB35096) | sediment metagenome | biome: marine neritic benthic zone biome [ENVO:01000025]; feature: sediment [ENVO:00002007]; material: shallow marine sediment [ENVO:03000034] sea grass bed [ENVO_01000059] ...
CCTGCCGGTTGTCGGGCGCAGGAAGAACGTCTTGGGCGGGCTCACCCGCGAAAGCCTTCGCAAGGGCCTGACGGAAGACCGGTCGACGGAATCGCATGCCGCCTCCAGGTCCATGATGGCCCAAATGTTTGCCACGTATTTGCTGGTATGCCGCGAGTTGTTGCGGCTGATGAGCCGGCCTGTCGTGCCTGTCCGAAAATCTCGCGTACAGGAGGGGACCCGTGCCACAAAACGCTGACAACGCGGTCGACGCGCTCAGTCGACACTATCTGCTGGACTATCCATGGGATGCGGCCCAGCGCATCGAGGAGATGGAGGCACAGGATGCTGCCAATGTGCTTGGCAAGCAACCTGCCGACGTCCAACTGCCGGTTTGGCGCCGGCTGGCCCCGAACGTGGCCGCCGAGATTCTGCTGCTGCTGCCGGAAAAACTCACCCGTTCATTGCTCAGCGAATTGCGACCGAACGAAGCCGTGCAGCTTTTGGGCCTGCTGAACGAGGCTGAAAGCGAGCGCGTCATGGGGATTTTGCGACCGCAGATTCAAAACGAACTTCGCAGGTTGCAGGGCTACCCGGATAACACCGCCGGCCGATTAATGGACACTCGGGTTGCAACCTTCCGGTCGTCGATGAAAGTTGCCCAGGCGCTGGATGCGCTCAGGAAAGCGCGCACCCAGACGACACGCAGCCTGTTTCTAATAGACGACCTCAACCGCCTATCCGCTAGGGTCGGCATTCAGGATCTGGCCATCGCGGACCCGGAAGAGACACTGGAGAGCCTAGCCCAGCCGGTCGCGGCTGCGGTCAACGTGATGGCGCCGCAAAGCGAAGTCGCAGAATTGCTGGAGCGATTCAAGCTGGCGGACCTTCCGGTCGTCGATGTTGACGGCGTGCTTTTGGGCGTGGTCTATCACGCGACCCTGGTACGGACGTTGCAGGAAGACGCGACCGTCGATATCCAGACCATGGTCGGTGCCAGCAAGGACGAAAGGGCGCTGTCCAAGGCGACTTTCGCGGTCCGCAAACGCCTGCCCTGGCTGCAGATCAATCTATTGACCGCGTTTCTGGCAGCCGCCGTTGTCGGACTGTTTGAGAACACGATTGCCCAGTTCACCGCGCTTGCGGTTCTGTTGCCGGTGGTTGCTGGCCAATCCGGCAATGCGGGTGCGCAGGCCCTTGCCGTGACCATGCGCGGGCTGGCACTGCGAGAGATTACGATTCGGCAATGGTTCGCCGTCACCCGAAAGGAAGTCAGCGTCGGGTTAATAAACGGGCTTTCCATCGCACTCACATGCGGGATCGGCGTTTACCTGTGGAGCGGTTCCGCCGGGTTGGTCGTGGTGATCGCCCTTTCGATGGTGCTGGCCATGATCGCGGCGGGGTTCGCGGGCGCGGTCGTGCCAATCGTGCTGACACGGCTGGGCCAAGACCCGGCGCAGTCGTCTTCGATTATCCTTACAACGGTAACGGACGTCGCGGGTTTCTTTTCCTTTTTGGGAATTGCCACGGCGCTCGCGGCGTTCCTCTAAAGCCGCGGGGCCGATGCAGGAAACTCATCAATGCAAAGGAGGACATGATATGAAACGGATGCTCATATCCAACGGCAATCCAATGGAGTCGGTCATCGGGTTCAGCCGGGCTGTACGTGTCGGCAATTTCATTTCGGTCGGAGGCACAGCGCCGGTCGGCGCGGACGGCAATACCGTAGGAGTCGGGGATCCGGCTGCCCAGACCCGCAGGTGCATAGAAATAATCAAGCAGGCCCTGGAAGATGCGGGGTCCGGACTGCAAGATGTCGTCAGAACCCGCATGATCCTGACCCGAATTGAGGACTGGGAGCCAGTGGCCAAAGTCCGGGCCGAGTTTTTCCGGGACATCAGGCCCGTCGACACCATCATGCAGGTCAACCGCTTCGTAAATCCGGACTGGCTTGTGGAGATGGAAGTGGATGCCGTCGTGCCGTCGGATCAGAACGCCTGAGACGAAAACTCGAACGCGGTGACGACATATCGGGACCGCGATTTCAGCTGGACGCCGCAGGACGGCGATTTCTCTCAGGCTGGTCAAGGCAACACCTGCAGGTCAGGATCGGCGTCGGCTGGACATGAACAACCATCGAAGTGACCGGCCCAGCAGGCGCTGGCCGCCCTGGGCGGATAAGCACCTTCATCTGCGCCCGCCGCCATGGCGCCCCTGCGGATTACGCGTCCACCACCTTCCAGGTGCCGTCTTCCTGCTGGCAGGCCGTGCCGTAGACCGTGTGGGGTTCGTCGTCCAGGATGATCTTCTCGGTGAATTTTTTGCACCGGGTACCGTCGGACTTTGTAAATTCTTCCTCGATCCGCATTTCGCCGCTGCGTCCACTGTCCGGGTTGTTCCAGGCGACGGATTCGCCTGTACCCTTGTTGTGCATTGCGTCGTGAGCGGAACGCCCCGCCTCTTTCTTGTCCTTGTCATCCAGTATGTCACCGAGAAAACCGCCGCCCAGGGCACCCAGCAGACTGCCCCCGACGATCCATCCCGCATCGCCGCCGGCTGCCGCCGCAATCACACCACCGGTTGCCGCGCCCAAGACCGCGCCGGTCTGGGCCTTCTTGCCGAAGCCGGTCTGTTCCTCAACCGTGTCGCACCCAGCGATCAGTGCCAGAAGCAGCACTGAAAGCGCGGTCATTCGCGAGATCGCCATGATGTCGCACCTCTACCATCCGAGCCATAAACCGGACGGATTGGAGCAGATTTGAACCCGCAAAACATTGATCGGCGGCAATTGCCATCCTCGGTGCGGCAATAAATGACACTGTTGCGTCGGGTGTTGACCTACTAGGATGCCCCCGGACCAAGGTCCCCGCAGGTTTGTGCAAGAAGGGGCCAAGGCGGCAGGAGGAAGCGCGATGGCACGACAGCCACAGACATCCCGCAGGGAACGGCACCGGGCTGCAAGATCCGAGGCCTGAATTCCCATGCGTGTTTATTCATTGGACTGTTTCCAGGACGCCGACGCCGACCCCAGCGTGGTCATGATCGTTGCCGCGGAATCCGAAACCGAGGCGGTGCGTCTTGCCTTCGAGCATCCCAACGCGGAAGGCTACAACGCCATCGCGCTCAACAAGAAACGCAAGCCGCGAAAGGCGCGCGGACTCGCGCCCGGGATCCACGGCTTCGTCAATTGGCAGGCATTCCAGGTCTTGTAAGGGCATGGCGGAAAATCTGAAACTCGGCGACAAGACCGTGCTGGTGTGCGACTGCGAGGGCACGATGACGCTGGACGGCGGAACGCTGGCCAAGGCCTGCGGTCGGCCCGACGCGGCAACGCACATCCACACCAACCTCTGCGGCACGGAACTGGCGGGCTTCATCGACGCGGCACGCGACGGCGGACAGTTGATCACCGCCTGTACCCAAGAGATCCAGACGTTCGACGAGGCCTTGGAAGAGGCAGGCATCGAGGCCCGACCGACCTTCGTCAATATCCGCGAACGCGCCGGATGGTCGGAACAGGCCGGCTCGGCCGAGCCCAAGATCGCCGCCCTGTTGGCGGAGGCGGTGTTGGAACGGCCCGCCGTGGCCACCGTGGGTCTGGAGTCCCGCGGCATCTGTCTGATCTACGGCAAGGACCAGACGGCAATCGACGCAGCGCGTCAATTGGAGGGACGCCTGAACGTTTCGGTGTTGCTGACCGACATGGCCGGCGTGCTGCCGCTGGCGGCGATGGACCTGATGGTCGCGACCGGCGCCATTGTCGGCGCGGCCGGGCATCTGGGCGGCTTTGAGGTACAGGTGAACCGTTATGCGCCGGTGCGGCCCTCTTCACGCGCGGAACTGCGGACGGATATTCTGCGGGACGGCGCGGCGGCACGGTGCGATCTTATCCTGGACCTGTCCGGCGGTGCGCCGCTGTTTCCGTCACACCAACGGCGTGACGGGTATAAACGCGTCGACCCTGGCGATCCGGCCGCGGTGCAGCGTGCCCTGTTCGAGATCGCCGATATGATGGGCGAGTTCGAGAAGCCCCGCTATGTGGACTTCCACAGCGAACTTTGCGCACACTCCCGCAGCCGCATCACCGGCTGCACCCGCTGTCTGGACGCCTGCCCCGCCTCCGCCATCGCCCCGGACGGCGACACGGTCGCCATCGACCCCTATCTGTGCGGCGGCTGCGGCGCCTGCAACAGCGTCTGTCCTACGGGGGCGGCGGACTATGCCTATCCGTCGACGCAGTTCCTTCTCAGCCGGGCCAGCACGCTGTTGAGCGCCTATAGCCAGGCCGGCGGGTCGGCCCCCACGATTTTCGTGCACGACGCCGCCCACGGCACGCCGCTGATCGAGGCAATGGCGCGATTCGGACGGGGCCTGCCGGCCCAGACCCTGCCCCTGGAGGTGAACGAGGTCACCCAGATCGGGCTCGATTTTCTTCTTTCCGCGCTCTCTTTCGGCGCAATCCGCGTGTTCCTTCTGGTGCCGCCCGCCCGGCGGGACGAGATCGACGGCCTGGCCGCGCAGGTCGGATTGGCCGAAACCATGCTGACCGGGCTGGGCTACGAGAGCGGATTGGTCCAGGTGCTGGTGGAGGATGACCCCGCCAAGGTCGAGACCGCCCTTTTCGAAGCCCCGGCCGCGGCCACGCGGCAGGCAAGTCAGCACCTGCCGCAGCCCGAGAAGCGAACCAATATCAGGCTGGCGGCCGCGGAACTGCACGCCACCGCCCCCACCCCGGTCGACCGCCTGCCCTTGGCGCCGGGCGCGCCGTTCGGCGCCGTCGAGGTAGATACGGAGGGTTGCACCCTTTGTCTGGCCTGCGTCAGCACCTGCCCGACCGGCGCGCTGAACGACAATCCGGAACGGCCTCAGCTCAGCTTCCAGGAAGGCGCCTGCATCCAGTGTGGCCTGTGCAGGAATACCTGCCCGGAGAAGGTGATCACACTGGTGCCGCGCTACGACTTCACCGCGGTCGCCACCGAACATGCCGTGATGTACGAAGAAGAACCCTTCGAGTGCGTCAGTTGCGGCAAGCCGTTCGCCTCGAAGAGCACCATCGAGAAGATGCTCCAGCAGCTTGGCGACAAGCACTGGATGTTCAAAGGCGATGCGATGGAACGTCTGAAGATGTGCGAAGACTGCCGGGTCACGGCCCAGTTCGCCGACGACAATGCGCCGTTCAAGATGGGAGAACGGCCACGGCCCCGCACCACCGACGACTATCTGGAGGGCGCCGTCGCCGAAGACGAACCGGAGGTCAGCGAGCAGGCCCCGGCGCCCGGCACAAAGCCTCGGCGCGGGACTTGAACAATACCGCCTGCGCGGCATCGATCACCCCGTCCGCAGCCATCTTGTCGATCTCCGCCGCCCGCTGTTCGATGCAGTGCCGGAACGGATCGTCCGATGCCGGTTCGGCGGGCGACGGGAACAGCGTATCGCGATGCACGTAGGCGATGACCGAACCGGCCGCAAGCGCGACCAGAATTGCAAGGCCGCGTGCCACCCATCCGTCAAGGACCGAGCGCGGCGCAGACGCCTGCATGGTCCGGGGTTCTGTCCGCGTGTCAGGAAAGCTCGATGTCGCCGTCGATGTCGACGTTGAGATCGATGCCGCTGACCTGCAGCGTCACCGTCGCCTTCAGCGGCGCCGACGCGTCGATCCGTCCCTGATCGACGGCCGCACGGACCGCAGTCTCGATCTCGCGTTGGGACGTCACTCCGACCTTCTTCAAAAACTTCCGGACGCTCATGTTCAGCGCTTCTTCGTTCATGGCATTTCCCTCCAGGGTTATTCGAGTTCGATAGCGCAGTTGGGCCATTTGGCCACCACGCGCCCGCTCAACTGATCTGGCGTAACGGCAGATTAACCAGCAGGTTTTGCGGCTTCATGCGCAACGTGCCCTGCGCATCGATGGCAAGCCCCAGATAGACGGGTCTGCCCCGCACGTCTTCGAGCATGGCCTGCTGGTCTTTGACTTCCATCCGGAACAGCGACAACAACCGCCCCAGCCTCGCCTCTTCGACTTCCTTGCCGTTGTACAGGTCATTTAAGAGAGCGCTCGATTCGACGTCCAGGCCGGTATGCCAGACCCAGCGCTCGTCACTGATCGACTGCACGGGGTGAATTCTGACCTCCAGGTCCAGGAAATGATGGATCCACTTCTCCATCACCCGGCACAGGGCGTCGAGACCCGGACGGGCGAAAGTGAGATCCAGAACCGTGTCGAACCGGTCGCTGCGGGCCCAATATATCGCCGCGTTGGAGTCCTCCAAGACGTCCAACGTGACCTCACGCATGGACGTTTCGGCATCGACCAAAAGCCGGCCCAGATCTCCGAAGCCGCCGCTCTCGGCATACATTTCGACCGTTTCCTCGTCAGCGGCCATGATCTGGCCATCCTGGATCGTGACCCGCTGCGAACGGAAGAACAGCTCGCCGGCCCGAGCCTGCAACGGGTTGGACACGCCTTCCAAGATATTTCTCAGGATGACGTGAACCATTTGATCGACAAACAATGGCGGCACCGGCACGCCTCCATCGTTGAAGAGACCGCGATAGCCCGCCTCCAGCGTTCCGCTTTCGACGAGACGATCACGGAACGCCAGCACGATGCGATAGTTGTCGATCGCATCGGCGTCGCCGATCGACTCCAGCTCCGCCGCCGCAACCCGGCGGCGCGGATCGGCGATCAACGCCTCGTGCAACGTCCATTCCGCCTCGGCGGACTCCTCGACGGGACGCATCTCCGGCCGTTGCAAGTAGGCGCGCAAGAAATCGTCGCTCACCGAAAGGCGGCCAGCAGCGTCGCGGTCCAGCAGGTGAATACCCGATGATGCCCAGAAATCTGTCATAAAGCGGCTCGTCGTTGTCTGCGGTCAGTCTTCGGCCACGATGTCCCAGATCCTGCCATGGGCCATGGGATCGGGCGGTCGGACCGCGCGGAACCGTTCGATGACACCGTCGGGGCCGAAATCGCGCTCCACCGCCAACAGACGGCCTGTCGGATGCTCGGCGCACAAGTCCCGCATGTAGGACACCTCGTCTTCCGCCACCGGCTTTGCCGCCTCGACGTCCGGGGCGCCATAGCATGCAAAGAAGTGCGCCGCCAGCCGATCGACGCCTTCCGCCAACGCATCCTCGGTGACGGTGACGACCGTGACGAAAGTCGACCGGCCGAACGTCTCAAGTCCGAGAAACCCGTGCGCAAAGGCCAAGCGCTGTTTCCCGTCCAACGACTCCGCATCGGCATCCGAAAAGGCGAAGGCGCCGGAAACCGCTAGTTCGCCGGGCCGCGCGGGTTGCGCGAAACTGAAGTCGTCTGACGCATCCAGGCGCACTGTACGCGCGAACTTCGGGCCGCTTGCGGTCACGAAGGCGCACCCAGGCTCCAGCTCGGCCCCTTCAGTATCCAGTCAATCGGCGCCACATTTCTGCCTTTGCCGGTCTGCACGATCAGCCCGCCCGCATCGTTCAGGCCGACCCAATCGCCTGCGATCCGGCCCCCTGGGACCGTGAGGTCGATCGCCTGACCGCGGCTCTCCGCGCGCCCTTCCCAGTCAGACTTGACCGGTCCGAAGCCTTGGTCCTGCCAGCGCGTGGTCCAGGACAGGAAGTATCGCGCGAAGCTCTCGATCAGCGTGCCGACCGAGATCGGCCCGCTGCCCTCGTCCATCAGCGACGTCCGATGCTTCACCATGCCCGGGTCCGGACGCGTCGGGTCGCCCATGACGTCGAGGGCGAAGTGTACGACCATCCACGCCGGTATAAGTTCCGTCCGGTCGGTTTCGCTGGCCAGCGTGATGCCCCCCGCCAAGGCACCGTTGACCAGGATCCTGTCCGGCCAACCGAACCCGACACCGATCTGGGCCGGCAAAGTCGATCCCAGGGCGTCATTGACGGCCAGCATCGTCAGATAAGACACCTGCAAAGCCTCGCCCAACCGCTGCTCCGGTTCCAGCACCACCGCGCATTCGCACAGGTCGGGCCGGACCGCGTACAACAGCGTCGCCGCACCGCTGCCCGCCGCAGCCGCATCCTTGGCGGCGTCGACGACGTCCGTGCCCGGTTCGACCGGCCGCGCGGTGTAGATCGGTGGCAGGCTCAGTGTTTCGTTCATCGGCCGTTTCTGGCGCCGGCATGCGGCGCAACGCGTCTCGTCAGCGGTCGGCATGGGCTGTACACTAAGCCCGTTGAAGGGTCCAGACGCATCACACCGGCCAAATCGCACGATGTCGCAAAGCCATCTCATGACGACGGCTGAGGTCGCCGCCTATCTCAGGGTCAAGGAACGCAAGGTCTACGACCTGGTCGCGTCCAACCAGATCCCGTGCACCCGGGTCACGGGCAAACTGTTGTTTCCAAAACCGCTGATCGACCTCTGGATCTCCAGCGGGACGGCTGGCATCGACAGGGCCAGCGCGCTGGTGGCGCGGCCGACCATTGCCGCCGGCAGCCACGACCCGCTGTTGGACTGGGCGTTGAGGGAGTCCGGCGCCAAGATCGCGACCCTGTTCGACGGCAGCCTGGACGGGTTGGACCGGTTCCTGAAGCGCGATGCCCTGTTCGCCGGCATTCATGTGTTCGACCCGGAAACCAAGGACTACAACCGCCACCTGCTGGAGCAGGCCGCAACCAGCATCGCCGGGATTGTGATGATCGAATGGGCCGTGCGCAACCAAGGGCTGATCCTGCCGCCGGGCAACCCCAAAGGAGTATCGGCGTTACCGGACCTGCCGTCGAAGCAGCTTGTGTTTCAAAATCGCCAGGCCGAATCTGGAAGCCAGCTTTTGTTCGAAAGCCTGCTGCGCGCCGCGGACATTGCGCCGGAAGACGTGCGGCGAACTGGCACCGTCGCCCGGGAGGAGACTGACGCCGCAACCGGCGTGCTGGACGGCGCCGCCGACGTCGCCTTTGGCATCGAGGCGGTGGCCAGGCGCTTCCGGTTGGATTTCATTCCGTTGCACGAAGAACGCTACGACATCGTCATCGACCGGCATGACTATTTCGAACCGCCGTTCCAGATGCTGCTTGGTTTCGCCCACACGGACCGCTTCCGCGAGAATGCGGAGGCGCTGGGCGGCTATGACGTCCGGGGACTGGGTCGGGTGGTTCTGAACGCCGGATAAAGCGCGGCGCCACGCGGCACGGGCAACCCAGACGGAGTAAAGGGTTGATCGATCCAACAACTTTGGTGACGTATCTTACAATCCTGCTTGGTTTCGTCTTCCTGCCGGGACCGGCAGTCATCCTTACTCTGGCGCGGGCGACAAGCTCGGGAACCCGGGTCGGGATCGCGACCGGGCTTGGCATTGCGGCAGGAGATCTGATTCACACTGCGATGACCGTTCTGGGTCTTTCAGCGGTTATCCTGGCATCAGCCTTTCTATTCAGCCTTATCAAATACATGGGAGCCGCCTATCTGGTCTATCTGGGCGTCAGGGCGATCCTGGAGAGATCCCGACTTGCATTGCTGCCTGGCATGGCGGCGATCACGCCCGGTCAGGCCTTCCGCCAGGCGATCCTGGCGGAGGTTCTGAATCCGAAATCGGCCCTGTTCTTCCTGGCCTTCCTGCCGCAGTTTGTCAGGCCCGAAAACGGATGGGTGGCGCTGCAGCTGACCGTGCTGGGTCTTCTGTTCGTTGCAATGGGCTTGCTAAGCACGACGGTCGTCGCCTTTGCAGCCGGCGGCGTCGGCAGCTTCCTGCGCCGTCACCCGACCGTCTTGCGCTGGCAGGGAACCGTCGTCGGCTGCATTTACTGTGCACTTGGACTGCGTCTCGCGCTGCAGGAGCGGTAGTGCGTTCTTAGGATTCCGTCCCGCGCGCCGCGTTAGGAAAGAACAACTGCTGGCCGCCCACCTTGAAGGCGGCGATCGCTGCCTGCCCTTTGTCGGACACCAGCCAATCGATAAAGGCCTGGCCCTCTGTCGATTTGACGTGGGGATGGCGATGCGGCGAAACCAGGATCACACCGTACTGATTGAACAGTCGTCGATCGCCCTGGAACAGCAGGGCCAGATCACCTTTGTTCTTGTGGGCAATCCAGGTCGCCCGGTCCGACAGCGTATAGGCGTTCAGCCCGACCGCAGTATTCAGCGTCGCACCCATGCCGGCCCCGGTCTCGCGGTACCAGTCGCCACCGGTGGCAGGTTCATCTATCCCAGCCGACCGCCACAACGTGCGCTCCGCCTTGTGGGTGCCGCTGTCGTCGCCGCGCGATGCGAACACCGCACCCGAAGCCGAGAGCTTGCCGAACGCCTCAGAGACGTCGGCTGCCTGGGCGATCCCGGCGGGGTCGGAGGCCGGTCCGATCAGGACGAAATCGTTGTACATAAGATCCAGCCGCGCGACGCCGAAACCGTCGGCCACGAAAGCGTCTTCAGATGGCTCGTGATGGACCAGCAGCACATCGGCGTCGCCGTTGCGGGCAATACGCAAGGCTTGGCCGGTGCCAACGGCGACGACCCTGACTTCAATGTCGTGCTGGCTTTCGAATCTCGACAACAGGTGATCGAACAGTCCGGAATTGGCGGTCGACGTGGTCGAGGCAACTGTAATGAAGGGATCGGCGGTTGCCGGAGCGGTTACCCACAGGGCGAAAACAAGCAACGGAACCAACGCAAACACACGTCGTAGAACCATCAAACCACGTCTCCTCAAGCCTTCAATACAACAACTGACCGTCCAGGAATGCCCGAAGGCTAGGCGAAGAAGGCGTGTTCAGAAGCTGCGCCGCTGGGCCGCATTCGACCAGCCGTCCGCCATGCAGGAATGCGACCTCGTCGGCCAAACGTCGTGCCTGGCCAATGTCATGGGTCGACATTACGATCTTCGCGCCGTTGTCCGCCGCTTGCCGGACCAGCCCCTCGACCTGACCTGTCGCGCCGGGATCGAGGCTGGCCGTGGGTTCGTCCAACAGCAACACCTCGGGCGCAAGGCCGATCGCCCTTGCCAGCGCCAGCCGCTGCTGCTCGCCCCAGGACAGCCGCCGCGCGGGATTGTCCGCGACCGCTTCAAGGCCGGCAAGCCGCAGCAGCCGCATCGCCTCCACCGCCCGTTCGGCCCGGCCCCGGCCCGTCAGCTTCAAGGCGTAGATCAGATTGGCCCTGGCCGAACGCCGAAGCAGGACGGGGCGCTGAAAGACCATGGCTTGGTGCACTTCGGCGCAACGGCGACCATCCGCTCCCCAGGTGACATGCCCCGTTGTCGCCTGCTCCAGGCCATGCAGCATACGAAGAAGCGTACTTTTTCCGGCACCGTTGGGCCCGATCACCATGGTGACGCCGCGGCCGGACAGATTCACGGAAACTTGCTTCAGCGCGGACGTCGGCCCGACCTGCACCGAAAGGTCTTCGATGCGAATCGGCAGTTCCGCCTCGCGTCGGTCGCGTGCGATGAACTCGCCGCGCGGCATTCAGCGCGCCGCCCTGAACAGCGGAATGCCGCCCACCGCAAGACCCTTGAGGGCGAAGGCCGTGGCGCTGACCAGCAGCGATATCAAGATCAGGATCATCCCCAAGCCCAGCGCCAACGCGAGGTCGCCCTTGCTGGTTTCCAGGGCGATCGCCGTGGTCATCACGCGGGTGACACCGGCGATGTTGCCGCCGACGATCATCACCGCACCGACTTCGGCAACGGCGCGGCCAAACCCTGCCAGGACCGCCGTCGTCAGGCTGTAGCGCCCCTCCCACAGCAAGGTCAGCCAGATTTGCCGATCGCGGAGCCGGAACGAGCGAAGCTGGTCTTCGTATTCCACGAAAAGGTCGGCCAGCAGCTGGTGCGCGATCGCTGCGATGATCGGCGTGATCAGAATCGCCTGGGCGATCACCATCGCCACCGGCGTAAACAACAGTCCCATCGGACCCAGGGGCCCCGCCCGAGACAAAAGGAGATAGACGGCCAGCCCAACCACCACCGGAGGCAGGCCCAACAGCGCATTCAAGATCACCACAACCGCGGTCCGTCCCGGGAAGCGCGTGACCACCAGGGTCGCCGCCAACGGCAGGGCAATCAACGCCGCGCACACGACGGCTGTCAGGCTAATGGTAAGGGACAGGCGGACGATGCCGACCAGTTCGGGATCCCAGAACCGCAGAAGATCGAACGCAGCCAAAAACGCCTGTCCGAACGTGTCCATTCATCAAGACCTTGCCGACGGCTTCGTCGCAGTTGCCGTCTGATGACCGATACTGTGTCGTTCGATATGCATTTTTGTGTCTTATTATGCATGCATTACGTCAAGGTCGTCCACCGGAGACCTTTCGCACTCACGTGCAGGATAGTGCAAACCTTGACGCGGATCGCCTACCCGATTTCCGTGATGTGGAATGTGGATTGCGCCGGCAGAAGCGCTCGCGTTTGCTAGCCTTTCAAGTTGAGGAGGCGCATGAACAAATCCGATGTCCTGTCGGTGGGTGTGGTTGTCGAACGGCGGGCAATCGATCATCCCTGGGCCGACCATCGTTGGTTGCCCGTGGCCGTGATTCCGGGCGCACCCGCGGTGGAAGCTTGGCGCGAAATCGGTCGGGGCGAAGACTGGGTCCAGTATCACGCGGCGACGCTGCCGATCGCGCTGCACCGAAAAGATACCGAGGCCTATCTGGTCAACCTCTCCGATACGACGCCGTCGGTCTACGTTGTGCTGCGCGCCAACGACGAAAACGACGGCGGCCCTGACCTGAAGGTCGTCGATGCAACGGTGTCGCCTTACGAGGCCCAGGACTACTTGGACAGTGGCGAGGATACTGTCGAGCGGGTCGCCATGCCCGAAACGTTGATGGCCTGGCTGCAGGTCTTCATCGACGCCCATCATGTCGACGAACCCTTCCGGAAACGCAAACGTCAAAAGACGGATGGGGACGCACGCCAGTTCGGCAAGGTGCTGCATCCGATCGAACAACGGTTCTATCGGCGCAAGACCGGCGGATGAGCGCGAAACACGAAAGCGGGCTGTCACGATGGGCGCGGCGCAAGACCGAGGCGCGCAGTACGCCGGCAGTGGGCACGGCAAAACGCGGCGCCGCCCTTCCTGCCACGGCGGTCGATGCCGATACGGTGCCGGACGCGCCGCAAAACTCGGTCACCGATGCGACCACGGCCGATCGCGCTGGCGACACGGCCGCACGTGAAGGCGATTCAGTTCCCGGCAACCTGCCTAACATCGAAACGCTGGACTACGACTCCGATTATGCGGGCTTTCTGTCCAAGGATGTCAGCGACGCGGTCCGCAATACCGCCCTGCGCAAGCTGTGGCGATCCAATCCCCTGTTGGCCAATGTGGACGGGCTGGTGGACTATGACGACGATTTCAGCGATGCCGCGACCGTTATCGAGGGGATGAAATCGGCCTACCGCATCGGCCGCGGCATGGTGCAGGACGAACCGGACGGCACAGAGGAGATGCTGGCATCGACCGCAACCGATGCGGACGCCTCCCAAGCAGAAGAAGACCCGGGCGACACGGTAGCGACGGACGACACGACGCCAACGCAACCGGAGACCGAAACGCAAACGTCGCAAGCTGCGGATGATTCGGACGGCGATAAGTCGGGTGGTGCGGCATGATTGCAGGCGGGAACGGCAAATTGACTGGACGAGCCAAGCGCGCGCACCTTACACTCGAAGAAATCTCTGAAATCGTGCGCATCTGCACGGTAACGCCAAGAACAACAATAAAAAAGTTAGGGGAATAGGGCGTGGAAACGATCCGGGCGGAAGCGGAACGCCAAATGGATCCGGAAGAGGCTGCCAGGCAGGCGGTTTATTCTTTCCTGGCAAGAGTGTTGGCTGCGTCCCCCGATGCATCGGAAACGAATGCCATTGCGCCATTCGCAGCGGACGACACTGCGCTTGGACGTGCCTTCGTGGCGTTCCGCGACGCGCTTGGCGCGGCGGACCGCGAAGACTTGGAGCGCGAGTACCACGACCTGTTTATCGGCGTCGGACGCGGCGAACTGGTCCCCTACGGCTCGTACTACCTGACCGGCTTTCTCAATGAGAAGCCGCTTGCGGACTTGCGCCGTACGCATGAACGCCTTGGTTTTGCGCGCGCGGACGGTGTCAGCGAGCCGGAGGACCATATCGCCTCGGTTTGCGAAACGATGGCGCTGTTGATCGAAGGCACCGCCGAGGGCGAGTTCACGGTTTACGATCAGGACAACTTCTTCAAGGCGCACCTTGCGCCTTGGGGAGAGAAATTCTTTGCCGACCTGGCGTCGGCCAAGAATGCCGGTCTCTACCGAAGCATCGGTAAGATCGGCGAGATCTTCATGCAGATCGAGGAGGAGGGTTTCACGCTGATTGTTCGGGCGTGAGGTGCGGCGACGACCGGTCGCCGCTCGGTCGCATGAGGTGTTGTGGCGCCGTTACGACAAGAACGGCATTGAGGAGGACGAAACGTGAAAGAAGAAAAAGGCGAACGCATCGATCGTCGCAGTTTCTTCGGCGCCGCCGGCAAGGGCCTGGCATTGGGCGTCGGGGCCGTGGCCGTCGCGGCGAGTGGCGCAGAGGCGTCAGAAGAGCCGGCCGGCGAAACCGGCAAATATCGGGAGACCGACCATGTGAAGGCCTACTACGACCTGGCGCGTTTCTAGTACCGCTTCGCGGTCAGCGCAGCAGTCGACATCCAACAATCATCCTTACGACGAAAGGATCAGGAAAATGCTTCGCAAGAAGACAAACGGGGTTGCATTCGGCCCCCGTTCGTCAGCGACGTTCACCGGCAACCCCGGCGAGACGATCGATCGGCGGACTTTTCTGAAAAGGTCCGGATTGGCCGCAGGCGGAATCGCCGCGGCATCCGCGGCCACGGCAGGCCTTGTTACCCGGACGGCGAAAGCCCAAGGCGCGGCCGGCGCCGGCACCGTTCAGACGATCAAGTCGGTCTGCACCCACTGTTCGGTGGGATGCACCGTTCTTGCCGAGGTGGACAACGGCGTGTGGGTCGGGCAGGAGCCTGGCTTCGACAGTCCGTTCAACCTGGGTGCCCATTGCGCGAAGGGCGCGGCGGTCCGCGAACACGCGCACGGCGAACGCCGGCTGAAGTATCCCACCAAGCTGGAAGGCGGGAAGTGGAAGAAGATCAGTTGGGAACAGGCGATCGAAGAGATCGGCGACAAGATGCTGGACATCCGCCAGAAGTCCGGTCCCGATTCCGTCTACTGGCTGGGCTCTGCGAAGCATAACAACGAGCAGGCCTATCTGTTCCGGAAGTTCTACGCGTTCTGGGGGTCGAACAACGGCGACCACCAGGCTCGGATCTGTCACTCGACCACGGTCGCAGGTGTGGCGAACACCTGGGGCTACGGTGCGATGACCAACTCCTACAATGATATCCACAACAGCCGCGCGATCTTCCTGATCGGCGGCAACCCGGCCGAGGCGCATCCGGTCTCGCTGCAGCACATCATGAAGGCGAAGGAACAGAACAACGCGGCTTTGATCGTCTGCGACCCGCGCTTCACGCGCACCGCGGCCCACGCCGACGAGTTTGTCCGGTTCCGGCCGGGCACCGACGTCGGCCTGGTTTGGGGCATTCTCTGGCACATTTTCGAGAACGCTTGGGAAGACAAGGAATTCATCCGCCAGCGCGTCTGGGGGATGGACCAGATCCGCACCGAAGTGAAGAAATGGACGCCCGAGGAAACGGAACGCGTCACCGGCGTGCCGGGCTCCCAGCTTCGGCGCGTTGCGCGGACGATGGCCAACAACCGTCCTGGCACAGTGATCTGGTGCATGGGCGGGACCCAGCACACCAATGGCAACAACAACACGCGGGCCTACTGCGTGTTGCAGCTTGCACTGGGCAACATGGGCCAGAGCGGCGGCGGAACGAACATCTTCCGCGGCCACGACAACGTGCAGGGCGCAACCGATCTGGGCGTGCTGTGCCACACCCTGCCCGGCTATTACGGCCTGAAGACCGGTTCGTGGAAACATTGGGCCCGGGTCTGGGACGTCGACTACGACTACCTGCTGGGCCGCTTCGCCTCCAAGGAGTTGATGGAGAAGAGCGGCATGCCGGTGTCGCGCTGGATCGACGGCGTGCTTGAAGCCAAGGACAATATCGATCAGCCCGACAACGTGCGCGCCATGGTCTTCTGGGGCCATGCGCCGAACTCGCAGACCCGCCTTCCGGAGATGAAGACCGCGATGGAGAAGCTGGACCTTCTCGTCGTGATCGACCCCTACCCGACGATGTCCGCAGTCATGAATGATCGGACGGACGGGGTCTACCTGCTGCCGGCGGCGACCCAGTTCGAAACCTATGGCTCTGTTACGGCATCCAACCGGTCGATTCAGTGGCGCGAAAAGGTCATCGATCCGCTGTTCGACAGCCTTCCGGACCACACGATCGCCTATAAACTTGCAGCGAAACTCGGTTTTGCCGATGAGCTGTTCAAGAATATCAAGGTCGAAAATGATGAGCCGATGATCGAAGACATCACGGCGGAAATCAATCGGGGCATGTGGACGATCGGCTATACCGGGCAGTCGCCCGAGCGGATCAAGAAGCACATGGAGAACCAGCACACCTTCGACCGGACAACATTGCGGGCAAATGGTGGGCCGTGCGACGGTGAATATTATGGCATGCCGTGGCCGAGCTGGGGTCCGCCGGAAATGGGTCATCCGGGAACACCGGTGCTTTATGATCCGTCAAAACCGGTCTCTGAAGGTGGCCTGACGTTCCGCGCCCGCTTCGGCGTTGAACGCGATGGCGACAACCTCCTTGCAGAAGGGTCCTTCTCTGACGGATCGGAAATCGAGGACGGTTATCCTGAGTTCACCTATGCCATGCTGAAGAAGCTCGGCTGGGACAAGGACCTCACCGCCGAAGAAGTGGAGAAGATCAAGTTCGTTGCCGGCTCCGACGACGAGGAGGCGATGGGCAAGGTCAACTGGAAGACAGACCTTTCTGGTGGCATTCAACGGGTCGCAATCAGCCACGAATGCGCGCCGTTCGGTAACGCCAAGGCCCGTACGGTCGTATGGAACTTCCCGGATCCGGTGCCATTGCACCGCGAACCGCTCTATACGCCGCGCAGAGACCTTCTTGACAAATATTCGACCTATGAAGACCGGCATGATTATCGTCTGCCGACACTCTACAAATCGATCCAGGATGTCGATCATTCCAAGGATTATCCGATTATCCTGACATCGGGTCGTCTGGTCGAGTATGAGGGCGGCGGCGATGAAACGCGGTCCAACAAGTGGCTCGCCGAGCTCCAGCAGGACATGTTCGTCGAAATCAACCCGACAGATGCCAACAATATCGGCATCCGTGACGGCGACAGGGTCTGGGTCGAAGGTCCGGA
>CAJIAA010000097.1_pt1 | contig 17202 bp, 14 predicted proteins | sample 9199011 | NCBI WGS metagenome assembly CAJIAA01 (sample SAMEA7708266, study PRJEB35096) | sediment metagenome | biome: marine neritic benthic zone biome [ENVO:01000025]; feature: sediment [ENVO:00002007]; material: shallow marine sediment [ENVO:03000034] sea grass bed [ENVO_01000059] ...
CAAACCGGCCGGCGATGGCGGCATCGGGGCTGTGCCGGACCAGGGATTCCGACCCGATATAGGAACGCCCGTCCAGCGTCTGCCAGAAGATCTCTTCGAAGGCTTCGGGCGACGCTTCGTCGACAAGGATGCCGTCGCCGTGCTCGCGCTCGCGTTGGGCGCTGACGCGCGCTCGCCCCCGGATCCGGGACCAGAAACCGGGCGCCAGCGCAAACGGCATGTCCGCATATGTAAGACAGGCGAAGTCGCCGGTTTGATGCAGCGCCCGCATCAGCACGGTGGTGCCCGAACGCGCAAGGCCGCTGACGAAGACATGATGGTCCTGGGAGGGGTCGCCGGAAGGCCCCTTTCGCGCAAGCTCCAGATCGAGAAGCGATTGGCCAATGGCCGGCGCGCCAAGCACCAGATGGTGCAACACCCGCTGAAGGAACGGGTAGGTCGGCCGGCGGGCACGCATCCGGTTGAGGATGGCGACTTGCACCGTGGCCGTGGCAAGGGATAGCCCAACGCCCAGCGGGGTCGCGAAGGCGAGGATCAGGTCGAGGTCCCAGATCTGAAACAGAAGATGCAGAATGAGGATCGGCGCGCCAAGCGCGAACATGCAGAAGAGGAGACGAATGCTGCCGCCGGCAAGCCTGAGGGCATAGGCAGGCAGCGCTTTCTCCTTCCAGTGGTCGCTGATCCGGGAGCTTGTCAGGCAAGCCGCCGAGCGATGCGCTGCCAGGGAGATATCGCCTGCCACGCGCCGGAACGGGGTCTGTGCGAATGCGCCAACCGCAAGAAGCGTGGCGAGAACGAGGGCGACCCAGACCATCAGCCGCCGGGACTGGTGTCGTCAGTGCCGGCCGGTCCGGTTGCGGCGGCCGCCAGCCTCGCCTCACGCCCGCGCCGCAGCCGCCGCTTCAGCGGATACCAAATCACGGCAAACAGGCCCAGAAAGATGGACGCGAAGATGCCGAAGACGACCGCCAGCGTCCCCGCCCCCATCCCGGGACCGAGATAGGCGTGAGCCGGCGTCGCCAACACCATGGTGCTGCCGAGCAGCAAGAGCGCACGATAGGTCAAGAGCTTTGTCCTCCTTTTGCTTCGCAGCGGAGATCGCGCAACCAGGGGAAGTCGGACTCCGCCTTCGTCAGATACCGGCTCCAGTGCAGGGCGCCGATATGAGCCTCGTCCAACCGGCTGACGAAACTCCACACCAGCCCCTCGTCGTTCAGCCGATGGAGCCTTCCGGCATTCTGTTCTTCGACGAACACGTCGCCGTCGGGCAGCACCCGGTGCACACCCTGCGTTGCCGTGTAGATGACCGGATCGTCCATGGACAAAAAGGGCTGCACCTGATCGGACTTCTGGTCGTACTGCCAGATGGTGCTGTGCCCGCGATGGGCCTTCCCCTCCGCTCCCGCGCCGCGGAAGGAGTCGTTCCCGAAAATCGTGAAGACGCCGTTTCCTTGATAGTCGACGTCGTGCTGGTTCAGCCACGGCCCGGTCTTGATCCAAAGGATCTGGTCGGTGGACGGGCGGTAGAGCATGACCGTGGAGAGATGCCGGATGCTCAGCGCGACATCGCCCTCGCGCACATAATCGTCCGTTTCCAGGATCGGCTCGACATCGTTCAGATGAATGCGGTCAGCCTCCCAGGGACCGACACCGTAGAGAAGTGTGTCGTGCCCGTGCCGCCTGAGAATGTCGGTCACCGACCATTCCTGGAGGATGCGCCCGTCCGGCGATACCTTGGCGAACCCGTCGTCTCTGACGGCCGGCAGCAATTCCTCGGATCCCTGCACCGGCACTGCCTTGGTTTCTGCGCGGACCACGTGCGGCACCAGCAGGTTGCCGTCGGCGTCCCGCTCGATACTGTGGTGGAAATGACGGTCGATCGCCCAGACAAGACCGCCGCAGGCATCGATCCGTACCAGGGGCCCTTCGCCGCTGGAGATCACGAGATCGCCGTCTTCCAGCAACAGCGGGTGCTGGGTTCTGTAATTGCGCTTCTCGTTTCTGACGCCGCGGAACCGTGTCGCGGCCCTGATTTCCGAGACCGGCGGCACCCACGTGTGCAGGACGGTCTGCGAACTCAGGTCGTAGAGAGTGGCAACGGAAACCTCGTGTTCGTCGCTATAGCTGGCGACCAACAGCGTCCCGTCGTCCTGCCTGCTGAGTTCTGCGAAGTGTTCGAGTTCTGCGTCGGGTGTGAATGCGAGGCGCTGCGGCTGGGCGACGGCCTCTCCATCCAGCAGTCGAACGATCGGCGAAGGGATCCGCGCCACCGCCAGGGCCGTCCTGCCCAGCGCGCCGCTCAGCTTGCCGCCGGTCGCGCTATCCTGGACCAGCCAGCCGAAGCTCAACAGCACGAACAGACCGACAAGGCCGCAGGCCACGACGACCCAAACCTCGACCTTCGCGAACAGAAGGCCTTCCAGTCTGCTCTCGGATTCGCCCTTACCCCCGCGCGCGGTGCCGCTTGTCCCGACCGCCATAGTTGGACGCCTCTTCACTGAACGTAACGTCTGAATGATGACTGCCAGGACTATAGGGCCAAATTGTTTCCGAATAGATAACCTAAAAAGACGAAGCTCTACTTATGAAATTCTTTGACAGTAATTACATTGATCTTTTCATCAAATACAATCTTTCATATTTACAATCACCAGGCAGAATTCCTTTGCGCCGGCTGAAGCGGCCCGGAGCACGCGACTGCGCAGGACTTCAGATTTGAATGGAAAACGGCGGCCCAAGGAACGCGGGCGCCACCGTGACGCCCCGGGGGCCGTAGGCGCAATCGCCGTCCCGGTTACCCGGCCTGGATTACTTCACGATCTGCATCTTCGAGCGGTCGATGGTCGCAGCCACCGCGGCGACCAGCACGACGCCAAACCCGCGGCCGAAAGACGTTCAAGTCCGCAGGCAACACTGTATCAAATGACAATTGGGCAGTGAATTCGGAGGCGGGCGGAACTGTCCCTCAGGGTTTCAAGGCGACGCCTTGTCGGATACCATCGGATGCAGGTTCTGGAGGCATCCGGGGCAACTCGGGTCAAAGACGAAGATGATTCAAGCGCCAGGTTTGTGACGGTTTGGATTTTTCCGACACGCATTCTCACGTTGGTCCGGAAGCTCGCATTACATATGCACAAGTAGAGTAATCCCGTTCATAGGTTTGCAGCCTAATTCGCCGGAGGAGGGCCGATGATTACGAAACAACGAATCCGACGAGTTCTCGCGGCGTTGACGCTGCTGGCCGCACCGGTTCTCCCGACACCTGCTGCCGCCCAGACGACGCCCGACCAACTCCAATACTGGCTGCGGGGCGCGACGACGCCGGAACAATTCGACCGTGCGATTGAGGCCGCCCAGCGTGGCCGGGATATCTATGACCTTCAAATCAGGCAGCTGGACCAGGCGCTGCTTTACACGGAGGGCTATTTTCTGCGCTCCGGCTCGGGCGCGCTCGTTTCCGCGAGCCGAGAAGAGTTTACGGCTCTTGCGGCGCAGGTCATGCTGGAACTGATGATCGATCCCAGCAATGAGCGGGTGACGCACTTGCGGGCGAATGCAAGCGGTAGCAGTCAGGTCGACCTGGCCGTCCGGATCGCCCTTGACCGGACCGTGTTTCGGATCAATCAGGGACTCGCCAGAGGCCGGGAGACGCCGAACGGCGAGAAGATCGGCCGTTTTGCCAGCGAAGTGTTCATCGAGCTGATAGAGGAATTCGACCGCCAGAACCGGGAAGCCATGCAGACAGATCTTGAGCAACTCAGGGCCGAACTCGAGCGGCTCGACGGGATCATAGAGCGTGCGAAGGGGAGCGGTCTGGCGCGTGGCGGCGGACAGACAGCTGCGCCGTCGACAGCACCGCTCGCTGATGGGACAGCGTCGGACGTGGGCGCGCTTCCAACATTGGGCCCTGGCACCTATGTCGGCGAAGCGGACCCCAGACTCCTCATCAACCGAAAGCCGACCCGCTCCGAGACGCCCGTGTACCTGAGTATCAATCCCGACGGCACCGGCTCGCTCTCTTTGAATTTCTTCGTCAAGAGCGAATATCAGGAAAAAGGCTCGAGCCGGGTGGCCTGTCTTCTGGGTGGCGGACGCGTGAACGACCTTGCGATCGGCGCCGACGGTGCGTTCGAAACGTCCGTCCCCAGCGCCTTCGGATATCGGAGCGTCCATGCGTCTGCCGAGGACCCTTGTCTCACAATTGAGGGACGCAGGACGCATGGTGACTTCGGCGACTCGTTTCCGGTTAAGGCCGCTGGAAGAGTCGATCTGTCCTCCGGCACCGCGCGGGTCACACTCGCATGGCCCAGCGGGCCTGTAGTCGTCAACCTCAAGCCACAGTGACGGTAGCGACAACGGGCGACGGGCTGTCCCGATTGGAACTCTGTGCGCAATTCGGGCGAGATGATGCCAATACCCGCGCGCCTCACCCCGAGCCGACCCACGACATTGCGTACATGGCATATCGGAGTGCGCTTACCCTGCCGTAGCACAGGCCACAGTTCCTAGGAGGAGGCCATGCTGCTATCCTTAGGGTGCGGTTGTGGGCTTTCGGGGGAGCGCCAGCCCAAGGATGGAGGAGAGTATGCTTTTCCGGACAATCCTGCAGACCAGGCGGTTGGCCGATCTCACTGGCAACGTCGTCCGTTCAATTCTGTTGAGTGCAGTGTTGCTGACGATTGCTGGTGGCGCCTTTGCACAAGGCATCGATGATTACGCCTATGTTCACAAAACGCTCGTCAACTTGGAGTCACCGCCCTGGCGATGCGTTTGCTATTCGGTGTCACGTAGCTCCTTAATCGATACCCATATCGCCGATAATCAGGTCTGGGTTGTATCCAGGCACAACAGTTGGGCGAACGCAGTTGCGCAACGGGACATGTTGGCCATCGGCAGCAACATATGCAGCTTCTGTCCGGCATCCGCCGGGCGATCTAGCAACCCAGTGCAATTCTATGTCTTCGAGAACTGCAATTCCGGGAGATGTACAATCGGCGTGGCTGATTCCAACTATGCGGTGCCGGGCTGGGCGCGGATTTCACAGCCTTTCGCGAATGATCGCGAGGCGTGGCGATACGCCTGCCAACTTCACGCCAGTCAACGCAGTTTTTCCCCGGATATTCACGAGCGCAAGGTGAATTGCGCAGCGCTGGACGGGGGACGTAGCGCTTCGGGTCTTGCGGGTTACCGAAAGATCCCAGGCGCCTTCATCAATGGCAAAGGGATCGGGATCGCCGAGCGCGGACATACTGCCGAGTCCTGCGCCGCGCGGTGCGACGCTCAGTCACGATGCCAGTCATTCGAAATTACCGGCGACTGGTGTTCCATCAATGTGGTAAGCAGCCGACCCGATCCCAGCATCCTGACGCGATCGCAGAAATACACTCTCTACGAACGAAATTGATTGTTCCCGATGACGGGCACTTGCTCCATCGGCCGTGCCGCCCCTCTTGAATACTGGCGTCGCGTGCCCGCAATAGCCATGTACGCTGCCGAGAGTGTTGAAGGACCGCGATTGGCGGCCTCTCACCTGTCTTTGGTCCCTAGATTCCTAATGTTCCCCGCATGATCCGGAAATTCGCGCGGCTGAATCTTCCCACGCTGCTCATCCTCTTGTTGATCCCCGTGCTGGTATCGACCGGGCACGCCGGAGGCACGACGCAGACAGAACCGCTCTTCGGCGAAGAGCGGGTGGCCACGAACTATTTCGTACTGCGGCGCGACCGCGGTTTTGTGCACGCCGAGCAGTTGGACGAAGTTGTGATCTGCGGTCGTCCAGACGGCGGTCTCGTCGATAACCAGGCGATCAAGAGCCACTTCTCCCGGCTTGGGACCCGCTACCAGGTGCTGATGTTCAATCTCCCCAAGGACCAACTGGCAGCCTTCGTCGCCGGTCGATGTGATGTCCTCGCGATCTACGATTATTACGACATGGCCCGGGCGGAGAGAGATTTTGGCCGCGAAACGCATATCGCATTGCCCTTGGACCCGTAGGATGGTGAGACTGACGACTTTTGCCCTCGGACCTGCCGCGTATAGTTCCATGGCATGAGTTCGCTGAAACGCGTGATCTTGCGTTCAGCGATTCGCGCGAGCGTACCTGTTTGCTAGGCTTACCGATCGACGCCGTTGAGTCTGGCGATCTCAATCAGCGTATAGGCACCGAAGCCCCGGTTGCGCACTGCGGTTTACTTCACGATCTGGATCTTGGACCGGTCGATGGTCGCGGCCACGGCCGCTACCAGCACCACGCCGAAGACGATCTGCTGGGCAAAAACGCTGACGCCCAGGAAGGTCATGCCGATGCGCACGACCGCGATGATCAGCGCGCCGATGAAGGTGCGCCAGACGCCGCCCACCCCGCCGGTCAGCGCAGTGCCGCCGACGATGATCGCGGCGATCGCCGGCAGCAGGAACTCGTTGGCCAGGGTCGGCGAGCCGGACCCCAGGCGGGCCGCCATCAGCGCCCCGGAGAACCCGGCCGTCGCGCCCGACAACAGGAAGGCCAGCGCCTTGACCCGATTGACCCGCACGCCCGAGGCGATCACCGCCCGTTCGCCGGCGCCGATGGCGCGGGCGAACCGGCCGAAAGGCGTGCGAAGCTGGATGAATGCGAGCAGGCCAAGCACCACCAGACCGACCCATATCTCGTTGCGCACCCCCAGGGTCTCGCCGACCATCCAGAACAGGTAATCGTCGCGCATCGCGCCGGAGATATTGATCGAGCGCGCATCGGACATCAGGAACGCGATGGTCGTCACCACGCCGCTGACCGCCAGCGTGGAGATGAAGGACGGGATCCTGAGCCAGGTGTGCGAGACCCCGCCGGCAAGGCCGGCCAGCCCGCCCGCCGCAACGGCAACGGGAATTGCGAGAATACCCAGTTCCGGCAGCAGCACGGCGACGACCACGCTGGTCATCGAGGCGACCGCCTGAACCGACAGATCGATCCCGCCCATGAGAATCACGAAGGTCGCCCCGGCCGCCATCAGGAACAGGGTCATGGTGTCGGAAATCAACACCATCAGCGTCTGGTACCGGAAGAACGACGTGTCGACCAGGCCGACGAATACCACCAGCGCCACCAGCGTGATCAGCGGAATCTGGCCTGTCAGGGTGGCTTTCAGGGATCGGGCCATCGCGTCACACCATATGCGTGATCAGGTCGACCTGGTCCGGCTTGCCGCCGGGCGGCGCGTCGAACCGGGCGGAGACTTCGCCGTCCCGCATCACCAGGATCTTGTGGCTAAGGCCGATCACCTCCTCCAGGGTGTCGCCCAGCAGGACGATCGACAGGCCCTCCTCCGTCATGTCGCGGATCAGCTCGTAGACGTCCTCCTTCGCGCCGACGTCGACGCCGCGCGTCGGATGGTCCAGGACCATGATATCGGACCCGGCGATGCGCCATTTGGAAAGGACGACCTTCTGCTGGTTGCCGCCGGACAGCGAGCCGGCAAAGGTATCCGCCGACGGCGTCTTGATCTTGAGCTTGTCGATCCAGTCCCGGGCGACGGCCTCTTCCCGGCCGTGCAGGATCACGCCCCCGGCGCTGAAGTCATCGATCGCGGACATGGTCATGTTCTCCACCACCGGGACGCCGGTCACGACCCCCTCGACCCGGCGTTCCCGCGGCAGGTAGCCGACGCCTGCCGCAACCGCCTCGGCAGGGTGGCCGAAGCGGACGGGCTGGCCGTGGATTCTCAGCTCGCCGGCTTCGATCGGCGCCAGACCGGCAAGACAGCGGGCCAGCGCCTCGCGGCCCGAGCCGATAACGCCCGCGATCCCAAGGATCTCGCCCATGTGCAAGGTGAAGGAGACGTCGCGAAAGCCGCTGGAGGAGGATATGTCCTGCGCCTCAAGCGCGACCTCCGCGCGCGGTGCGCCCTGACGGGCCTCGCGATAATACTCGTGGTGCAGTGCCCGGCCGACCATCAGTTCGTGCAGATTGTGGATCGATGCGTCCGCGGCAGGCGTTTCGGCAACGGACTGTCCGTCGCGCATGACATAAACCCGGTCGGAGACCTTCAGCACCTCGTCCAGCCGGTGGGAGATGAAAACGAAGGCGGCCCGGTCCTTCAGCTCCCGGACGATCTTGAACAGGACCTCGATCTCCTTTGCCTCCAGAACCGACGTCGGCTCGTCCAGCAGGATCACGATATCGCCCTCGACCCGGGTATCCAGCGAGACGGCCTTGGCGATTTCGACCATCTGCCGTTGGGCAAAGGTCAGGTCGTCGCACAACGTGCCGGGGTCGATGTCCAGATGAACCTTCTCCAGTTCCGTTTTCGCGGCCCGGTTCATGGCCGCCTTGTCCAAAACGCCCCAGCGCAGGAATTCGGTCTCCCGGCCCAGGAAGATGTTCTCCGCAATCGACAGGGTCGGCAGGACCGATTGTTCCTGGAACACCATCGCGATGCCGCGGTCGAAAGCGTCCCTGGGGCCCTTGATCCGGGTGGCCTTTCCATTGACCAGGATCTCGCCCTGGTCCAGCGAATAGACGCCGTTCAGCACCTTCAACAACGTGGACTTGCCCGCCCCGTTTTCGCCGATCAAGCCGACGACTTCGTGCGGCCTGATTTCCATGCTGACATCGTCCAGCGCCTTGACGCCGGGAAACGACTTGGTTGCATGGCGAACTTCCAGAACGCTGCTCATGTGGCCCACCTCACTTGACCACCGGCAGGCGCGACCGGTCGAGCGCCAGCGCGACCGCGGCGATGATCAGGACCCCCTGCACCCCCATCTGCACGAAGGGCGGCACCCCCATCAGGATCATGCCGTTCGACAGCACGACGACGATCAGGACACCGATCACGGAGTTCAGGACCGAGCCCACGCCGCCCGACAGCGCCGTCCCCCCGACCACGACCGCCGTGATCGTCGTGAACAGACGTCCCTGGCTGATCAGCGCATGCCCCTGCCCCAGCTGGGCCGCGGACATCGCCCCGGCCAGGCCGTAGAACCCACCGGCAATGGCGAACGCAAGGATGCGTGTCCGCACGATCGGCACGCCGGCCTGGCCCGCGATGGCCTCGTCGCCGCCCAAGGCATAAAGCCAGCGTCCCACCCGGGTACGCTCCTGGATAAACAGGGCGACAAGCACCGCGACGCCGGCGATCCAGACCCCTGCAGGCACCCCCAGGAAGCGCGCCAGCGCCATGCCGCGAAAGACCTTGTCGGTGATGCGGACGGTATCGCCCTGCAGGAAGGCCGTGGCGATGCCGACGCAGGCAAAGCCGACACCCAGCGTGGCCATGAAGGAGGGCGTTCTGAGCTTCACATGCGCAAGGCCGTTCACGCTGCCGATCGCCGCGCCAAGGGCGATTGCTGCAAAAATGGCCGGAAAACCAATATCGAACCCTGTCAGGTTGTTCCCGACCAGCACCGACACCAGGACCGCACAGACCGCGACCACGCCTTCCAGCGACAGGTCAATGCTGCCCATCAGGATGATGAAGGTCGCCCCCATCGTCAAAACAGTCGGGATCGCCGCGGCGTTCAACAGCCGGGCGAGGTTCCAGGGATCGATGAACCGCGGGTTCGTGACCGCGACGATCGCGCACAGCAGCACCAGCACCGCAACGGGTGCAAGGGCACGGTGCCGGTGAACGACCGCGCCGATCCGGCTGCGCTGTTTCGCAATGACTGCCACGGCGCTCCTCCGGGCGACTGTGCCGGATGCGGGCGGGCGCCGCCGGGCCCTTACGGCCCGGCGGCGGTCACGTTACCCGCGATACTGGATCTGACCGGTCGACTTGCCCCAGATGTCGGTGAAGTCGATCGGATCCGCCGCACCCATGCTGCCTACCGTGTCCTGGGTGACCAGGATGCTGCTGCCGTAGAACTCGCGATGGGAATGCGGTTCCTTGGCGATGTCGATCTTGCCGATGGCGGTGTGATAGCCGATCGAAAGGCCCATGCCGCCGGTCCACAGCGGATCCCAGGCCACCGTCCCGGCCATTTCGCCTGCCTTGGTCGCCTCGATCACCGCATCGATCCCGTCGATGCCGGTCACCAGCACCTCGCCGGCGAGGCCTTCCTGGCGCAGCGCTTCCAGCGCACCGATCCCCATTGAGTCGTTGGCCGCCCAGACACCCTTGATGTCGCGGCCGAACCGGGTCAGCCAAGTCTGGGTGATGTCGAACGCCTTGGTCTCGTTCCAATCCGCGGCCTGGAAGTCAAGCAACTCGACATTGCCGTTTTCCTTGATCGCCATGTCCAGGCCGATCTTGCGTTCGATGGCCGGAACGTTGGACAGGATCCCGCCCAGGGCAACGATGCCGCCGGAACCGCCCATTTTCTTGAACAGCTCCTCGGCGATCGCCTTGGCGCTGGGCACGCCGTTGAACGACATGTGCGCCACATAGTGGGGATCGAAGTCCCAGGGATGCAGATCGTCGGGCTTGTTCCACTGGGTCGTCACATAGGCCTTCGCCTTGGCGCAATCCTCGACAATCGTGCGCGCGTCGGGCGAATCGTTGGGATCCACGTTCAGGATCATCTTGCCATCGCTCCGCGCCAGCATCGCGCGGATGTCGGCGATGCCCTTTTCGGAATTGCCTTCGGTGACCAGCACCTCGAAATTCGCGCCCAGCCACTTTGCGAACTCCTCGCCGCCGCGGGCGAAAGTCGCGTGGTAGGGATTGGCCACCGAGCGCATGGAATTGACCAGCGTCCATTCCGACGGATTGGCCAGCACCTCGCGCGGCAGCATGGACGCCATCGCTGCAAAGCCCGCCGTTCCGACTGCGCCACGCAGAAATGTTCTGCGGTTCAGCGGCTGGTATTTCCAGGAACCCCTCGAAGTCATCTCGTCCTCCCTCATGCAGTGTCTTTGTGCACTAACTGGTTACTTACGGGAAATGCCATCGAAAGTCAATGTCGCGCACGTGGGTACTGGCGTCGCACCTGTCTAGTTGTACGACGCCTTGATCATGTCGCTGGCCTTCTCGCCGATCATGATCGACGGAGCGTTGGTGTTCGAGCTGATCAGGCTGGGCATCGCAGAGGAGTCGCAGATACGCAGCCGTTCGATTCCGCGCACGCGCAGTTCGGGATCGACCACCGCCATGTCGTCGACGCCCATCTTGCAGGTGCCGACGGGATGGTAGGCGGTGCGCCCGTGATTGCGGCAATACTCCTCGAACTCGGCATCCGTCTTCACATCGTCGCCCGGGAAGTGCTCCTTCTTGATGTGTTTGTCGAACACCGGCTGGGTCATGATCTCGCGGATCTTCTTCACCCCTTCGACGGTGATTTTCATGTCGTAGGGGTCCGCAACGTAGTTCGGGTCGATGTTCGGCGCCTCATTCGGGTCGGCGCTGCGCAGGGTGACCGAACCACGGCTGCGCGGCCGGACAAAATAGGTGTTCAAGGTCAGACCCGCGCCAGACGCGGGCGGCGGCACACCGGCTTCGACGCCGGCGCCGGCCAGGAAGTGGAACTGCAGGTCCGGCGTCTTTGCGGTTTCGTCGGCGTACCAGAATGCGCCGCCTTCGACGATGTTGGAGGCGACCGGTCCGGTCTTGAAAAGCACGTATTGCAGACCGGCCCACAGCATCCAGTGCGGCTTGGCGTACTTGTCGAAGCTTTTCTGCTCGTAAAGCTCGTAGACCACGTCGACATCGAAATGGTCCTGCAGGTTCTTGCCCACCCCGGGAATGTCCGCGACGACCTCGATGCCGTGCTGCCTCAGCGCGTCGGCCGGACCCAGCCCGGACAGCATCATGATCTTCGGCGAACCGATGGCGCCGGCCGCCACGATCACCTCTCGGTCGGCCTGGGCTGATTGCGCTTGACCGCCGACTGCATACTCCACGCCGGTAGCGCGCCCGTTCTCGATGACGATCCGCGTCGTCAGCGCGTTCGGCGTGACGGTCAGGTTGGGCCGGCCCATCGCCGGTTTCAAATAGCCGGTTGCAGCGGAACAGCGCCGCGCATCGCGCGTCGTTGTCTGATAGACGCCGCAGCCTTCCTGCTTGGCGCCGTTGAAATCCGTCGTGTAGGGAATGCCGGCCTGCTGGCAGGCCTGGATGAACGCCTTGGTCATTGGATGCGGCGTGATGTTCGACACACCCAACGGTCCGCCCACACCGTGATAGTCGTCGGCCAGAACGTCGTTGTCCTCGGATCGCAGATAATAAGGACGGATTTCTTCGAACGACCAGCCGGCGCAGCCTTCCTCGTTGGCCCAGCGGTCATAGTCTTCCGGACAGCCGCGGGTAAAGATCTCCGCATTGATCGAACCGCCGCCGCCAAGCACCCGCCCCTGGGCGTAAGGCACCTCGCGGTTGTTGCAGTGTTTCTGCGGAACCGTCTTATAGCCCCAGGTCAGCGGGCCGTCGGTCATCTTGTAAAAACCGACCGGCATGTGGATGTAGCGGTCGGTGTCCAGCGGCCCCGCCTCCAGCAACAGGACACTGGTTCCGGGGTCTTCGGAAAGGCGCGCGGCGATCGCACAACCGGACGATCCGCCGCCGATGATGATGAAGTCGTACATGGCCCTCCCCCTACGCTAGCATGCCGCCGCACGATCGGCGACTCAGCACGCCGGTGCGTCGCGCCAATCCAAATTGTTATAACTAACTGGTTGGTTATTTCAAGATTGCCGTGCGGGGTCGGCTGTGCGAACATTGGTCAGCCGTCGCGAATCCTGATATGCACAGGCGCCGTCGAAGGAAAGACCCGGGAGCGAAGTCGTGAGTCCCGCTGCTGCCAAGAAGAAAAAGAAGCGCGTCCGCGACGCGGATGCGACAAGGGGACGGATCCTGAACGCCGCAAAGCGCGAATTCGCCCAGTACGGACTGGGCGGCGCCCGCGTCGACAACATCGCCGAGCGGGCCAAAGCGAACAAGCGCATGATTTATCATTACTTCGGCGGCAAGGAGGCGTTGTTCACCGCGGTGCTGGAAGACGCCTACCTGGGCATCAGAACGGCAGAGCGGGAACTCAACCTGGAGGACATGGAACCCGAGGCGGCGATGGACCAGCTGGTCGAGTTCACCTGGACCTACTACCTCAAGAACCCGGAGTTCCTGACCCTGGTCAACAGCGAGAACCTGCACAAGGCACGGCACATCAAGAAATCGAAGGCGATCCGCGAGGCGTTCTCGCCCTTCGTGCAGATGGTGCAGTCGATCATCGACCGGGGCGTCAAGAAGGGCGTGTTCCGCAGAGGCGTCGACGCGGTCCAGCTCAACATCACCATCGCCGCCATCGGCTATTACTACCTGACCAACCGCTATACCGGTTCGGTGGTCTACGACCGCGACTTCATGACCGACGAGCGTCTGAAACAGCGGCTCAAGTTCAACCTGGAGACCGTCAGGGCGCTGATGCGGGCCTGAGGGCGCCTGCCGGTTGTAGCCATATGGTTCGAGACGGCGCGCTCGCGCGCGCCTCCTCACCAGGAGGTGAATTTACGGGCAGAGCCAACACCTTTCTCACCCTGAGGAGGTCGCGCAGCGACCGTCTCGAAAGCCTGCCCTGAGCCTGTCGAAGGGGGCGTGGCTGCCAGCTTGCGCGGTGATCAAGCTTAAGCCGCTCCAGCCAATGCGATCCTCGGCTTGAACGACATCCGCGCCAGTACATCCCGTTCCAGGTCCACGCCCTTGGCCAGCTCGACGATCTCGATGCCGTGTTCACCCAGCCGGAACACCGCACGTTCGGTGACGTAAACCACATCCTGGCCATTGGCGCGGGCCTGGTCGCCGCTGAAAGTGACGTGCCGGACCATCTCGACCAGTTTCGGAATCTCGCCATAACGCACGATCGTGACCGTGCCGTCCGCACCCTCCTCGACCTTCAGACCCTTGGCTTCGAAGGTGCCGCAGAACACGACCTTCTTGGCGGTCTGCGTGATGTCGACGAAGCCGCCGGGGCCGACGAGATTGTCGCCGATCACCGAGACGTTGACGTTGCCGGCGGCGTCCAGCTCGCCCATCCCTAAGAAGGCGATGTCGATGCCGCCGCCGGAATAGAAGTCGAACTGGTCGATCGACGGGATGATCGCGTCCGGGTCGCGGGCGGCCCCGAACATCGGACCGTCCAGCATGTCGCCGTTGTGGATGCCCTGTTCGATCGTGCCCCAATAGCTGGCCCGGCCGCCGACCTTCAACAGCGCCGGAATGCCGCCGGGAATGCCGAACCCGAAATTGACGCTGCGCGCGCCGCCCAACTCCTGCGCGGCCCGCTCGGCGATGATGCGGCGGATGCCGGTCGGCAGTTCCGGGTCGGCGTCGCGCGCCGCATAGTCGGTGGTGGCCTCGCCGGAGATGTGCGGGGCGTACCCGGGAAGCGAGGTCTTGCGTGCATCCGGCGCCAGGAAGACGCCGTCGACGAGGATTCCCGGCAGCCGCGCCAGACGCGACGGCAACACCCGGTGATCGCGCCGGCCTTCCACCTGGACGAACACCTGTCCGCCCGAGTTGTGCGCCGCCAGAGCCACGCTGTAGGCGTCGAGGTCGGTGGGTTCGCGTTCGAACGAGACGTTGCCGCGCCGGTCCACCTCGGTGCCGCGGACCAGCGCGACGTCGATCTTCAGCGGCTTGTAACGCAGGTAGGTTTCGCCGTCGAAGTCGACCCGCTCGACCAGTTCCTCGGTTGCGCGCGCGTTGCACCGGCCGCCGTCGCGCTGCGGGTCGGCGAAGGTTCCCAGACCGATCTTGGTGATCACGCCCGGCCGGCCGGCGCCGATCTCGCGCAGCAGGGTCGAGATCACGCCGCCGGGAAACGAATAGGCGGCGATCTTTTCCTCGCGGGCCAGGCGCTGCATGGTCGGGGACCAGCTCCAGTGTCCGCCGATGACCCGGGCCACCATGCCCTCGTGTGCGAAACGGTTGAGACCGCTCTTGTCGCCGTCGCCGATGCCCAGCGCGTGTACGATGGTCAGGTCGCGGGGATGACCGGTTTCCAGGAACGACTTTTCAAGCACCGCGAACAGGGCGTCGGCTTCCAGGAACACGCCCGATCCGGTCAGCGCGATGGTCGCGCCGTCGCGAACGCGCCGGACAATCTCTTCCGGGCCGAGCACGCTCACCTCGTTCGCCATTCCTTTTTTCTCCCCAACCTCGGTTGCGGACGCCGCCTCGGGGCCGGGGCCCTTGACGAACCGCGAAGCAGCCAGTTAAATAACTGGATAGTTACATTTTGCCCTGCTGTCGAGAATTTTCTGTATCGCCGGCGCGCGCCAAGGCACATCGCGGCACAGCGTCCGGCGGCATTTCGCACGAGGATCGCAATGCTTCCGGTACCCAGGAACGACCTGGAAATCTACGGCCAGATCCAGGACATGGCCCGCAAGTTCGCCGACGAGGTCATCCGCCCGGTGGCCGAGACGCTGGACCGGGACGAGTCCTTCCCGGCCGACATCTACCGCCAGATGGGCGCGCTGGGCCTGTTCGGCATCAGCGTTCCGGAGGACTGCGGCGGCGTGGGCCTGGACGCCTACGCCTATGCGATCGTGATGGAGGAACTGTCCCGGGGCTACGCCTCGGTCGCCGACCAGTGCGGCCTGGTGGAGCTGATCGGAACCCTGCTCAGCCGTTACGGCACGAAGGCGCAGCAGGATGCCTACATCCCCGAGGTCGTCACCGCGGAACGAAAGGTCGCCTATTGCATCACCGAGGCCGAGGCCGGCTCGGACGTCTCGGGCATCCGCACCACAGCGACGCGGGCGTCGGGCGGCTGGCGCCTCAGCGGCGAGAAGCTTTGGATCCACAACGCCCCGGTCGCCGACACCGCCTTCGTCCTGGCGCGCACCGACCCGTCGGCCGGGCACCGCGGCATGTCCATCTTCATCGTCGACCTGCATGCGCCCGGCGTCACCCGCGGCCCCAAGGAACACAAGATGGGACAGCGGGCGAGCCAGGTGGGCGCGCTCAATTTCGACGGCGTCGCGCTGCCGGACGACGCTTTGCTGGGCGAAGAGGGGCGCGGCTTTCACATGATGATGAGCGTCCTGGAGAAGGGCCGCGTCGGCATCGCGGCGCTGGCCGTCGGAATCGCCCAGGCCGGCCTGGAGGCGGCGCTGGACTATGCCCAGACCCGCAAGCAGTTCGGCGCGCCGATCGGCGACAACCAGGGCGTCCGGTGGATGCTGGCCGACATGGTGAAGGAGATCACCGCCGCGCGGGCGCTGGTGCACCGCGCCGCGGTCATGATCGACAACGGCGCGCCGGCCAACGCGGCCTGCTCCATCGCCAAGTGTTACGCCGGCGACATGGCGGTCGCGCAGACCGCCAATGCCGTGCAGATCTTCGGCGGTTCGGGTTATATCCGGGGCTTCGAGGTCGAGCGCCTGTATCGCGACGCCAAGATCACGCAGATCTACGAAGGCACGCAGCAGATCCAGCGCACGATCATCGCGCGCGAGTTGATGAAGAACGGAGCACAGGCATGAGCGGTTATGCGGCGCTGATCACCGGGTCCAGCCGGGGCATCGGCAAGGGCATCGCGCTGGCGCTGGCGCGCGAGGGGTTCGCCGTTGCCGTCAACGCGCGGCGCATGGGCGAGGAAATCGAAACGACGATCGCCGAGCTGCAGGCGCTGGGCGGCGCCGCCGTGCTGGTGGTGGGCGACGTCGGCGACATCGACCGCCATGCACACATGCTGGACACGGCCGAACAGGCGCTGGGCCCGCTGACGACCCTGGTCAACAATGCCGGCGTCTCGGTGATGAACCGCGGCGACCTGTTGGACGTGACGCCCGAAAGCTACGACCGCTGTCAGACCATCACCCCCCGCGGCGCGTTCTTCCTGACCCAGGCCTGGGCGCGGCGCGTGCTGCAGCGGGACCGCGATCCGGCCCGGCATCACAGCGTGATCACGGTGTCGTCGGCAAACGCCCTGGCGGCCTCGATCCTGCGCGGCGAATATTGCGTTTCCAAGGCGGGTATGTCGATGATGGCCAAACTGTTTGCGGTGCGGCTGGGCGGCGACGACATCGGGTCCTACGAGATCCAGCCCGGCCTGATCGAAACCGACATGTCGGCACCGGCGCAAGCGATGTATCGCCAGCGCATCAAGGAGGGCCTGACCATCACCCAGCGCATGGGCCTGCCCGCCGACATGGGGTCGATCGCGGCCGCCATGGCGACCGGGCAGATCGCGTTTTGCACCGGGCAGTCGGTGCAGGCGGACGGCGGCCTGCTGATCTCCCGATTCTGACGCCGGCACGCGTCCCTGGAGCGAACCATGACATCC
>CAJIAA010000110.1_pt1 | contig 17170 bp, 13 predicted proteins | sample 9199011 | NCBI WGS metagenome assembly CAJIAA01 (sample SAMEA7708266, study PRJEB35096) | sediment metagenome | biome: marine neritic benthic zone biome [ENVO:01000025]; feature: sediment [ENVO:00002007]; material: shallow marine sediment [ENVO:03000034] sea grass bed [ENVO_01000059] ...
CGAGGCCGCGGTGGAGCTGTGCAACCGGATCAGCGGCAAGACCACCGCCGCCATCGAGGCTTGCACGTTTCAGGACATCACCGGCCAGCGTATCTCCAAGATCGTCCGGTCGATCCGGTTCGTAGAGGACCGGATCAATGCAATCACCGACCTGTGGGGCCGCTCGGACATCGAGCGCTTGGCCGACCGGTTCCTTGGCCCGAACGAAAAGGAAGAGGACACCGGCGAACTGCTGACCGGCCCCGCGCTCAGCGGCGGCGGCATCAGCCAGGACGAGATCGACAAGCTGTTCGACTGAGCGTCGCGGCTGCCACCCGTACTACCCCTTCTTCCGCACGCCGATGCCCAGGGCGTGAAAAACCTGCTCGAAGCTGGTGCGGTAGTTGCCGTGCTTGGCGGGATTGTAGGGCGTCATGTTGATCGCCTTGCGCAGGCGGCGCACCGCGCGCCCGTCGACGATGTCGACGTCGATCACATTGATGCAGCCGAAATCCTGTTCGAACGCGCCGAGCCCCGCAAGGCCGGCGCCGCTGACCAGCGACAGAACCATGCGGTTGACCGCATCGTGGTCAACCAGCAACATCCGCGTCCAGCCCGGCCGGGCCAGCCAGGCATCCAGGCCCGCGGCAAACCGCGTCTCGAAATCGGCGAACAGGTCACCTTCGGCGAACCGGGCGCCCGGTTCGTGTGCCCTTTCCAGACCATAGACGAACAGCGCCTCGCGCCGTTCCGGCGGGATGGTCGACAGCCGCGCGCCGCGCAGCTCCAGAAAGGCGGCGTCCTCCTCCAGTTCGACGCCGTGCGGGGCCAGCACAATCTCGGCCGTCTCGCGGGCCCGCGGCAGGCCGCTGCAGACCGCGCGGTCCAACGCAATCTCCGTCAGCAGGTCCCGCGCCGCCGCGGCCTGGGCGCGCCCCTCTTCGGTCAGCGGAACGTTCTGGGGGTTGATCGGCCGTCCCTGTGCGTCGGAATAGGACACGTGGCCGTGCCGCATCAGGTAGATCCGCCGTCGCCCGTCCGTCCCCGGTAACCCCACGCTAACGCCTCCTTGCCCAATCTGACGGCCGCAGATAGCACGGACCGGCGGCCGGGGCGAGCGTCCGGCACGGGGCTTGCCGCACGCCGCCGCCCGCTCTATCAAGACCCGGACAACCGCGACGGAGACCCGCAGCCGTGCCCGACGCAGATTCCAAACCCGACCCGCGCCTCAATGCCTATCGGCCCGATCTGGCCGACACCCGGCTGGCGGGCCAAGTCCAGGCGGAACGCATGGTCGACGGCGCGCCGGCACAAGTCACGGCTGGGACCAGCCCGCTGCGCCAGGCGCCGGACCACGGCGCGCGCATGGACAGCGAGATCCTGGCGGGGGAACCGCTGCTGGTCTTCGAACGGTCCGGCGGCTGGGCCTGGGTCCAGTCCCGGGACGACGGCTATGTGGGCTACACGCCCGAAGACGCCATCGGCACAGCGGTCCACACCGTCACGCACCGGGTCGCGGCCCTGCGCACATTCGTCTTTCCCGAGCCGGACCTGAAGGCGCCGCCGCGCGATGTCCTGCCGCAGACGGCCGGGGTCGGCGTGGTCGGCCAGGCGGATACGTTCAGCGAGATCGCAACCGGCGGCTTCGTCTTCACGGCGCATCTGGAGCCGCCCGACGCGGTGGCGGCCGACCCGGTCGCCGAGGCGCTGCGCTATCTGGGCGTGCCCTACCTTTGGGGCGGCAAGACCAGCCTGGGGCTGGACTGTTCGGGCCTTTCCCAGCTGGTCCTGGCGCGCTGCGGGATCGCGGCGCCCAGGGATACGGACATGCAGGAACGCGCGATCGATACCGTCGTGCCGTTCGACGGCGCCCGCGGCGACCTCAGGCCGGGCGATCTGATGTTCTGGCCCGGTCACATGGGCATGATGGTGTCCGCCGAGCGCATCGTGCACGCCAACGCCACCGATTTGATGGTCTCGGTCTGGGACGTGGAAACGCTGATCGCCCATGTGAAGCGGATCGAAGGAAACGGGGTGACCTCCGTCCGCCGGCCCGCCTATCCCCGCAACGCCGAAGCCGTCACGGCGATTGGCGCGGCCGGTTGACGGCAAGGGTGCCGCCGTCCCAGATCCGGTACAGCACCAACGCCCCCACCAGGCCCGCGCCGGACAACAGCGCCATCGCAAGAAAGGCATTGGCCCCGGCCGCCTGATACAGCGCGCCCGAGACCGCCAGCATGCTGCCCAGGCCGAGGCCCGCCACCACGGCGGTGTAGAGCCCCTGGGCGGTGCCGGAATAGGTTTCGGGCACGGCGCGGCCGATGAACGCCATCCCGCCCAGATGGGCGGCCCCGAAGGTCAGACCGTGCAGCGCCTGGATCAGCACCAGCCAGCCAACCTCGGTCGTCGCCGCCAGCGCCGGCCAGCGGATCAGGCCGGCCGCCGCGCAGACCATTAGCAGGCCGACGGGCGAGAACCGGGCCAGCGCCCGGCGGCCATAGGCGAACAGCACAATCTCGGCGACCACGCCTTCGGCCCACAACAGGCCGATGACGGTGGGGTCGACCCCCGCCCGGCGCCAATGCAGCGATCCGACGGCGTAATAGACGGCGTGCGATGCCATCAGGACAACGGCAACGCCCAGGAAGACCAGAAACACGCGATTGCCCAACAGGGCGGCGAAAGGACCGGGCCCCGCCCGTGGGCCGTCGGGCCGGATCTCGGGAACCGCCAGCGCGACCAGTACCATGAACCCGGCCCCGATCACGATGACCCACAGGATGGTCGCCTCCGGCAGGGTCGACAGCAGGCGGCCCACCACCAGCGACGCGACGATGAAGGAGAACGAACCCCACAGCCGCACCCGGCCATAGTCCGCCAGGCCGCGCGCCTGCGCGAAGAGCGTGAGGCTGTCGGTCAGCGGCGAGAGCGGTGACTGGGCCAGGCCGGCCACGCACATGGCGGCGAGGATCGCCCAGAACCCCTGCAGTCCGAACATCGCCGCATAGGCCGCCGCCAGCAACAGCGACAGCCCGATCAGGATCGGCCGGCGCCGGCCAAGCCGATCGGCCAGGCGCCCGGCAAGCGGGCTGGCCAGGACGGCGATCCATGGGCCCGTCGCCATCAGCAGGCCGATCTCGGGATCGCTCAGACCCTGGGCCGCCAGCCAGACCGGCCAGAACGGCAGATAGACGCCAAAGACAAAGAAGATTGCCCCGTAGAACCAGGCCAGCCGGAAGGCGATACCGCCGGGCTGCGCCGGGACAGGCGGCGAAGCCGCGGTGGGGGGCGTGGTCATGCCCGTCACGTACACGCAGGCCGACGCGCCCGCAAGGGCGGGGGGGGGGGGCTGGAAAGCCGTTTGCTATCGCGCGATCTCTTGAGGTCGAACCTTCTGAAGGCGCCGAAGTGCTGATAGCAGCGTGCCGGTTGCCGCCACGCCCTTCGAGACGCGCCCTTCGGGCGCTCCTCAGGGTGAGGTTATGACCTACATATTAAATGCTTAGATTCCCTCATGCTGAGGAGGCGGCGAAGCCGCCGTCTCGAAGCATATGGCTGCAAGCGGCGCCGCATGTCACCTTACGGGTGACCCGAACTGATCGTGCTCAAGAGGCTGGAAATAAGAAGGGGCGGTCGGCCGAAGGGGGTTTAAAACCGACCGCCCCTCTTAGGGGGACTAGCGCCGGTAACGTCGGAGTTGGCAGTCTTCTTTCACCGGCTTGCCCATGACTGTGCAGCGGCCGTGCCAGAATCGGAATTTCATCAAGATCAAATACTTACAGGGTAAACGGCCCGGCGGCGGCGGCCGCATGCCTCCCAATTTGCGACCCATTTCGCAAATTGCAGCACGGCTATGGTAAACAACCGTTACGCGATACCGGATCCGGATACTGCAGAGATCGGCGGGGCCCCGCGACACGCTTTCCAATTGACCGCGCATGCCGGCAATGCCCAGTATCGGGAGCGCGCTTGAGGCGCGCATTCCTGCCGGTTTTGCCAATTCAGGATTGACGGAGGACCGATGAAAGCCATGAGGCCGCGCATGGACTATGCCGGGCCGCGGCCGTGACCAACGGCGCCATCCGCCGCGCGACGGCGCCGGAAACCGTGTCGATGCAGACGCGAGACGGGATCCGGCTGGACGCCGATATTTATTGGCCCGACCCCGACCGCCACGGCGAAGGCCCCTTCCCCGTCCTGTTGATGCGCCAGCCGCATGGCCGGCGGCTGGCTGCGACCGCCCATTTCGCCCACCCCACCTGGTATGCGGACCAGGGCTACATCGTCGTCATCCAGGACGTCCGCGGTTGCGGATCCAGCCAGGGCCAGTGGCGATTGATCGAATCGGAATTCGCGGACGGCGCCGACACCATCGCCTGGACCACCACGCTGCCGCGCGCCAACGGTACGCTGGGCATGTACGGCGCCGCCTACGAAGGCATGACCCAGCTGTTCGCGGCGATCGGCGCGGCGGACCGCGGCATCGGCCGCCATCTCAAGGCGCTGGCGCCGGCGATGATCGCCTGGGACGTCCATGACGACTGGGTGTTCGAAGGCGGCGCTCTGCGCCTAGCCGAAGCCATGGACTGGGCGCTGCGCATGGCGGCCCAGCAGGCGCGCCAGGAGGGCGATGAAGCCGCCTTCAACGCCCTGGCCGCGGCCGCGGCGGCGCCGCCGCTGGACGATCCGATCCCGTGCCGGCCCGCCGTCCTGGAAACCCACCGCCAGGACGGGTTCTACCTGGACTGGGTCGCCAACGACCGGCGCGGCCCCTATTGGGACGCCATGGCCCCGCGCTTCTTTCTGGACCGCATCCCCGACGTCCCGATGCTGCATGTCGGCGGCTGGTACGACTTCATGCTGGCCGGCACGCTGGCCGCGCATGACGACCTCAGCCGGGAGAAGACGGCGCCGCAATCCCTGATCGTGGGGCCCTGGACGCATCGGACCTGGGGCCGGCGCGCCGGCGACCTGGACCAGGGCGATGCCGCGGTCAGCCCGGTCGACCTTGCCCAGGTTCGCTGGTTCAACCGGTTCCTGAAAGAGGACAACCAGCGACCGGATCCTGCCGTGCGCCTGTTCCAGGTCGGCGGCAACCGTTGGGTCGAGGGCGCTTCCTGGCCAGCGGCGGAAGAAAAATCGCTGTACCTTGCCGGCGACGGCCTGGCCGCGGCGCGCAGCGATGCCGGCCGCCTGGTCGATACGGTGCCCGGCGTCACGGGCTCGGACAGCTTCGTTCACGACCCATGGCGGCCGGTCCCGGCGCTGGGCGGACATTGGGCCGAGCCGGGCGGCAGCACCGACCGCGGCAAGCTGGACGACCGCGGCGACGTTGCCGTCTACAGCACCGCGCCGTTGGACCGCGATCTGGACCTGGCCGGCGCCCTGTGGGCGGAACTGTGGGTCGAAGCGGACCGGCCCAGCTACGACCTGGCCTGCACAGTCAGCCGGGTGACGCCGGACGGGCGGGTTCTGACACTGGCCCAGGGCTATCGCCGGGTCGACGAGACCGAGGAGCCGGTTACGGTCGACCTGCGCGCGCTGAGCGCCCGGGTACCGGCCGGCGATGCGCTGCGCCTGTCGATTGCCGGCGCCGCCTTCCCCGCCTTTCCGGTCAACCCGGGCACCGGCGCGCGCCACTGGTATGCGCGCCGGCTGGACCAACGCACGATCACGCTGTCGATCGGCTCGGGTGCAGCATCGCCGTCGCGTCTGATCGTTCCGGAGACCGCGCTTTGAACGTGCACGTGCTGTTCGCCCACCCGGTCGAGGACAGCTATCAGGCAGCGCTGCACAAAACCCTGGTCCGGACCCTGTCTGCCCAGGGCCACGCGGTCGACGACTGCAACCTCTACGCGGAAGGGTTCCAGCCGGTGCTGTCGCGGCAGGAGCGGCTGCAGTACCACGACACGGCAATCAACCAGATCCCGGTCCAAAGCTATGTGGACCGGCTGCAGGCGGCTGACGCGCTGGTGTTCTGTTTCCCGGTCTGGTGCTTCGGCATGCCGGCGATCCTGAAAGGCTGGTGCGACAGGGTGCTGCTGCCGGGTGTCTCGTTCGTTCTGGAAGAGGACGGCCGGGTCACGCCCAACCTGCAGCACATCCAAAAGGTCGCCGCGGTGGCCACCTACGGCAGGCCGCGACACTGGGCCTGGTGGATGGGCGATCCGCCGCGCAAGGCCATGACCCGGTATATGCGCCGTCTCATCGCGCCCCGCGCCCCGGTCACATATTTGGCGCACTACCATATGAACGTGTCGACGGACCGGACCCGCGCCCGCTTCTTGGCCAAGGTGGCCAAGGCCATGGAGCGGTTCTGATGCGCTGTCTGGTGATTTACTGTCACCCTGTGGAGGACAGCTTCGCCGCGGCGGTGCATGCCAGGACCCTGGAGGTCCTTGGCGCAGCCGGACACGAGGTGCGGGACCTGGACCTCTACGCCATGGGGTTCGACCCGGTGCTGACGCACCAGGAACGCCTGGACTATCACACGCCCGGCGCCAACGAGGCGCAAGTCGCCGACCAGATCGACCATATCCGCTGGGCCGAGGCGCTGGTCTTCGTCTATCCGACCTGGTGGTACGGCCTGCCGGCAATGCTGAAGGGCTGGCTCGACCGGGTCTGGGTGCCGCACGTGACCTTCACCCTGCCGGAAGACAACAAGCCGATCCGTGGGCTGATGACCAACATCCGCCATATCGTCGGCATCACCACTTACGGCTCGCCCTGGTGGTGGATCAAGATCGTGCGCGACCCGGGCCGGCGCACCCTGACGACCGGGATCAAGGCGATCTGCCATCGGAAGTGCAAATCGACATGGCTGGCGCTCTACCGGATGGATGAATCGACCGATGCAGGCCGCCGGGCGTTCCTGGAGAAGGTGGCGCGAACGCTGGGGCGGCTTTAGACACCGGAACCCCCTCACCCCAACCCCTCTCCCCACCGGGGCGAGGGGCCATTTTTCCCTTCTCCCTTGAGGGAGAAGGTGGCCCGCATGGCCGGATTAGGGTGTTACCGGCCCCTGCCCTATTTCTCCGGCAGTGAGCGCAAATAGGCCACGATTGCGTCCAGGTCCTCCTGGCGCATGGTGGCGTAGTACGGAAAGCCCATCGGCGGCATCAGGCGGCTGCCGTCGCGGCCGACCCCCTTGGTGATCGCGGTCTTGATCTCCGCGTCCGACCATGCGCCCAGGCCCTTGGGCGTGATGTTGGGACTGACGCTGACGCCCCAGGGGCCGTGGAACTCGAAGCCGCCGGCGCCGAGCTTGTTGGCCAGATCCGGCGCGCCGTTCGGGCCGGGGGGCGAATGGCATTCGACGCAGTGGCCGGCCGGGCCGGCAAGATAGGCGCCGTAGGCGAGTTGGTCCGACGGGTCCACATCGGGCACCTTCCCAACCGGCGGCCCGTAGGTGGGCGGCAACGGCATGTTGTATTCGGACTTGGATACTTCGTTGCGAACTGGCGGCACCGCGCGCAGATAGGCGACCAGGGCTTGCGCGTCACGGTCGGAAATACCCCGGTAGAGCACGATCGGCATCGGCGGTCCGATGATCGTGCCGTCGGGGCGTTTACCCTCCCGGATTGCGACGATGATCTCCTCATCCGTCCAATTACCGATCCCGGTTTCGGTGTCGGGCGTGATGTTCGGCGCATAGGCGGTGAAGACCGCCTCCTTGAACGGCAGTCCGCCTGCCATCTCCATGCCGGGGACCGGGCCCTCAGGGCCCATGGTCGTGTGGCAATTGCCGCAGGCAACGATTCCCTGCATCAGGTAGGTGCCGCGTTCCAACAACGTCTCGGCCTGGGCCGTTGAAACGCAAAGCGCGGCCGCGATGGCCGCACCGACACCGTTCAACACACGCAAAGTGCGCTTCGTGCTTTCCATTTTACCCCCCATAACTCGTTTCTTGTCTCGCCGGTCTGGAGCCGGCTGGGGATAGTATACGGCATTTCCGCATAAAATGGCGTGTGACCGAGGTCACAAGAAAGCCCCTCTCCCGCAAAGGAGAGGGGCCGGACAAGGAACTGTGTGACGTCGGTGCGGCGTCAGTGGTGTTCTTCGGTGGAATGTTTGGCGCGTTCCGCTTTCGGGCGTTCCGGCGGGACATAGTCGCCGGACGTCCCGCTCTTCACCAGGACCGAGGCGGTGGTGCCGACGATCAGGTCCACACCCTCCGGCAGTTCCTGGAACTCGACGCGCACCGGCACGCGCTGGGCCAGGCGGATCCACTCGAAGGTGGCGCTGATCTTGGGCAGCAGCTCCTCGCCGGTGCTGCCGTCTTCCTGCTCGACGCCCCAGCCGCGGCTGACGACACGGCCCTCGATCGGCGTGTCCGGGTGGCTCATCAGGGTCACCATCGCCTTGTCTCCAACGGTGATGTGCCTCAGCGCGCTTTCCTTGAAGAAGCCGGTCACCCAGTAGCTGTCGGCATCGACCAGCGCCAACAGCGCGTGGTTGGCCGTGGCATGGTCACCGATCCGCAGGTTTAGGTTGGTGACGTAGCCGTCCACGGGCGCCACGACCTCCGTGAACTCAAGGTCCAGGAGGGCGTGGTGCAGGTGGGCCTTGGCGGCGCGCAGGCGGGCATTTGCTTCGCCTTCCGCCCCGAGGTCGGCCTTCGCGCGCAGCCAGTCGGCCTCGGCCTGAAGCTTGCTGGCCTCCATCTCCAGTTCAAGGTCCCTGGCGTTCTGCAGTCGCGCCTGGGAAAAGTCGAACTCGGCCTTGGACTGGTCCAGCATGTCCCGCGAAACGGCACCGGACACCACCGCCTTTTGCATCCTCGCATAGGTCGCGCCGGTATCCTCGGTCGTGGCCAGGAACGCTTTTACCTGGCTCTGCGCCTGCGCGATCTGGCGGTCGTACCTGGTAATCGCTGCCGCCTTCGCCTCGACCTCTTGCTTTAGCGCTTCGATCTCGTCCTCGGCTCTGACCAGTTCGGCCTCTTTCTGTTCCACGGTCGATTCGAACGTCCTGGGATCGATCCGGAACAACAGCTGGCCTTTTTCCACGGACTGGTTGTCGTCGACATGCAGCTCGACGATCGTGCCGGAGACACGCGGCGTCACCTGGATCACCTGGGCATAGACCTGACCGTTGCGGGTCCAGGGATTGACCACGTAATCCCACCACATCCAGCCGGCCGCGCCGATTGCGGCCAGGATGATCGCGCTGGTAACGAGAAACCTGGTCGATGTCTTCACTGGAGTTGTCATGTCGGGAACACCCATGTGCCAAATATTGCGGTGTAGATGACCGTTATCGCCAGCATCACGCCCTCGGGGAACATGAGAAAGCGGGACAGCCGGTAGCGGTTAAGAAGCCAGACCGTCAGCACCATTGCGACCAAAGCGAACAGGAACGCATAGAGCAGAGGCGGCGCGTAGATACCGAAGAATTCGATCTCCGCCGGTATGAGGTTCATGCTGCCCTCCTCAGGGTCTCGGTCCGGTTCATGTCAGTGCCTTTCGCAAAACCCGGTCTCAAAAGCGCGTCTCTCGCCACCGGACCCAGTCGATCCCGCTGGCGACCCGGGCATAGTTGGCCGCCGCCTCGGTCAGGCCCCGGTAGTTGCCCAAACGCTGAAAGAAGTTCTCATAATCCTCGGTGCTGAGCTCGCCCTCGCCGATCCGCGCAAAGGCCTCGTCGATTTGCGTTTCCAGCTTGGCCAGGCGCGCCGGCAGGTCGCCGGCGGGTCCGGTTGCCTGCAGCGTTCCCGGCCGGCTGCGGAACCACTCGTGCATGACCCGGTGCCACTCCCGTTTCTCGTCCATCACCTGCCTGTCGACGGCATTCGACCGCCAGGCCTCGCGCGCCTCCACCAGTGCCTCGATCCTGTGGCCAAGTGCGTAAACGGCCCTGACCAGTTCCTGGATCTGCTCGGGCGGTGTTTCGCGAAGCATCTGGTAGGTGGGCCGCCCCGTCATCGGACTGACCTGGCCGGCGAACAGTGCCAGCCGGTCCGCCTCTACAAGCAGGCTGTGGCGGTAAAAGACCGACTTCAGGCGGCGCGCCAGGGACCGGTCGGGTCTGCCTTCTGCATCGTGGGCCGAGAGCAGGAAGTCCGCATGGCGGAAGAACTGGTCGAGCGTGCGCATGAACAGCACGTCGGGGCGCCGCGGGATGATCGCGAACCGGCAAACCAGCGTGACGGACAGGGCGGCCCCCATCCAGAGCATCGTCTGGGCGTAGTGCACGAAGTCGTAGTGCTGGTGGTTCTCCGCGTCGATCACGATGACAAACCCGATCGACGTAAAGATCCGCGCCACCGGATGGACGTGCGGATACAGGAAATACTGGGTGATAAACACCCCGATGATCACCATGATCGAGAATTCCAGATGTCCCGACAGGTGTTGCATGATGAAGAGGTAGCAAGGCGCCGCGACCAGCCCGCCTGCCAGCCAACCTGCAGCGTAGATCAGCGGGTTCATCTCTGGCCGGTAGGCAACGATGCTGGCAGTGATCACGACGAAGCACGGGAACAAGGAAGCGCGCGGGATATCGTAGACGTAGACCCAAATCAGGAACGAGACCCACACCGCCAAGACAAAGGCGGTGGTCGTCGCCAGGCGGAACGGATCGAGGGAGAGCCAGTGCCCGCCGGCGTGCCCGTGATGGTCGTCGTGGGCGCCGGCCGGCCGATCGAACATCCGGATCTTGGCGAGACAGTCGAACAGCGAGAGGCTCACCTCCTCCAGCTTGCCCAACTGCGTCTTGATCACCCGCACAGCGGCCTGTTGGAAGGGTGGCAGGGCGCGCGTGGCCTCCTCGTCCAGCGAAACCGCCAGGTGCTGAGCGATTTCGCTGGGCGCCTTCTTGGACAGCATCCGGTCGGTCTGTTCGAACCGCCGGTCGAGTTCCGCGCTCAGGGCCTCGAGATCTGGGAAGTACTTCTTCAGTTCCAGGTCCTGGATTTCCGTCAGGCTCTGGCGAAGGGCTTCCAGGGTCTCGTACTGGGCGGCGGTCAGATCCAGGTAGTGGTGCCAGTCGTGGCCCACTTCCAGCATCTCGAACGAGTCCTGCTCGGCGCCGTGCAGCTTGAAGTGGGCATAATGCAGGAGCGGCGCATCCTCCATTCTGATCGCTCTTGTTTCATCCGCCGCCGGCTCGCCAAACAGCATTCCGCGGTAAGTATTGTAAAGCTTGCGCTGATTGGCCCACCGCAAGCGGCAGATATCCTCGAACTCGCCCACGGTCCGGTAGGGAAAGACGTAGACCATGATCAGGACCATGATCAGCGAGCCCATCCCGGTCTGTGTGACCCGCAGCATCACAACTTCGAAAGCCGCGCCTGAGTCGGAATAGTGCGTCTGCTGGACCACGGCCATGATGACAATGAACGTGATGAGGATGATCAGATAAAGGTAGGGCTCTTTCGTGCCGGTCGCCTTGTAGCCGAGGATGAACAGAACCACCGTGATCAGGCACATGTAGGCCCAGCGTTCCTGGGGAAAGATGCCGATGGCGATCATGCCCAGGAGCCCGCCGGCAAGGGTGCCCAGCGTCCGGATGATGCCCCGGTGCAGGGTCAGGCCGGTAGAGAGAAGGTTCACCGAAACCGCGCTGACGGTCGCCCAGTAGGGCTTTTCCCAGCCCATATAGAAGGCAATCGCATAGATGATTGCGATCGCCAGGCCGAGCTTGAGCGGCTCTACTATGCGTCTTGGAACGTTATCCATCGCCTGTCCGTTTCAACGGGCTCCCAATCGGCCTCGTTCGCCTTCAATGCAGCGCACGCGGAAGGGCGGGAACTCGTTCCGGTGGCTCGTAGTCCCCGGACGTTCCGCTCAACACCAGAACCGAACCGGTCGTCCCAACGATCAGGTCCACGCCCTCCGGCAGTTCCTCGAACTCGACCCGCACCGGCACGCGCTGGGCCAGCCTGATCCACTCGAAGAACGGCTGCACTTTCGGCATCAGTTCCTCGCCCGTGCCGCCGTCCTTCTGTTCGACGCCCCAGCCGCGGCTGACCACCCGGCCCTCGATCGGTTTGCCCGGATGGCTCATCAGCGTGACCACGGCACGGTCGCCGACGCTGATGTCGGCAAGCATGTTCTCCTTGAAAAAGCCGTAGACCCAGTAGCTGTCGGCGTCGACCAGCGCCAACAGCGCGTGTTTGGCCGCGGCATGGTCGCCGATCCGAAGGTTGAGGTTGGTGACATAGCCGTCCACCGGCGCGACAACCTCGGTGAACTCAAGGTCCAAAAGGGCATGGTGCAGGTGTGCCTTGGCGGCACGAAGTCGGGCATTCGCCTCGCCCTCCGCCCCAAGTTCGGCCTTCGCCCGCGCCCAGTCGGCCTCCGCCTGCAGCTTGCTCGCGATCATCTCAAGCTCCAGGTCCTTGGCGTTCTGAAGCTTGGCCTGGGCAAAGTCGTACTCGGCCCTTGTCTGGTCCAGCATATCCCTGGACACCGCCCCGGACACCACCGCCTTCTGCATCCTTGCATAGGTCGCACCAGTGTCCTCGGTGGTGGCCTTGAACGCCTTGATCTGGCTTTGCGCCTGGGCGACCTTACGGTCGTACCGTTGGATTGCCGCCGCCCTGGCCACGACCTCATTTTTGAGCGCAGCGATCTCGTCCTGGGCCCTGACCAGTTCTGCCTCTTTCTGTTCCACCGTCGACTCGAAGGTCCTGGGATCGATCCGGAACAGCAGGTCGCCCTTCTTGACGAACTGGTTGTCGATGACGTGCAGTTCGACGATCGTGCCGGACACGCGCGGCGTCACCTGGATCACCTGGGCGTAGACTTGACCGTTCCGGGTCCACGGATTGACCACGTAGTCCCAGTATGTCCAGAGGATCCCGCCGACAACGACAACGATGACCGCACCGGCGATGAGAAAGCGACTCTTTGAGCTTGCGATGGTGGTCATGTCGAAAATGCTCGTGTCACAAAGCCAGAAGTCTAAATTGCCTCAGCTTCCAGTACCACACGAGCAGGAACCTGAGTTTGCGGCGTCTTGGCGCAGCGGTCCGCAAACACGCCGCAATTCCGTCTACGGCAGCAGCCAACCATTGCGCCGGGATGTTCCACCTTAGGGCAATGCAGACCGGCCTGACTTGCCAATTCGCGCCAGAAAGTCCGGCCGGTGCGAAACCATTGGGGGCGCCTAGTCTCCATCTGCCGGTGCCGGAGCGCTTTCCGAGGGCGTCGCCTTGGCTTCCTTGCGCGCCTTCCACCAGTCCTCCATGTGGGTGGTCACCACATAGAAGACCGGCACGAAGGGGATCGCGACCAGCGTCGATGACAGCATGCCGCCGAAGACCACCGTGCCGATCGCCTGCTGGCTGGCCGCCCCTGCCCCGCTGGCGGTTAACAGCGGTACCACGCCCAGGATGAAGGCAAACGAGGTCATCACGATCGGCCGGAACCGCTGCCGGGTCGCCTCGACCGCGGCCTCGGCGATCGAATGGCCTTCCGCACGCAGTTCCCGGGCAAACTCCACCACCAGGATCGCGTTCTTGCTGGCCAGCGCGATCATCAGGACCAGGCCGACCTGGGTATAGAGATCGTTCTCGAAGCCGCGCGCCATCAAGGCCAGCAAAACGCCGACCAGCGCCATCGGCACCACCAGGATCACCGCGGCAGGGTGGAACCAACTCTCGTACTGGGCGGCAAGCACCAGAAACACGAGCAGGATCGACAGCGCATAGATGAAATAGGCCTGATTGCCGAGTTGCTGTTCCTGGTACGCCGTCGCGGTCCAGTCGAAGCTCATGCCCGCCGGCAAGGCACTTGCCGCCACCTGCTCCATCAGTTTCTGAGCGTCGCCCGAGCTGAAGCCCGGCGAGGCGCTGCCGAAGATCGGCGCGGCCGGATAGAGGTTATAGCGGGTAACCAGTTCCGACCCGGAGACCCGATCTACGTCGATCAGCGTGCGCAGGGGCACCATGTCGCCCCGGGCGTTGCGTACGTAGAGGTCGGCAAGGTCCTCGGGCTGCACCCGATAGCCCGCATCGGCCTGCATTCTTACTTGAAATGTCTGGTCGTACTTGTTGAACAGATTGATATAAACCGAACCCAGGTAGGACTGCAGCGTCTGGACGACATCGCGCATGTCAACCTCGAGCGATTCCGCCTTGGTCCGGTCCACATCCAGGAACAGCTGCGGACTGAGCGCGCTGAAGGTCGTGTTCAGGCCGCGGACACCCGATTGCCCTTCTCCGGCGCGGACCACTTCCAGGACCGCCTTCTGCAACTGGTCCAGCCCCAGCGCGGCGCGGTCCTCGACCATCATCTGGAAGCCGCCGGACGCCCCCAGCCCGGTGATCGGCGGCGGCGGCACCACGATGAAGGCCGCCTCCTGGATAGGCGCGAACTTGGCTCTGAGGTCGGCAATGATCGCCTCCTGGGTGAGTTCCTTGCCGCGCTCCTCGAAGGAGTCGTAAATCGCGAAGGTCGAGAACATGTTCGACACGTTGGCAAAGTCCAGGATCGAGAAGCCGCCGATCGTGACCCAGGAGGAGACGCCTTCCGTCTTTTCCAGGATCTGGTCGACCTGCTGGGCCACTGCCCGAACCCGCGGCTGGGACGCGGCGTCCGGCAGCCGTACGGAGATAATGGCGTAACCCTGATCCTCGGTCGGCAGGAAGCCGGTGGGCTGGCGCGTGAACTGCCAACCGGCGGCGCCGATGATGGCGACGAAGACCAACAGGCTCGCCTTCGGGTGCGCAACCATCGCACTGATGATCTTGAGGTAGCCGTCCTCCATTACCTGGTAGACCCGGTTGAAGCCGCGGTAGAAGAAATTCGGCTGTTTTGTCTGTTTCTTCAGGTAAAGCGCGCACTGCACCGGTTTCAGGGTCAGCGCGTTGAGCGCGCTGATGAGCGCGGTCGCGGCAATCACCAGAGCGAACTGTCGGAACAGCTGTCCCGTGATCCCCGGCAGGAAGCTGGCCGGAATAAAGACCGCCGCCAAAACCAGGGTGATGCCCATGACCGGCCCGGTCAGTTCCTTCATCGCCTGGACCGACGCATCGTGCGGCGTCATCCCCTCGTCGATGTATTTCGACGCGTTCTCCACGATGATGATGGCGTCGTCGACGACGATCCCGATCGACAGGATCAGCGCGAACAGGGTCATCAGGTTGATGCTGAATCCCAACAGCGCCATGCCCGCGAACGCCCCGATGATCGTGACCGGCACGGTCGTCGCCGGCACCAGCAGCGCCCGCCAATTCTGCAGGAACACCATGATCACGATCAGGACCAGGATCCCGGCCTCGAACAGCGTGTGATAGACGGCGTTGATCGAGTCCTGGATGAAGACCGTTGTGTCGTATCGGATGTCGTATTTCAGGCCCTCGGGGAATTGCTGGCTCAGTTCCTCGGTGGCCTTGCGGATCTCGTCGCCCAGTGCAATTGCGTTGGCATCCGGCAGGGCGTAGACGATAACGTGTGCCGCATTCTTGCCGGACAGGCCGGAAAAGTTGGAATAGGTCTCCTGGCTGAGCTCGACCCGCGCGACGTCTTTGATCCGCACGACCTCGCCCGTCTCACCCCGGCTGCTTTTGACGATGATGTTCTCGAACTGCTCGACGTCGGAGAGCCGCCCCAGCGCGTTGACGGTGTACTGGAAGACTTGGCTGTCCGGCACCGGCGGGCCGCCCAGCTGTCCGGCCACCAGCGGCACGTTCTGTGCCTGGATGGCCTCCTGCACGTCCAACGTGGTCAGGCCCAGATACTACAGCCGCGTCGGGTCCAGCCAGATCCGCATGCTGTAGGAGCCCGCGCCCTTTACCGTGATCTGCCCGACGCCCGGCACCCGGCCCAGGGGATATTGCAGGTTGATCACCGCATAGTTGGCCAGGAAGGTCTCGTCGAACCGGTCGTCGTCGGAATAGAGGCTGACCACCTGAAGCATGTTGGTGGACACCTTGCGGACCGTGACCCCCTGTGCCTGCACTGCCGTCGGCAGCTGTGAAAGTGCGGAATTGACGAAGTTCTGGACCAGGGTCAGCGCGGCGTTGAGGTCGGTCCCAACCTCAAACGTCACCGTCAGCGTGTAGCTGCCGTCGCTGGCGCCGGTCGAACTCATGTAGATCGACCCTTCCACGCCGTTGACCGCATTCTCGATGGGGATCCCGACCGTGTTGGCGACGACCTCGGCATTCGCACCGGGATAGTTGGTGGTCACCTGGATCGTCGGGGGGACGATGTTGGGATACTGCGCGACCGGCAGGTTGATCATCGAGACCAGTCCCAGGATCACCACGATGATGGCGATCACGTTCGCGAAAATGGGCCGGTCGATGAAGAACTTGGACATGTGTTCGCCCCGCGCGGTACTACGAGGCGGGTTTGGAGGTGTCGGCGGCCTTGGCATCCGACTGTGTGACCGGGTCCACGGTATTGCCGGGGATCGCCCGCAGCAACCCGTTGACGACAACCCGCTCGTCGCCCTTCAGACCATCGCTGACCACCCGTTTTCCGCCCACTGTCACCCCGATTTCCACGGCGCGGCGTTCGACGACGTTGTCGTCGTTGATCACCATGACATGTGCGCCCTGCTGGTCGTATCCGACGGCCTGTTCGGGAACGACCAGACGGTCCTGCCCCTCGGCCAGCGGGATGCGAACGCGGGCGAACTGGCCGGCCATGATGGCGCCATTAGGGTTGTCGAAGGTTCCGCGCAACAGCAACGTTCCGGTGCTGCCGTCCAGGGTGATCGCCGAGTAGTTCATGATGCCGTCGTACGGATACCCCTCATCGTTGGCGAGCCCCATCTGAAGTTTAAATGTCCCGCCCCTCGCCGCCCGCTGCGCCGACTCCCTGTAGACCTCCCGGGCACGAAGCAGGTCCTCTTCGTTGACCGTGAAATAGACGTAAAGCGGATCGATCTGGTTGATCCGCGCGACCACCGTGTCCTCGCCGGAGCCCACAAGGTTGCCCGGATCCTTCAGACGGCGGCTGATCCGCCCGTCGAAAGGCGCGTGGACTTCGGTATAGCTGAGATCGAGCCTGGCCTTGGTCAGTTCGGCCTCGCGGCCCAGAACGTCGGCCGCATCGACCGCCTCCACGGCTTTCGCCTCGTCCAGCGCTTGCTGGCTGACCGACCCGGACTTGCGGGCCTTGCCGACCCTTTCCGCGGTGAGCGTGGACTGCTTGACCTGGGCCTTGGCCCGGGCCACGCCGGCCTCGGCTTCCTTGACGGACGCCTGGTAAGGCGCCTGTTCGATCACGAACAAGAG
>CAJIAA010000283.1_pt1 | contig 17159 bp, 17 predicted proteins | sample 9199011 | NCBI WGS metagenome assembly CAJIAA01 (sample SAMEA7708266, study PRJEB35096) | sediment metagenome | biome: marine neritic benthic zone biome [ENVO:01000025]; feature: sediment [ENVO:00002007]; material: shallow marine sediment [ENVO:03000034] sea grass bed [ENVO_01000059] ...
AGTTCAAGGAGAAGGCGGGCAAGAACCGCGAGAATGCCTCGGTCGGCCTCTACGTCTATCCCAATCTGATGGCCGTCGACATCCTGGTCTACATGGCGACCCATGTGCCGGTCGGCGAAGACCAGAAACAGCATCTGGAACTCTGTCGGGACATTGCCCAGAAGTTCAACCACGACTTCGGCAAGGACGTCTTTCCGCTGACCGAACCGTTGATTTTCGGGGCGGCCACCCGGGTTATGTCGTTGCGTGACGGGTCGAAGAAGATGTCCAAGTCGGATCCGTCGGACATGACCCGCATCAACCTGGACGACGACGCCGATGCGATCGCCCAGAAGATCCGCAAGGCGCGCACGGACCCCGAGCCGCTGCCGGGCGAGCCGAAGGGCCTGGAAGGCCGGCCCGAGGCCGAGAACCTTGTCGGGATCTACGCGGCGCTGGCCGACCGCAGCCCGGAATCCGTGTTGAGCGATTTCGGCGGCAAGCCGTTTTCGGACTTCAAGACGGCGCTGACCGACCTGACCGTCGCCGCCCTGGGTCCGATCAGCGAAGAGCTGCGGCGCCTGATGGCGGATCCGGCAGAAATCGACGGGATCCTGAGGACCGGCGGCGAACGGGCACGGGAACTGTCGGCCCCGGTATTACAGGAAGTGCGCGAGGTGGTCGGGCTGATCGCCGATTAGCCGGATTGGAAGTTTGCGGTTGCATAATCGCGGCCCGGTTCACAGGTAAAGGCAATGAGCGACCAATACGCATCTGAAAGTGGTGACGGCCGCGCCGGCTTTTTCGGCCGCCGGCTCGGTTTCCTGAACGGGCGTTTCGGACTGATCGGCTGGACCGTCCTGGTGGTTGTCGTCGTCCTGCCCGTCCTGTGGTACGGCGTCGGCGGCTTCGTCGTGCACAAGATCGACGACACAGTGGAGCTGGAAATCCCGGTCGAGCCGGGGGCCAGCAGTGCCGTGGCGACGGCCGTGGCGCTGATTCGGCGCGAAACCGAGGATCATCGCTGGACAGCCAGCGACCCGTTCTTCATGCCCTCCGCCTGGCTCGACAACATGCCGAATTACCAGCAGGGCATCATTTCCGCACTGGCCCGATTCTCGATCGAACTGCAGGATCAGATCGGCCGGGCCCGCGGCTCCAGCAAGCAGGACCCTGACCTGGAAAAGGCGGTCAGCGATTTGAAGTTCCAGGGCGATGTCTGGGTTTTCGATTTCAGGACGTCGATCGCGCCGACCACGACCTCAAGAGCCCACTATGTTGCGGCGGCGCAGGCGCTTGAATCCTACAATCGGCGCCTTGTCGCAGGCGAGGCCGTGTTCGAACGCCGTGCCGACAACCTTCAGGATACGATCGAAAGGCTTGCCAACGACATGGGCGCCGCATCTGCGGATATCGACGCAGTGTTGAGCGACCTTGGCGCGTTCTCGTTCGATGTCGATGACCTGTTCTATCGCAACAAGGGACAGCTCTACGCCATTTACATGGTGCTCGGCGCGCTGGGCCAGGACTTCGAGAACGTTTTGGCCGAGCGTGAACTCGGCCGGGTCTGGGCTGAGATGCTGGCATCGCTAAGGGCCGCAGCGCTGATGGACCCTCTTTTGGTCATCAACGGCGCGCCGGACGCAGTGATCCTGCCCAGCCACTTGGCCGCGCAGGGCTTTTATCTGCTGCGGGCGCGAACCCAACTCAAAGAGATCTCCAACATCCTTCTGAAGTGACGGACGATTGCGCAGGCCCGGCTCTCGGTGGCATGCTGCCCATCGCGGTTGGCGTGAACAGTCGAATCTGAACGATGGGCGGACATGACGCATCCTGAACCACCGGAAGGCGCGGAAGAACTGCGCGAACGTGTCTTTCTGGTGCTTGCCGACAAAAGCGACGAAATGCGGGTCGCCTTGCACTTCGCCTCGTTGCGGGCGAAACACACCGGCGGACGCGTGGCGCTGCTATACGTCCAGGAACCTGCGGACTTTCAGCACTGGATGGCGGTCGAGGACTTGATGCGCGAGGAACGGCGCGAGGAGGCCGAAGCCCGTCTGCAGGAACTGTCCGCCGAAGTCCAGCAATGGGCGGGCAGCATTCCCATGCTGTATGTCCGCGAGGGTGATCCGGGCGAGGAGCTGTTCAAGCTGGTCGACGAAGAGCCGTCGATTTCAATCGTGGTCCTTGCAGCCAGCACCGAAAACGACGGCCCGGGGCCGGTGATCAGTTATATGCTGACCAGGACCACCAAGCGCATGCGGGTCCCCTTCACGATCGTTCCCGGCGTGCTGAGCGACGAGGAGATCGTGCTTCTGACCTGAGGCGCGCGGCCAGTGCACCGCCGGGGGGCTTGAAGGCGGGGCCGGGTTCTACCATTTTGTGACTCGTCGCCACGGTCCGGTGCGGCACCAAGGAGCGAAAAATGTTCATTCAGACCGAGCAGACCCCCAATCCGGCAACCTTGAAGTTCCTGCCGGGGCAGGTGGTCTTGGAGGCCGGAACGGCCGATTTCCCGTCTGCGGATTCGGTGGCAGGAAGCTCGCCATTGGCCGATCGCCTGTTCGATGTGGACGGTGTTTCCGGTGTGTTCTTCGGCCGCGACTTCATTACGATAACGAAACTAGAAAGCCGGGAGTGGTACGTCCTGAAGCCTTCGATCCTGGGCGCGATCATGGAGCACTTCACCGCCGGTCGGCCGGTGATGAGCGAGTCCGCCGCCGTGGGCGAGCCGGTCCATGACGAACAGGACGATCAAATTGTCATGCAGATCAAGGAATTGCTGGAAACCCGCGTGCGTCCGGCAGTGGCGCAGGACGGCGGCGATATCGTCTTTCACGGCTTCGAAAACGGGATTGTTACGCTAACGTTACGAGGTGCGTGTGCCGGCTGCCCCAGTTCAACCGCGACGCTCAAAATGGGGATAGAAAATATGTTGAGGCATTATATCCCCGAAGTGGTGGAGGTTCGGGCCTCCGCCTGATATAATCTGGCCAAGCAAGAGGGTTCGGTTTGAAGGGGCCGGGACCGAGGGTCGCCAGGACATGGCGGTCGGAGGTCACGGCCTCGTGACGAGAGGGCGAATCGGACCAGAATAATCAGCCGGTGTCTCAAGGTCAGTTGTGGCAACGGCACAGGGAAACCGCGCAACAGCGGTAAGACCGCCGAAAAAAACGGTCACGAAAATGGCGGTCAGGAGGCAGAGGGTCGAACACCCTGCCACGTGTGTCGAGCGGAGAACCCGCACGGCTCAACAAGATCCGCCGAACCAGAACGGTCGAAGCGGACATAGCGAAGCGTTGCAGGCGCTGGCATAGGGGTCTTAGGTATGCTGGTCGATAAAAAAACCGTTGTGGTCGAACGGCTACGTCAGTCATGGCTGGCCGTTAGTATTGTCGGCATGGGTGCAGTCGCGGCTGTGTGGTGGAACCAGGAGGTCGCGCACACCGTGGCGGTCCCGGTTTCCGTGCCGCGGGATTCCGCGGCGTTGTCCAGGGACGTTCCACAGCAGGCGACCTTGCCGGTCGGTCCGTCGATCATTGTGGTCGACGTCCGGTCGGTGGCCGACCTGAAGGCGTTCTTCCAGGAACGGTCCTATTCGCTGGATATGGTCCGCCAAGACGGGGCACAGGTGCCCCGCCTGCTGGTTGCCACGGTTCCGGGCGACCTAAGAGACATGACCGACGTCAAGGAACGCAAATCCGTCTTTCTTCAGATGATGCTTCCTTTGGTGCTGCGCGCCAACGAGCGGATCGGGGCTGACCGGGTTCGGCTGCAAAGGATCAAGGCAGACCTGGACGCAGGCCGGACACTGGCGGCGGCGGACGACGCCTGGCTGACGCTGATCAGCGAGGATTACAGGACCGACCGCGGCGACATCGACACCTTGATCGCCCGGGTGGACGTGGTGCCGCCATCGCTGGCGCTGGCGCAGGCGGCGGTCGAGAGCGGCTGGGGCACATCCCGTTTTGCGCGCGAGGGCAACGCCCTGTTTGGGCAATGGACCAAGGAACAGGGCAACGGCATGGTGCCGGCCAAGCGGGACAACGGAAAGCAACACCTGGTGCGCAGCTTCGGCACACCACTTGAGGCGGTCCAATCCTATATGAAGAACCTGAACACCCATCCCGCCTATCGGGGCTTCCGCGAAGAGCGCCTCAAGATGCGTCGGGATGGCCGGCCGCTCAGCGGGATGACGCTGGCAGCGAAGCTGAAAGCCTATTCGGAAAGGGGCGACAAATATGTCGACCTGGTTCGGCACATCATCCAGTTCAACAAGCTCAGGAACCTGAACGCGGCACAATTGAAGCCGGTCAGGCGGGCGGGCACCGGCGTCTAGTGCCCGTTGCCGCCGCATCGTGCGTCAGCGGCGCGGCACGTAGAACTGGGTCCCGAACCAGCGCCAGCGGCCGTCTTTGGCCGGGACGGTGCAGTTCAGGCGCGAACGGCCGGTCGGAAACGCTTTGTTGAACCGAATCTCGAAGCGCAGTGCGCCCAGGCGCTGCACGGCGACCTCGCCCACTTGGGAATGATAGCAGGCAAGCTCGGACAGGCGCGGGATCTCGCTGACCACCGAAAAGCCGAATGGCGGCGGATTGACATCGCCCACCAGCGGGTCCTCCGGTGTGATGCCTTCGATGGGAATCGACAGCGTGTTGGCAATGCGTCTAAACCTCTCCACATCGCCATAGACCTCGTTGACTGGGAAGCGCGGCAGGTAGAACTGCGGCGAATGGCGGTCCATGGCCCCGGAATGCTGGCCGAAGCCGGCGGAGAAACCCGCCTCAGCGACAAGCCCCATGACCTCGGTGCTGGCTTCTCCGTAGGGATAGGCGAACAGGTCGGGCTGCGTGCCCAGCTCTTCGACGAAACGTCGGTTCGAAACGCGTATTTCCCGAAGATTGCTGGCCCGGTCCGCCCCGGCCATGTGTGGGTGCGTTGCGGTCTGGGACCCGATGGCCGCGCCGGCGTCGCGCAGCTCGCGAATTTGGTCCCAGGTCATGTATCCGCCGACGCCCCGGTCGACCGGGTCGGTCGCAACGAACAGCGTGAACGGGAAGCCGGCGGCCTTCAGCCGGGGCCAGGCTTCCTCGTAGACCGACAGGTAGGCGTCGTCGATGGTGATCGCGACCGCTTTGTCGGGCAACGGCGTGCCGCTGCGAATGGCGCTGACGATCTCGGCCAGCGGCAGCACGGCATACCCGCCCTCGCGCAACAGGGCGACCTGTCGCTCGAACTGTTCCAGCCGGACGTTCGTCGACGGATGCGCCTGTTCGCCGAATCGGTGGTAGATCAGGACCACGGCCGAATCCGCGGCCTGTGACGGTGCCATGCCGGAGATCAGGACGCACAGTACCGCGGCCGAAAACACATGCCGGACCGCGGAGGATATCGGTCGGGCACATGCACAAAATCTATCGGGGGTGATCATGGCGACGAAGATTACTTCTTGTTCAAAGAGTTCGACAAGTCTCTTGTCTTGGCAATTCATTCAAAAGCCACTATTTCCATTCACGAAACGATAACTTCTTGCTTCATGTCTGACTTCATTCTTGCATTCGACACGGCGATGTCCGCCTGTTCGGTCTGCGTCTCGCGCGGCGCCGAGATTCTGGCTCGTCGATTCGAGACCATGGAACGCGGCCAGGCCGAAGCTCTGGTGCCGATGATCTCGGATGTGCTGGACGTGGCAGGACTGACCCCGAACGACATCGGACTGGTGGCCGCAACGCTGGGGCCCGGCGCCTTCACCGGCGTGAGGATTGGTCTTGCCACCGCGCACGGCTTGGCGCTGGCGCGCGGCATTCCCGTGCTTGGCCTGACGACTTTGGAAGCCGTTGCCGCCGCGAACCGGACGGCGGGGCCTTTGTTGGTCGTGTTGGAGACAAAGCGGTCCGACTTCTATGTCCAACTGTTCGGGGCCGACGGCGGCCTTGCCGACGGACCCTGCGCGATGGAGGCGGTCGCCATCCAGGCTGCCTTGCCCGAGGGAGAGACTCCGGTTGCCGGCGACGGCGCGGATCGGCTGATGGCGGCAATGGGACCGAATGTGGCCCGCTTACGCCGCCTGCGCGGTGCAGACGTCGCTGATGCGGCCGTTTTGGTGCAGCTTGCCGCCGAACGGTTGTCCTCCGGGGCGGATCCGGCCCGTTTCCCGGCCCCGCGGCCGCTTTATCTCCGTGCGCCGGACGTGCGAAAGCCGGTGCGGTGAGCGCCGTCCCGTCCGCCGTTTTCAGATCACTCGCGCCAGGCGATGCCGACCTGGTCGCGGCCTTGCACCGGGTCTGTTTCAAGGAGGAGTTGAGTGCCGCGGCGGTGCGATTGATGCTGCGCGTGCCTGCAACCTGGGGCGTGCTGGCCTATGGGGACGACCGCCACGAGCCCGAACCCATCGGTTATTGCATTGTCCGCGGCGCCGGGGATGAGGCGGAGATCCTGAATATCGGCATCCTCCCCGACCTGCGGCGCCATGGCCTGGGCCGGGCCCTGCTGCGTGCAGTGCTGCGGGAGGCGGACGGCCGCGGCACCGCACGACTGTTCCTGGAGGTCGCCGACGATAATCCCGCCGGCCAGAGACTGTATTCCGGAGAGGGTTTCAGAACGGTCGGGCGCCGTCGCGGATACTACCGCAGGTCGACAAACGGCCGGTCGGATGCCCTTTTGATGTGTCTAGATCTTGGAACGTACACGTTAAGTGAAGAATCGAACTAGTCGAAAATAAGAGTCCACTTGAACAAGCGAACCAGTCTTTGCTAAGTTATTAGAACATCGTTGCTTGGGTATTAGTAAAAATCCTGGACGGCTATACAAAACCAGGGAAAACGAAGCGACTAGAAACGCGTTCGTGTAATGCGGAAAACGGCAGTCCAACTTTGTCGTGACCGTGGATGTAGAGAACGTACCGAGGGCCGTAACACTGTTTTGGGGCGCTGCATTGGCAGGCGGGCCGCAGGTGCGAAACCCCGGGGGAAGCCCGGGCCGTGCAGGATGCGCGGCCTTGGCGAAGCGCAAGAAAGGTATTGAAGTGATGGCTGAGGCATCGGGCAAGGAACTGAATTCCGCGGACATACTGGAGTTGGCGACGAAGATCGTCGCCGCGCATGTCTCCAACAACGAAGTTGGAGTGTCCGAACTGCCAGGGCTGATCGAACAGGTCTACAAATCCCTTTCGGCGACGGCCAAAGGGACCGAGCCGGTCCAAGACAAGCCTGTCCCTGCCGTCTCGATCAAGAAATCGGTGACGCCCGACTACATCATCTGCCTGGAAGACGGCAAAAAGCTCAAGATGCTGAAGCGGCATCTCAAAACGGCCTACAACATGTCGCCGGAAGAGTACCGCGAACGCTGGGGCCTTGGCGCTGACTACCCGATGGTGGCGCCGAACTACGCCAAACAGCGCAGCAAACTGGCGAAGCAGATCGGTCTGGGGACCAGGCCGCGCCGCCGTCGCTAGCTATTTCGGCATCGCACCTGGCCGGCACTTGGGCCCGCCACGCTTTGAACCTATTATATAGGGGTGACGCGGTTCCGGTTCGCGCGGGCGCGGCCGGGCTGTGATGGGTGTCGCAGCCGGAAAGCAAAGGGGGCGTGTGTCGATGACGACAACGACGGACGTGGTGGACACGGCCGATCCTGAGCGCGTCGAGAGGCTGTGCGCCAAAAAGGGATTGAAAATGACTGAACAGCGCCGCGTCATTGCACGGGTGCTGTCGCAATCCCAGGACCATCCCGACGTCGAAGCCCTGTACCAACGTGCGACCAAGATCGATCCGCGGATCTCCATTGCAACGGTCTATCGGACGGTCCGCCTGTTCGAAGAGGCGGGAATTCTGACCCGCCACGATTTCGGCGACGGACGGGCTCGGTACGAAGAAGTCCAGGGCGAGCACCATGATCACCTGATTGATATCGAAAGCGGCGATGTCATCGAGTTCCAGAACGAGCAGATCGAAAAACTACAGGAACTTGTCGCCCGGGAACTCGGTTACAGGCTGGTCGACCATCGGCTGGAGCTGTATGCGGTGCCGCTGAAAGATAAGGACTGATTAACCTTGTTCGCGGTAAGCTTTCGAAGGATGTATTGCGTCGCTTGAAAATTCGAATTCCGTGATGATATTGCTAGGCGGATACAGCAAACACCAACGGACGCCGACGGATACTGCGGCTGTGAGGACCGGGCACAGGCCCCGACGAGCGCTGCGCGGCTGACACTTGACCAAGACCCTTTTCATAAAGACCTACGGCTGCCAGATGAACGTCTACGACTCCGAGCGGATGACGGAGTTAATGGCGCCGCTTGGCTATCGGCCAACCGACAATCCCGAAGGCGCCGACATGGTGATCCTCAACACCTGTCACATCCGGGAAAAAGCGGCCGAAAAGGTCTATTCCGACCTGGGCCGGTTCAAACAACTGCAGATCGACAAGGCCGGCACGGGAGGCCGCATGCTGATCGCAGTGGCCGGCTGCGTCGCCCAGGCCGAGGGCGAAGAAATCATTGCCCGGGCGCCGCAGGTCGACCTGGTCTTCGGCCCGCAGACCTATCACCGGCTTCCCGAAATGGTGGCCCGCACGACGCGCGCGGCCGGCGAAAAAGTCGTCGATACCGCGTTTCCCGTGGAGGACAAGTTCGACAGCCTGCCGGGCGAGCGGCAATCGCCCGGGATCAGCGCGTTTCTGACCGTCCAGGAAGGGTGCGACAAGTTCTGCAGTTTCTGCGTCGTTCCCTATACCCGGGGCGCGGAAAGCTCGCGTCCGGTCGAATCGGTGGCCGTCGAAGCGGCGGCGCTGGTAGCAGCCGGCGCACGCGAGATCACGTTGCTGGGGCAGAACGTCAACGCCTACCACGGCCGCGGGCCGGACGGGCGCGAACACGGCCTGGGCGACCTGGTGCGCCGGATTGCCGAGATCCGCGGGCTGGAACGGATCCGCTATACCACCAGCCATCCCCTGGATATGGACGATGCGCTGATCGCTGCCCACCGCGATCTTCCGCAGCTGATGCCTTATCTGCACCTGCCGGTCCAGTCCGGCGCGGACCCGATCCTGATGGCGATGAACCGTCGGCACACGGCCGACGACTATCGCCGGATTGTCGCGCGGCTGCGGACGGCGCGGCCGGACCTGGCGCTGTCCTCGGATTTCATCGTCGGTTTCCCCGGTGAGAGCGACCGCGACTTCGCCGAGACACTGCGCCTGGTCACCGAGATCGGCTTTGCCGGCGCATTCTCGTTCAAGTACAGCCCGCGTCCCGGCACGCCGGCTTCTGCCGAACGGCAGGTTCCCGAACCCGTCAAGGACGAGCGGCTGGCCGCGCTGCAACAGCTTCTTGGATCCCAGTCGGAGGCGTTCAACCGCGGCTGTGTCGGAACGGTTATGCCGGTCTTGTTCGACAAGCCCGGCCGCCATGCCGGCCAGATCGGCGGACGCTCACCCTATCTGCAGGCTGTCCATGTGCAGGGCCCTGCCACGCTGATCGGATCGATTCGCCCGGTACGGATTGCCGCGGCGTTGCCGCACAGCCTCAGCGGTGCGCTTGTCGACGAAAACACGGCCGCACCCGACGTCAGCCCCGATGTGGCCTCGACGTCCCAAGTCGCGGGACATTTCGCTTGAGCACCGCGCAATCCACACCGGCGCCCGGCGAACCGCTGTATCTTCAGTTCGACGACAACCGGCTGTTGCCGCTGTTGTTCGGCGAGCATGACCGCCACCTGGTGCAGATAGAGCAGGCCCTGGGCGTTTCGCTGGTCAGTCGGGGCAATCAGATCGCCTTGTCCGGTCCCCAGGACGCGGTCGACATTGCCCGCGCTGCTCTGTCGCGTCTTTATCAGCGGCTGGAAGAGGGCGAAAGCATCGACCCTGCCGAGGTTGACGGCGCCGTCCGCATGGCAACTTCGCCGACCGATCTGTTCGGCGAACAGGAACCCGTCATCCAGACGCGCCGGCGGCAGGTCGGCGCCAGAACGCCGATGCAGGCCCATTACATCGAGGCCATGCAGTCCGCGGACCTGGTGTTCGGGCTCGGTCCTGCCGGAACCGGCAAGACCTATCTTGCCGTCTGTCTCGGCGTCGCGATGCTTCTGTCCGGAAAGGTCGACCGGATCATACTGTCGCGCCCGGCGGTCGAGGCCGGCGAGCGTCTGGGCTACTTGCCGGGCGACATGCGCGAGAAGGTCGACCCCTATCTGCGGCCGATCTACGATGCCCTTTACGACACCTTGCCTGCCGATCAGGTGACGCGCCGGCTGGACAACGGAGACATCGAAATCGCGCCGCTGGCATTCATGCGGGGACGCACGCTGAAGAACGCCTTCGTGCTGTTGGACGAAGGCCAGAATACGACGCCGATGCAGATGAAGATGTTCCTGACCCGGCTTGGAGAAAACAGCCGGATGGTCGTGACCGGCGACCTCAGCCAGATCGATCTTCCGGCGGGCGCGAAGTCCGGCCTGACCGACGCGCTGGAGACGCTGCAACGGGTCGACGGTATCCGCACGATCCGATTCGGGGCCGTCGACGTTGTCCGTCATCCGCTGGTTTCCCGGATCGTGACCGCATACGACAAGCGGGACAACGCTCGCCGCAAGACGCCGGACAGTGGCGGCGCGTCGTCATGAGCACCGACCTTGCCATCGACCTGACGGTCGACGCGCCAGCCTGGGTCGAGGCGGTGCGCGACGCGGAGAATGTCGTTCTGCGCGCGGCGCAGGCGGCATATCGCAGTGCCGGAAGTGGCGAGCAAGCGGAACTGTCGCTGGTGCTGGCCGACGACCGGCGCGTGCGTGACTTGAACAAGGAATGGCGGGGCAAGGACGGGCCGACCAACGTGCTGTCTTTCCCGACCGGCGACGAGGGAGCACCGGGGCGCGCGCGCCATCTGGGCGACGTAATCCTGGCGCTGGAAACCGTGTTGGGCGAGGCGGAAAGCTTCGGCAAGCCGGTCGGGCATCACCTGGCGCATCTGACGGTGCACGGGGTTCTGCACCTGTTGGGGTTCGACCATCAGGCGCCCGAGCAGGCAGCCACGATGGAACGACTGGAGGCGCGGATCCTGGACGGGCTTGGCGTTGCCGATCCCTATGAGTCTGAAGACCGGACGCGGCACTGATCCCGATGGCAGAGAACGCTCAGCAGCTTCGGCCTGACAGCGCCGCCGACGGCACGCGTGACCAGGGCCGTCGCCAATCCTGGCTGGCGCGTCTGAAGGCGTTGGCAGCCGGCCGCAACGGCGAGTCCAACGTCCGCGACGTGCTGGAAGAGCTGATCGAGGAGCATGCCGAAAGCGAAACGCCGCTGGACACCGACGGACGCCGCCTGATCGACAACATCCTGCGTGCCGGGACCGTCACCGCGGTCGACGCGATGGTGCCGCGGGCGGACATCGACGCAATCGAGATCGGTGTCAGCCTGGCCGACATCGTCGGCATGGTCACCCGGCAGCCGCATTCCCGGTATCCTGTCTATCGCGACACGCTGGACGATGTCCTTGGTTTCATCCACATCAAAGACGTCCTGAAGGCGACCAACGAACCGCACGACAGCTTCACCATTCGCAACTACTTGCGCCGACCGCTGTTCGTTGCGCCCAGCATGCGGGTACTGGATCTTCTTTTGCAGATGCGCATGACCCGCACGCACATGGCGCTGGTGGTCGACGAATATGGCGGCATCGACGGGCTGATCACAATCGAAGACCTGGTGGAAGAGATCGTCGGCGAGATCGAAGACGAGCATGACGTCGATGCCGGTCCGCAGATCGTCGAAGACGCCGACGGCAGCTATATCGCCGACGCCCGTCTTGAGCTGGACGCTCTGGAAGCCCGGGTCGGCCCGCTGTTTCAGACGGAGCGGGATGACGAGGATATCGACACCGTCGGCGGGCTGGTGGCGACGCTGGCCGGTCGGGTCCCGGCGCGGGGCGAGCTGATCAAGCATGACGGTTCGGGCATCGAGTTCGAGGTGCTGGACGCCGATCCCCGGCGAATCAAAAAACTGAAACTGCGCAACCTGCCTTTCGAACCGCTGCAGACATGACACAGCCATTCGCCGCAGTGTCGGGCGGGCGCGACGCGGTCGAAACAACCGCCGTCTGGTTTGGCGGCCTGGCCGGCTGGCGCCGGGTCGGCACGTGTTTCGTCCTGGGCTGCTTGGCGACGCTGGCGATGCCGCCGGTCGGTCTGCTTCCGGTTCTTTATATCTGCTTTCCCGCCCTGGTATGGGTACTGGCCGGCTGCCGCCGCCGGCGCGACGCGTTCGGCGTCGGTTGGGCGTTCGCGTTCGGCTTTTTCCTGGTCGGGCTCTACTGGATCAACAACGCCTTTCTGGTCTCCGCCGGTCAGTACTGGTTCATGGTTCCCCTCGCCGGACTGGGGTTTCCGGCCTTTCTGGGCATTTTCGGCGGTGTCGCCACGGCCATCGCCGCAGCAGCCCGCGGCACGGTTGCCCGGGCGCTGGCGCTGGCTGCCGCATGGGCCGCGATGGAATGGCTGCGTGGCACGATCCTGACCGGCTTTCCCTGGAACCTGATCGGCCATAGCTGGACCTTCAGCGACGCCATGATCCAGACCGCAGCCTGGGTTGGCCTTTACGGGACCAGCCTGGCGGCGTTGATTTCATGCACATTGCCTGCCGGCCTGCAGGGCGCGTCGCGTCGGATGCGCGCGGGCCTGGTCGCCGCTGCGCTTGCAATACCGGCACTGGCCTTCGTTACGGGCGCATTGCGGCTTTCCGCAGCGGACGAGGCCGGCCAGTCCGGTCCCGGCATCGGCCTGCGCGTGGTTCAGGCCAATGTGCCGCAAAAGGAAAAATGGGTGCGCCAGTTGCGGGAGCGCAACTTCCGGCGCCATATGGATCTCAGCACCGCGGACCGCCCGGACTGGGTCCGCGTCGTGATCTGGCCGGAAACTGCGACGCCGTTTTTCTTCGAAGAACATCTCGCTGCGCGGGCGCGGGCGGCAGACATGCTGCCCGAAGACGGCGTGCTGATCACCGGAACGCCGAGGCGGCGACTGCGTCCGGTGATGTTGCTGAACAGTATGGTCGCAATCGACAAAACCGGCGCAGTGCTTGCGACCTACGACAAGTTCCATCTGGTGCCGTTTGGCGAATACGTGCCGCTCAGTTCGGTCTTGCCGCTGCCGGCAATCGCTGCAAGCGGCATCGACTACTCGCCCGGTCCCGGACCACAGACACTATCGCCGGCGGGAGTCCCGCCCTTCAGTCCGCTGATCTGCTACGAGGTTATCTTTCCAGGTGCCGTCGCAGACCGGGACGACCCGCCCAGTTGGCTGCTGAACCTCACCAACGATGCCTGGTACGGAAGCAGCGCCGGTCCGCACCAGCATCTGGCTATTTCGCGTCTGCGGGCGCTGGAGGAAGGCGTGCCGATGGTGCGGGCGGCCAATACCGGGATTTCCGCCGTCATCGATTCCTACGGCCGGGTCCTTGAAAGGCTTCCGTTGAACGAGTCCGGGGTCATCGATGCGCGCCTACCGGCGCCGGCGCCCGGGATCACCGCATACCGCCGGGTCGGCGAAGTGCCGTTCTTTGCGCTGGTCTTCGCGCTGGGGTTGGTCGCGGCGGCAGGATCGCGCCGGGCATACCGGTCCGCGGCGTAAAAGCCGACTGTTCGTTTCTATTGTGTTGACGGTTTCCTGCAAAAATTGCATGAAGCGAGGCGCTGTCTCGAGGGGTCACCCGCCCGCGCCCGCTTGGCGCGTTTTCCCGGCGCATTCCAGCGCCGTTGGGTAAGGGAATTATGTGAATGTCAGCCGGTACCTATCTATTCACCAGCGAATCCGTGTCGGAAGGTCATCCCGACAAGGTCTGCGATCGTATCTCCGACGCCATCGTTGATGAGTTTCTGGGCGCGGAACCCGAAAGCCGGGTTGCGGTCGAAACCTTGACCACGACCAATCAGGTGGTGCTGGCCGGAGAAGTGCGCGGGCCTTCGTCGATCGACAGTGCGCGCATGGAAACCCTTGCCAGGGAAGTGGTCCGGGACATCGGCTACGAACAGGACGGGTTCCATTGGGAAACCTTGCAGTTCGAATGCTTCGTCCATGAACAGTCCGCCGATATCGCGCAGGGCGTCGATGCCATGGGCAACAAGGACGAGGGCGCGGGCGATCAGGGCCTGATGTTCGGCTACGCTTGCCAGGAGACGCCTGTCCTGATGCCGGCACCGATCTATTTCAGCCACGGCATCCTGAAAAGCCTCGCCGACGCGCGTCACGCCGACGAGGGTTCCCCGCTGGGCCCGGATTCGAAAAGCCAGGTCACGCTTTTGTACGAAGACGGCCGACCGCTGCGGGCGACCTCCGTCGTGGTTTCGACGCAGCATGTGGACGGACTGGAACAGGCGGAAGTCCGCGAGATCGTGCGGCCACACGTCGAAAAGGTGCTGCCCAATGGCTGGATGTGTCCGGAAGAGGAATTCTACGTCAACCCGACCGGGAAGTTCGTCATCGGCGGACCGGACGGCGATGCCGGCCTGACCGGCCGGAAGATCATCGTCGATACTTATGGCGGCGCGGCGCCGCACGGCGGTGGCGCCTTTTCCGGCAAGGACCCGACCAAGGTCGACCGTTCGGCGGCCTATGCCGCCCGCTACGTCGCCAAGAACGTCGTCGCCGCAGGCCTGGCGGAGAAGTGCATTATCCAGGTCTCCTACGCCATCGGCGTGTCGAAACCGCTGTCGCTGTACGTCAACACCATGGGCAGTGGCAAGGTCGACGAACACAGCCTGGTCCGGGCCATCAACGAGGTCATCGATCTGAGCCCGCGCGGCATTCGCCGGCATCTCGACCTGAACCGGCCGATCTATGCGCGGACTGCCTCTTACGGCCATTTTGGCCGGGATCCCGAACCCGATGGCGGGTTCTCCTGGGAGCGGACCGACCTAGTCGAACCCCTGAAAGCCGCGCTGACCTGACCCATCGGACCGCGCCGAGGCGGTCGCCGAACGATGAACGAACCGACCAGCGAGCGTTTCTTTGGCAGGCGTATGGGGCGGCCGCTGCGGTCCGGGCGCCGGCGCCTGATGCAGGAACTGCTTCCCCGCGTCGCCGTCAGCCTGGAAGAGGAAAGAGCCGTCATTCCCGGCTGGGCCGAAGCGGCGCCGCAGCGCATGGTGCTGGAGGTCGGCTTCGGCGCAGGCGAACACCTGGCAGCGATGGCGAAGGCCGAACCGGAAACAGGCTTTATCGGCTGCGAGCCTTTCGTCAATGGCGTTGCACGCCTGTTGGCGCGGATCGAAGAAGACCGTCTGGAAAATGTCAGGATCTGGCCCGACGATGCGCGGCCGTTGATGGACGCGTTGCCGGACGCGACGTTCGACCGGGTTTATGTGCTGTTTCCGGACCCCTGGCCGAAACGGCGGCACCGGGAGCGGCGGTTCGTCGGGCCGCGCAACCTGCCGCGCCTGGCCCGGATCATCAAGCCGGGCGGCGCCCTGTGCCTGGCCAGCGATCATCCAGCCTACATCGCCTGGATGCTGGCGCATGTCAGGGCCGACGGCCGCTTTCGCTGGATCGCGCGTCATCCCGACGACTGGCGCCGCAGGCCTGCCGACTGGCCCCAAACCCGCTATGACGCAAAGGCCCGGTCTCAGGGACTGAAACCGGCTTATCTGCGCTTTCAGAGGGCCTGAGGCGGCTTTTCAGGCCCCCGGGACGCCGCCGAAATCGCTTGAGATTGGGCGGAAAATCCCTTAAAGAGACGCGAACTCTCGTTCATATGGTGCCTCGTGAGAGTGCGAGGTGAGAAAAGTCTGGGGGTGGGCCACCGGCCCGCCCTTTTTAGTGGTTGGGTATTGGACCCGGCCGGGACCTGCGAATCATGGATTCAACGCAAGAGGTCGAGCGAATTATCCGACCGTCGCTTGCGGACATGGGTTTCGACGTCGTTCGCGTGCGGCTGACGGGCGGCAGCAAGCCGACGTTGCAAGTCATGGCCGAACGAACCGACGGAAGCGGAATCACGGTCGCGGAATGCGCGGAGATCAGCCATGCGGTATCTGCCCTGCTGGATGTGGACGACCCGATCAAGGGTCCCTATGTCCTTGAGGTCAGTTCACCCGGGATCGACCGGCCGTTGACACGGCCCAGGGATTTCGAGCGGTTTGCCGGATTCGACGCGAAGGTCGAACTGGACCATGCCGTCGACGGGCGTCGGCGTTTTCGCGGCACCCTGCTGGGGATCGACGACGGCAAGGTCGAGATGGAGTGCGACGGTGCGCGTGTCGCCTTGGAGATCGAGGCGATCTGCAATGCTAAGCTGGTGATGAACGAAAAGCTGCTTGCGGCGACGACACGCGCGTCCGAAGCGGCTGTGGAAAGCTAACGCGGGTACAACCGCCCGCTTATTGTGAGACGGAACGGATTCGATGGAAGGCATAGCGACCCGAACGGACATGCTGCACGTGGCGGATACGGTTGCCCGCGAAAAGGGGATCGACCGCGATCAGGTGCTGGAGGCGATGGAACAGGCGATCCAGAAGGCGGGTCGTTCGAAATACGGTCAGGAGCACGATATTCGCGCGACCATCGACCGCAAGACCGGCGAGATCAGCCTGGCGCGCTATGTCGAGGTGGTCGACGAGGTCGAGAACGAGTTCACCCAGCTGACGGTGGATGATGCGCGCCGCCGCGATCCCGCCGCCGAGGTCGGATCCTTTTTGATCGACGATTTGCCACCCATCGATTTCGGCCGGATCGGGGCCCAGTCGGCCAAGCAGGTCATCGTCCAGAAGGTGCGTGAAGCCGAGCGTGAGCGTCAGTACGAGGAATACAAGGACCGCGTCGGCGAGATCGTCAACGGCATCGTCAAGCGTGTCGAGTTCGGCAATGTGACCGTGGACCTTGGCCGCGCCGAGGCGGTGATGCGCCGCGACGAGGTCATCCCGCGCGAGCATTTCAAGCGCGGCGACCGGGTGCGGGCCTTTATCTACGACGTGCGCCAGGAACAGCGGGGGCCGCAGATCTTCCTGTCGCGCACCCATCCGCAGTTCATGGCGCGCCTGTTCGCCCAGGAAGTGCCGGAGATCTATGACGGCATCATCGAAATCAATGCGGTTGCGCGAGACCCGGGCAGCAGGGCGAAGATCGGCGTCCATTCCAACGACGGATCGATCGACCCCGTGGGCGCCTGCGTCGGCATGCGCGGCAGCCGCGTCCAGG
>CAJIAA010000190.1_pt1 | contig 17062 bp, 12 predicted proteins | sample 9199011 | NCBI WGS metagenome assembly CAJIAA01 (sample SAMEA7708266, study PRJEB35096) | sediment metagenome | biome: marine neritic benthic zone biome [ENVO:01000025]; feature: sediment [ENVO:00002007]; material: shallow marine sediment [ENVO:03000034] sea grass bed [ENVO_01000059] ...
CCTCAGCACGCGGCTTTTCCTTCGGTTGGGCGAGCCGCCCCACGACACGATGTGCCAGTTGATCTACCCGGCCTCGACGCCCTGGCACGCACACTCCGCCACGGTTCTGGTTCTCCATGCCGGCGACGGCGGCGAGATCGACCGCCACGAGATGGAAATCCCTTGCGGCGGATCCCGGCTGTTCAAGGCCTCGGAACTGTTTTCAGAGAAGGCGCTGGCCCGGGCGGGCCGCGGGGGCTACGTCCTGATCCGCGACACCTCCTGCCGCCTGTTCGGTTATCATGGCCTTGTAAACGGCGAGGCCAGTTTCAGCCTGGATCATATGTTCGGTTTCTGAGGCGACGCGCCCGGCGACGTGCCGGCCTATCTCAATCATGCCGAACCCGATATAACGAACGGCAACGACAAACAGAGACCGCGCGGCGGTTTGCGATGCACGTCCGCAACCACGGGATGACGATTCATGGCCTTGGACTGGGACAAGCTGCGAATTTTCCATGCCGTTGCCGAAGCCGGCAGCTTCACGCATGCCGGCGATACGCTGCATCTCAGCCAGTCTGCCGTGTCTCGTCAGATCAGCGCGCTTGAGGATTCCCTGGGCGTTCCGCTGTTCCACCGCCATGCGCGGGGGCTGATTCCCACTGAACAGGGCGAGCTTTTGTATCGGACCGTCAAGGACGTCTTCCACAAGCTGGCCATGGCCGAGTCCAGACTGGCCGAAAGCAAGGAACGGCCGGCCGGGCCGTTGAAAGTGACAACAACGGTGGCCTTCGGATCGACCTGGCTGACCGAACGGCTCAAAGAGTTCGTGGATCTGTTCGCCGATGTGGAGGTTTCGGTGGTGCTGACCGATCACGAGCTGGACCTTGGCATGCGCGAGGCGGACGTCGCAATCCGCATGTCGCCACCGCGCCAGCCCGACCTGATCCAGCGCCCGCTGATGACGGTCAGCACCCGGGTCTATGCAGCCGAGGAATACCTGGCGGAAAAAGGCACGCCGAAAACGCCGGAAGACCTGGACGAGCACAATCTGATCATTTTCGGATACGACGCACCGCACCCGGTCCCGACGATCAACTGGCTGTTGGACGCCGGCGTGAAGCCGGGGCTGCGGCGCAGGCCGATCCTGCGCGTGAACAACCTTTACGGCATCTACCGCTCCGTGCGGTCGGGCCTGGGGATTGCCGGGCTGCCCGACTTCATGGTGCCGTCAAATTCGAACCTGGTTCGCATCTTGCCCGAACTGGAAGGACCGCCGATCCAGTCGTTCTTCGTCTATCCGGAGGAGTTGCGGCACTCCAAGCGAATTTCGGTCTTCAGGGATTTCCTCCTGCGCAAGGTGGCGGAGTCCAATTTCTGACGTCGCCGGCCGACGGCGGTTTCATCGGAGCGAGCATGACGATCAACGTGCAGAAGATCTGTGTCTACCCGGTCAAGGGGTTGTCGCCACAGACATTGGAAGAGACCACGCTTTTACCCGGCGACGGCATCCCGGGGGACAGACGTTTCGGCCTGGTCCATGCCGCGAGTTCGGTCGATCCCCAGAACCCGGGCTGGGCCAAGAAGCGGAACTTCCTCGTTCTGGCGCATGACGAGAAGCTGGCGCAGCTACAGACCCACTACGATTCCGACACCGGGCTGCTGACCCTGTCCAGAAACGGGCACCAGGTGGCGCGCGGAAAGCTGGTCGATCCCACCGGCCGAATGCTGGTCGAGCAGTTTCTTGCGGCCTTCATGCCGCCCGGTCCCCGCGGCAATCCCAAGATCGTGGAATCCTCGCCGGACCAGAGCTTCACCGACAACCGGGAAAACCACGTCTCCATCATCAACCTGGCATCGGTCAAGGATATCGAGCGGATCGTCCGCGCCCCGGTCGATCCGGTGCGGTTCCGCGGCAACATTTATATCCAGGGGGCCGAGCCGTGGCAGGAATTCACATGGGTCGGCAAGGAGATCCGCATAGGCGGCGTGCGGGGCCTGGTCACCGAACGCATCGACCGCTGCCGCGCGACCTGCGTCAACCCGGACACGGGCGATGTCGACATGAACGTTCCCCAGGCTCTGCGCCAAGGGTTCGGTCACATCGACTGCGGGGTGTACTTCCGCGTGCTGGAGGAAGGCACCTTGCACGCAGGCGACACTGTCGCTGCGCCTCCCGCTGAGTAGCGGCGGCGACGTACCCGATCCCGTGTGGGCGACCTCGGCGGGTCGGCCTATTTGGTGGGCTTGGGGTCTGTATCCTCGGCGACGTCTTCGGCCGACGTGGCAAGTGCCGCTTCCGCCAGTTCCGAGCCCGGCTTTTTGACCGTCGCCTCGCCCTCGGGTTCCCCCTGGGCACTATCAGGCGTTTCCGCGGCGGCACTGGGGGCCGCCGCCCCGTCGCTTCCGTTCACGGTCGCCTCGTTCGCAGCGCCGTTGCCGGAGTCGCGGCCCGCTTGGCGGTCCTGGCCATTTGGCTGGCGTTGCTCGCGGTTGCTTTCCGCCGCTTCGTTCAACACGCGGTAATAGTGGTCCGCATGCTGCAGCAGGTTCTCGGCCATGACGCGGTCGCCGCTGGACGCCGCGTCTCGTGCCAATGCCAGGTATTTCTCGTGCACCTGATGCGCGGTGCCGCGAATCCTGACGCTCGGTCCGTTGGAATCAAAACTCTGATGCCGATTCGGTCCACTTCGACGACCGGCGTTGCGCCCCCGTGAGCGTTTTTGACTGTGGTTTGGTCTCATCTGTTCCTTCGCATTGCGAATGGAAGTTAATCCGCACCCTACCGGACACCACATATCTGGCGTTCACCTGAACGCCCCCGGTTCCAACCGAGAGGCATCTGGTCATAGCGGGAGGCCGGCACATCCAGAGTTTCTTTTGCCCCGCGGGGCTGCCCCTTATTGGCTGGGGCCCTTGTTTGTCGCTGGTCTTTCCGGGCCTAAGCTCCGGATCCGGCACTTCCCCAAGCTAGTCGCTCAGCCACTGTTTTCCAAGTGTTTTTTTTGGTTGTCCGGCGCTTTGGCCGTCACGATCAGGCATCTGGTGCGGCTTGCCAGATCACTTCGATACCCTGCCACGGTTAAGTCGCGCTTAATGCACTCGGCGGAAACCGCTTGCGCCTGCCCGTCGCCCAGTTCCAGGACGGCAAATCCCGTCGGCCGCAACAGTCCGCCCAGAGCAACTGCCAGGCGCCGGTATGCCCGCAGGCCGTCGGTGCCACCGTCCAGCGCCAGACGCGGCTCGTGCCGGGCGACTTCGGGCGACAGTGCGTTCAGCGCCGGCGTCTCGATGTATGGCGGATTGGAAACCAGCACGTCGAACGGACCCGCCAGCGCATCGCACCAGTCTGCCTGCAGGGCATAGGCGCGGTCCTGCAAACCAAGCGCCACCGCGTTGCGCCGAAAGACCCGCAGCGCGCCGTCCGACCGATCAACGCCGACACCCCGGGCCGCGGGCAACTCGGACAGCAGCGACAGCAACAAGCAACCTGTCCCGGTGCCCAGGTCCGCGATCGCAAGTGGCGCGGCGCGATCGGGGATCATCTCAAGCGTGGCTTCGACCAACGTTTCGCTGTCGGGACGCGGGTCAAGCGTGTCCGGCGTGACCTCGAACGGCAATCCCCAAAACTCGCGACGGCCCAGAATCTGAGCCATCGGCACGCGGGCCGCCCGCCGCGCCACCGCGGCATCGAAGCCGGCCGGTCGTCCGACGATCCGCTCCGGATAGGCGATCAACCGTTCCGCCGGCTCGCCCAGGCAATGGGCCAGCAATAGCCGCGCCTCGCTTCGCGCACGGTCGATCCCCGCAGCGGTCAAGGCGGCGGCCGCGCTGTCAAGACAGGCTTCGACGGTTCGGCCGCTCATGGCTGCTCGGTGACCTCGGCCAGCTTCGACGCCTGGTCCTCCAGGGTCAGGGCGGAGATCACTTCGTCCAGGGACTCGCCAGCAAGGATCTTTTCCAGCTTGTGCAAGGTCAAGCCGATCCGATGGTCGGTGACCCGTCCCTGCGGGAAATTGTAGGTCCGAATTCGCTCGGACCGGTCGCCCGAACCTATCTGTCCGCGCCGACTCTGGGCCCGCTCCGCATCCTGGCGTTCCCGCTCCAGTTCGTACAACCGAGCCAAAAGGACCTTCATGGCCTTGGCCTTGTTCTTGTGCTGGGACTTCTCGTCCTGACACTGGACCACCACCCCGGTCGGCACATGCGTGATCCGGACCGCGCTGTCGGTCGTGTTCACGTGCTGCCCGCCGGCGCCCTGGCTGCGATAGGTGTCGATCCGCAAGTCCTTCTCGTCGATATCGACATCCACCTCCTCGGCCTCAGGCAGCACTGCAACGGTCGCCGCGGAGGTGTGGATGCGCCCACCGCTCTCCGTCACCGGGACGCGCTGAACCCGATGCACGCCCGACTCGTACTTCAGCCGGGCGAAAACGTTCTCTCCGGAAATCGCCCCGGTCGCTTCCTTGACGCCGCCGATCCCGTTGTCCGCATAGTCGATGATCTCGAACCGCCAGCCGTGCCCCTCGGCGTAGCGTTGGTACATGCGGAACAGCTCGGCGGCGAACAAGCTTGCCTCGTCGCCTCCGGTCCCGGCCCGCACCTCTAGGATGGCGTTGCGTGAATCCGCCTCGTCCCTGGGAAGAAGGGCAATTTGCACCAGCTTCTCCAAGCCAGGCAATTCCTCCTGGACCGCCTGCAATTCCTCTTCGGCCAGGGCCCGCATTTCGGCGTCGGTTTCCGCGTCGGCCAGCATCTCCTCCAGGTCCGCCGATTCTCTTCGCGCGTCGAGGTAGGCCCGGACCTTCGCAACGACCGGCGTCAGGTCCGAATATTCCTTGGCCAGCGAGGTGTATTCCGCGGGGTCCAAATCCTCGGCCATGCGCGAGGCAAGTTCCTGATGCCGCTGCAACACGCCGTCAAGCTTGTCTGTCCACTTCATTGCTCTTCGGTCCCATCGTTGTCGGCATCCCAGTCCTCTACTTCCAGCCCGAACAGTCTTTGCAGTATGCGGTTGACTGTGAACGCGTCCCGCAGGTCGGCAGCGTCGCCGGCCTCCGCCATGGCGCGCAACGCGACACTGGGTTCGTGCAACAACCGGTTGACCAGCCGCCGAGATATCTCTTCGGCACCGGCACCGGGATTCTCGGCCACGACTTCCCGCCGGACCGCTTCGAACCGCTGCCTGAGCGCGATCAGGGCGGGAACGGCATCGAACCCGGCGGCGGAGCGCCGCCATTCCGCAACCGCGGCGTCGATGATCGCCCAGGCGGGCTGCAACTCGGACTCCCTGGTGCGACGGCTCTCCATCACCGTCCGTTCCAGGTCGTCCAGCGTATAGCGGAAAACGGCGGAGATGTCGTCGACCTTGGGGTCCACGTCGCTTGGAACGCCGCCGTCGATCAACAGAACGGGACGTTGCCGACGCTGCCGGACCGCCGACTGCATGGCATCCGTCGCAATCACGTGCTGCCCCGACCCGACCGCGCAGATCACGATGTCCGCCGCAGCCAGAGCCGCCGGAAGTTCCTGGTAGGGGACATAATGAAGACCGTGGTGAAATGCAAACGCCTCGGTCCGCGCTGACGGCCCCGTGACGGTCACGTCGGCGGCGCCATCCAGCCGCAGCTGCTGGATGATCAGGTCGGCGATGTCGCCCAGGCCCAGCATCAATATGCTGCTGGACGACAGGTCCCCGTGCAGATCACGGGCAATTTGCACCGCCGCGGTGGCCAGCGTCACCGGTCGTTCGCCGATGCGGGTTTCGGTCCTGATCTGCTTGGCAACCCGGAATCCCGCCTGGTAGGCGCGGTCCAGCGTCGGGCCGATCATGCCGTGGTCCTGCGCCAGCCGGTGCGCGTCCTTGACCTGGCCCAGCACCTGCGGCTCGCCGACGATCTGGCTTTCCAGGGCGGCGGAAACCGCAAAGACATGCCGCAACGCCGCCTCGTCGAAACTGCGGAACAGCCAGGAATCGAGCTCTTCGGCCGGCTTTCCGGTGCGGTCCGCAAAAGCTTCCAGGACGGCGGCCACCGCCCGTTCCGGGTCGCTGTGCGCGCCGTGCACCTCCACCCGATCGCAAGTCGAAACCACGACGGCCTGGTGGACGCCGGAACGCCGCAACCGCTCGTACAGAAGACCCGCCGCAGCATCTTCGACGAAAAGCCGGTCGCGCAGATCCAGCGGACAGGTCTTGAAATTCGCGCCGATCGCGAACAAGCGCGCCAGACCGAAGGCAGGTCCTTCCGCCGGCATGGGCTCGTCAGCCCGTCCGGGTCAGCACGGCCGCCAAATCGCCAAGTCCGACTTCGTGCTGATCGCCGGTATCCAGGTCCTTGACGGTCGCCGCGTCGCGGGCCAGTTCGTCTTCACCGATCAGGACAGCCGCGCGCGCATGGATCTTGTTGGCGAACTTCATGCGCTTCTTCACGTTGCCGCCATATCCCATCTCCACCCGAAGGCCCGCCGCACGCAGGGCTTCGGCCAGACCCATGGCCCGGGCTTCCGCCGCTGCGCCGATCGGAACCAGCGCAATGGGCCGTGACCTCGCCGCTTTGTTCTGCGTCAGCATCGCCAGCCGCTCGATGCCGGCAGCCCAGCCGACGCCGGGCGTCGGCGCACCGCCCATTTGGGCGATCAGCCCGTCATAGCGGCCGCCCGCCATCACTGTGCCTTGGGCACCCAGTGCATCGGTCGTGAATTCGAACGCCGTGTGGCAATAGTAATCCAACCCGCGGACCAGCCGCGGGTTGATCCGGTACGGCACGCCCAGCGTCTCAAGGCCACCGCACACTGCGGCGAAGAACGCCTGGCTCTGCTCGTTGAGGTAGTCGGAATAGACCGGCGCATCCGCGATCAGGCGACGGTCGCGCTGGTCCTTGGAATCCAGGATCCGCAGCGGATTGCGACCAAGCCGGTCGCGGCTGTCGTCGGACAGGGCGTCGGCGTGGTCGGAGAGATACTCCACCAACACGGTTCGGTATGCAGCCCTGCTTTCGGGGTCGCCCAGAGTGTTCAATTCCAGTGTGATCTGGCCTTCCACATCCAACGCCTTCAGGGTGGCGGCGCCGCAGGCGATAATTTCCACATCGCCCTGCGGCTCGGCGACGCCAATCAATTCGATGCCGAACTGGTGGAACTGGCGCAGCCGGCCCTTCTGCGGCCTTTCGTGCCGGAACATCGGCCCCGAATAGAAATATTTCAGCGGCGCGTGCTGGGCCAGGCCGTCGGAGATGAAGGCGCGCGCGACACTGGCCGTGTTCTCGGGTCGCAGGGTCACCTCGTCGCCGCCCTTCGTCTGGAAGGTGTACATCTCCTTGGTGACGATGTCCGACGTGTCGCCCAGCGTCCGCCTGAACACCTCGGTGAATTCGAAGATCGGCGTGGCCATGTGTTCGTAGCCATAAAGCTCCGCGGTCCGCCGCGCCGTGTCTTCGATCTGGCGCTGCAGCCGCATCGCGTCCGGCAACAAATCATGCGTGCCTTTGACCGGCTGTAGATCGGCCATTGGGTGTTCCGCGCTCCGCTGTTTTCGCTATTCCGCGGCGTCGACCGACGGATGGTTCTCGGTTTCGGCCTTTTCGGCCTCGATCTCGGCCGCCCTCTCTTCGACCAGCCCAACCAGATGGTCGACGATGTCCGTGTCCTTCAACCGGTGGGCCGGCAACCCGCCGAGATAGACCTGGTGCGTTCCTTTGCCGCCACCGGTAAACCCGATGTCGGTTTCCCGGGCCTCGCCCGGTCCGTTCACGACGCAACCGATCACCGACACGGTCATCGGTGTCTGGATGTGGGCGAGCCTCTGTTCAAGGACCTTGACCGTCTCGATGACGTCGAACTGCTGGCGGGCGCAGGACGGACACGAGATGATATTGACGCCGCGGTGCCTCAAGTTCAGCGCCTTCAGCATATCGAATCCGGCATGGATTTCCTCGACCGGGTCGGCTGATAGCGAAACCCTGATCGTGTCGCCGATGCCGGCCCACAGCAGCGAGCCCAGTCCGATCGCGGACTTGATCGTTCCGCTGCGCAGGCCGCCCGCTTCGGTAATCCCAAGGTGCAGCGGGTAGTCGCAGGCCTCGGCAAGCTGCTGGTAGGCAGCGCAGGCCAGGAACACGTCGGACGCCTTGCAGCTGATCTTGAACTCGAAGAAGTCGTTGTCTTCAAGTATGCGGATATGGTTCAGCGCACTTTCCACCATGGCTTCGGGACAGGGCTCGCCATAGCGTTCCAACAAATCCCGCTCCAAAGAGCCGGCATTGACGCCGATCCGCATCGAACAGCCGTGGTCCTTGGCCGCCTTGACCACCTCGCGCACCCGCTCCTGGTTTCCGATATTGCCGGGATTGATGCGCAGGCAAGCCGCCCCCGCCTCCGCCGCCTCGATGGCGCGACGGTAGTGGAAATGGATGTCGGCGACGATCGGCACCTCGGCTTCCGCCACGATCCTGCCCAGCGCGGCGGTGGACTCCTCATCCGGGCAGCTGACCCGCACAATGTCGGCGCCCGCGGCCTCCAGCGCCCTGATCTGCGCCACGGTCGCGTCAGCGTCCGCTGTCAAGGTGTTGGTCATCGACTGGACCGTGATCGGCGCGTCGCCGCCGACGGCCACGTCTCCGACCATGATCCGGCGGGACCGCCGACGCTGGATATCTCTATAGGGTCGAACGGACATTCTTCAGGGGTCGCCTGCAATCGCTTTGAATTGGAACGAAAATGCGCGCAGCGGCGCAAAAGTTCAAGCGTTCGTGAACGCCCGGGGCCGGCTCGATTCCCGGGACCGGCGGTCTTGGACTAGAGATTTCCTGCCGTTCCGGCCTTCAGGCGGTCGGGATCCAGTTCCACACCGCGCCGGACCGCGCCGACAGGGCCCAGGTCCGGCACCTGCGCGCCATCGACGGAAATGGCAAGCCCGCCGGCATTGCCGGTGACCAATTGCAGTCCCGCCTGGTCCGGCACGCGAAACGAATCGCCTGCCCGCAGAACCCGTGTCAGCAACAACTCGCCTTGCTGGGTGCTGACCTCGACCCAACTATCGACTCGTGCGGTGATCCGAATTCGCGACCGGGCGTTTTCGACGCCGTAGGTCTTTCCCCCCGAACGCCCCGGCACGATCGACGGCGAGACCGATCCCGCACCGTTGCCCGGCGCAGAAACTCTCGGCTCTATCGCTGTAGGGGCATCCCGGGTTCTGGCTGCCGGCGTGATCGACGCAACCGGCAATTCACCGGTCGGCTGTTGGACATCGGCCGCCGGGGCTTCGGCGGAGACGGAACCGCCATTCGCCGGCGCACCGGCAGTGGCAGGCGAAGCCGTCGCCTCCGCGGGCGTGTCCGTCCTGCCCAGCTCTTCAAGGACCCGTTGGGCAAGCGCCGCCGCATCGTCATCGCCGCTACCCGAATCGGTGGTGTCCGAGGCACTCGGGGCCCGGGTGTCGGCTTGCGAAGTCGTCGCGGCAACAGGCGTTTCGCCGTCGCTGTCGGACGTCGTGTCGGCCGCCATTTGTGGATCGGCGGCATCCTCCGGTTCTGCCACGACAGCAGGCTCAGCCGGCGCGTCCGTTGTCTGCGCCGTCACCGGTTCTTCCGCAGCGTCCGGCTCGTCGGCCGTTTCCTCGACGGCAGACTCCTGCGTGGCCGCTTCCGCCGGCGCGGCAGGAACCGCCTCGGTGGTGCCGGTCTCGGCGGCGGGTTCGGATACAGGTTCCTCAGCGGCTGCAGGCACATCGTCCGTGCCGGGAGCGGCGGCGTCGGCTTCGGCGGCCGTTTCTTCAGCCGCCGGCTCGGCGGTCTCGGCTGCATCCGGCGCAAGCATGGTGTCCGTCGTTGCGGCCGTCTCGCCGGACATCGGCAAGTCCTCGGCAGACACGTCCGGCGCGGACGCCGCATCCACTGCGTCTTCCTCTATCTCGCCGGCGCCGGCCGGCTCGTCGCCGATGGCGACGTCTTCCGTGGGTTCGGCAATGACGGTCTCGCCCGCGTCGGAGCCTTGATCGTCGCCATCGGTAATGGCCGGCGCCGTCTCCTCGGGCTCGCTTTCGTCATCTTCGCCAACACCCACCAGCGCCATCAATCGCGCCGGAATTTCCGGGATCAGTTCGGCAATCGGCTTGTCCTGCCCGGACAGGAAGAACCAGGCGCCGTAGACAAGAACGCCCAGGACGACAGCGACCAGCAGGATGCCCCCGCTGGGCACCTTTCCCTCCGGCAGCGGCTTGGGAAAGACCAACTGGGTCTGCTGATCCAGGTCGTCGCGTTCCTGCTTGAACCGTTCGACGATCTGAACGCTGTTGAGATTCAGATGGTCGGCATAGGCGCGCACGAATCCGATCGCATAGGTCGCACCCGGCAATTTCTGGTATTCGCCTTTTTCGATCGCTTCCAGATACACATAGCGAATGCGCAGCATGTCCGCGACGTATCGCAGATCCTGCCCCGTCCGTTCGCGAGCCATACGTATGGTCTCGCCAACGTTGATCTGGGGAAGTGTCTCCTTATTCATCAATACTATCTTCTTGTCCGGCTCGACCGGCCCGCCGTTTGGCGCCAGCCGCTAACACTCTGTGTCTCAATGTCGCTCCGGCAGATATCGAAAGTAGAGGACTCTGGATACAACCATCCAGGCATGTCCGGTAACTATCAAATTATCCGAAGGTAGTGCAACGATTTACGAAAAATAGTGAATTCAACGTTAAGATCACAGATCGACGCCGTGATCTTTTGCAAACCAACGAAGCCTTACTCGAAACGAATGGTCAGTCGATTCGAGAAGTGATTCAAGATATTTACCGAGATCCGCCGCATTCAGGCTGCGGGTCATCATGCGGACGGGCCCGATCGCACCCGGCGACATTGACAGGGAGCGGAAGCCAAGTCCGATCAGCGCCATCGCGTCCAGCGGCTGACCCGCCATTTCGCCGCAAAGGCTCAGAGGTACGCCGGCATCGTCGCAACGCCGGACCATGTCGCGCAGCACCGACAGCATCGGTGCCGACAGCGGATCGTACCTGCCGTCCAACCGGGCGTTGCCGCGGTCCGCGGCATACAGGAACTGCATCAGGTCGTTCGATCCGACCGAAATGAAGTCTGCGCGTGGCAGCAGTTTGTCGAGCTGAAAGATCAGCGACGGGACCTCCAGCATAACGCCTACTTCCAGGGCCTCAGGCAGCGTCTCTCCGCGCCCGCCCGCTCGTTCGACCTCGACCTCCAGGACCCGCCGCGCCGCGTCCAACTCCGCGACTTCCGCCACCATCGGAAACATCACCCGCAGCCGGCGTCCGGCGGCCGCGCGAACCATCGCCCTGAGCTGTTCGCGCAGCACAACCGGCCGATCCAGCGCCACGCGCAGGGCGCGCCAGCCCATTGCCGGGTTCTCTTCGTCGCCTGCTTCATTGAAATAGGGCAGCAGCTTGTCGCCGCCCACGTCCAGCGTTCGGAAGACCACCGGGCGGCCCGCAGCCGCATCCAGGATCCGGGCGTACAGCCGGGTTTGCGCATCAACATCGGGAAATGCCGATCGCACCATGAACGGTACCTCGGTGCGGTATAGACCGATGCCCGCCGCGCCGGTCTCATCCAGCTGCGGCAGATCGATAAGCAGGTTCGCGTTCATGTGGAGCGCCACCTCCACCCCATCCCTGGTCATCGCCGGAAGGTCGCGCTGGCGGCGATACTCCTCCTTGCGCTGCTTCAACTCGGCCATCGAATTTGCAAAGACGTGCCGGAATTCGGCCGTGGGGCGCACGAACACCGTTGCGTTGTCTCCGTCGACGACCAGTTCGTCCAGCGGGTCGACCTGGGTCAGGACGCCGCGCATATTCCCGACCATCGGAATGTCGAGAGCGCGGGCAACGATGGCGACGTGCGCGTTCGCCGACCCTTCTTCCAGCACTACGGCGCGCAGCTTGTCCGTGTCGTAGTCCAGCAACTCCGCCGGCCCCAAGCCGCGCGCCACAAGCACGGCATCCTCGGGCAAATCGGGAACTGCATTGCCGTCGCCGTCGACCTCTTCCATCAGGTGCTGGATCAGCCGGTTCGCGAGATCCTCCAGATCAAGCAACCGCTCGCGCAGATAAGCGTCCTGAACATGCGCCATCCGGGCACGGGTATCGCTCTGCACCTTCATGACGGCCGCCTCGGCGGTCAGTCCGCTTTCCACCGCCTGGCGGATGCGCCTGATCCAGCCACGGTCCTCGGCGATCTGCCGATAGGTCTGCAGCACTTCTATGTGCTCGCCGGCGCCACGCTGCCCTACGTCGTCCAGCATCGCGTCCAGGGCGTCATGCATCGCGCTGACGGCCTCGGTCAGCCGTACCAACTCCGCCTCGGGATCCTGGGCGACCATCTCTCCGACCGGGGCATGCTGGCGGTGCAGCACGGCCTGCCCGATTGCCAGGCCGCCGCTCAGCTCGACGCTCTCCAGCCGCAGCGGCTTCAGCGCGATACCGTCCGAGGTGACCTGCTCGGCCCGCTCGATCACCTCGCCGCTCGCCAGCAGTTCGGCGACGACCATCGCCACCGTTTCCAGGGCCTCGGTCTCTTCTTCGGAATACTCGCGCTTGATTTGGTTCTGCACCACCAGGACGCCCAGGACGCGGCCGCCACGCATGACCGGGACGCCCAGGAACGAGCTGTACCTCTCCTCGCCCGTCTCCGGCCGATAGGCGAACAGCGGATGCTTGCTGGCGTCCGGCAGCGCCAGGGCGCGCGAATAGGCCGCAATGTCGCCGACCAGCCCCTCGCCCACGCGCAGGCGCGTACCGTGCACGGCCTCCTTCATCAGCCCATGGGTGGCAAACAGCTCCAGGACGTCGCCGGCGCGCTTGACGTAGATCGAGCACACCTCGGCGACCATGTCGCGGGCGATGACTTCGACGATCTTATCCAGTCGCGACTGGGCTTCGCCGCCGCCAGCCATGACGGATCGGATCTGTTTCAGTAGCTGACGCGAACCAGCCCACTGGGTGTCGCCGTCCATCCCCACTTCCCGTTCGTTCCGCCGGTCCGCCCCCGCCCGGATCGGTCGATACAGTTATGCGGCGTCCAGCCCGTAGGCAGTGTGCAACGACCGCAATGCCAATTCGGCGTAGTCCTCGGATATGAGGACGCTGATCTTGATCTCGGACGTCGATATGACTTGGATATTGATTCCCTTGTCCGCAAGTGTGCTGAACATCTTCTGGGCGACGCCGGCATGGCTGCGCATGCCGACGCCGATGACGGAGATCTTCACAACGTTGGCGTCCGAGACCAGTTTCTCGTAGGAAACGCTCGGTTTGTTGTCTTCCAGCACCGCCACGGCGCGGTCGAAATCGGCGCGGCTGACCGTGAAGGTCAGGTCGGTGCGCCGCCCGTCGGCGCTGATGTTCTGGACGATCATGTCCACGTTGATGGACCGGTCCGACAGCGGTCCAAAGATCCCCGCCGCGACGCCGGGTTTGTCCGCGACTTGGACAAGGGTGATCTTGGCCTCGTCCCGGCTGTATGCGATTCCGCTGACGACATGCTGTTCCACGATTTCATCCTCATCTACGACCAGTGTGCCCGCACCGTCGGAAAAGCTGGACAGGACCTGTAGCCTGACACCGTGGTTCATGGCCAGTTCCACGGAGCGCGTTTGCAGAACCTTCGCCCCCTGGCTGGCCAATTCCAGCATTTCTTCGTAGGTGATCCGGTCAAGTTTGCGCGCAGCCGCGACGATCCGCGGATCGGTGGTATAAACGCCGTCCACGTCGGTGCAGATATCGCAGCGATCCGCGCGCAGTGCCGCTGCCAGGGCCACGGCCGAGGTATCGGACCCGCCCCGGCCCAGCGTGGTGATCCTGCCGACTTCCGAAATGCCTTGGAATCCTGCCAGCACCGCGACCTGTCCCTCGGCAAAACGGGCAACGATGTCGTCGGTGTCGATCGATTGGATCCGGGCTTTGCCATGGACGTCGTCGGTCCGGATCGGCAGTTGCCAGCCCTGCCAGGAACGCGCAGGCACGCCGATTTGCTGAAGGCAAAGCGCCAACAGCCCGGCCGTGACCTGCTCTCCGGACGACACGATGGCATCGTACTCGCGGGTGTCGTACAGCGGCCCCGTTGAGTCCACATAGTCGACAAGCTGGTTGGTCACCCCGGCCATTGCCGATACGACGACGGCCACCTCGTTGCCCTCGTCGTAGGCCTGCTTGACACGTGCGGCCGCGAGTTTAATGCGGTCAACGTCTGCAACCGACGTCCCGCCGAACTTTTGGACGACCCGTCCCATGGGAAATTCCGTCTTTACAGCGATTTACGTACCGGTGGCGCTGTGACGCATGCGCCTTGCCCCTGTGCGGCGGGGTATCCATACTCAAATGAGATGACCGGCGCAAGGCAGCGCCATCATGGTTCCTTGGGCGAACGGAGACGGCGCATGGCCGCAGCGATGACCAAACAGACCCCGCGGCCGCTGGACCGCACGGTGGACGCTGCAGAGATGGAAAAATTCGCGGCCATGGCCGAGGAATGGTGGGATCCGTCCGGCAAATTCAAGCCGTTGCACAAGTTCAATCCCGTCCGGATCGCCTATATCAGGGACCGCCTTTGCGCCCGGTTCGGACGCGACCCCGAAGCCGACCGTCCGCTGGAGGGACTTAAGCTGGTGGACATCGGCTGCGGCGGCGGCCTTCTGTGCGAGCCGATGGCGCGGCTGGGCGCCGATGTGACGGGCATCGACGCGACCGAGCGGTCGGTCCACGTCGCCGCGGCCCATGCCCAGCAAATGGGGCTGCAGATCGATTATCGCTTTCTGACCGCCGACGGTCTGCTTGCCGAAGGCACGCGGTTTGACGCCGTCCTGAACATGGAGGTGGTCGAGCATGTTGCAGATGTGCGCGCCTTCCTGGAGGCCAGCGCCGGTCTGGTCGCGCCGCGCGGCATGATGTTCTGCGCCACGCTGAATCGCACCGCCAAGGCCTTCGCGCTGGCCGTCGTCGGCGCGGAATACGTGATGCGCTGGCTGCCGCGCGGCACCCACGACTGGCGCAAGTTCGTCAAACCCTCTGAGTTGGCTCAGGCCCTGCGCGCGGGCGGCATGACCATTCAGGAGATGACCGGCGTCATCTACAATCCGGTAACGGACGTCTGGCGGCTCAATCCGGGCGACCTTGACGTGAATTACATGGTCGTCGCGGTCCGCGACGACTGACCGTCTTATGCGGGACGTTTCCCCGGGCTTCCCATTGGCTATGGTTTCCCGGCAACGTCCAGGCTAGCCTGCCGGTCCGTGTGTTTACCGGGAGGTTGGTCGGCCTGTGCCTCGCCTGTTTTCGTACAAGGATCGCCCCGTCCATCTGGGACCGTACCCGTTGGAGCGGCTGGGGCGCCGGACAGACCTGCCGGACCTCTCCCGAATGCCGCCGATGCGGCCGCTGTCCTTCGACGAGGCGGAAAATCCCGAATCGCTGACCAACGCCATGGCGCCCTTCATTGGCATGTTCGACGCCATCCGCGACGGCGCGGTCGCCCCCCTGCCCGCCGAGGTCCCCGAAGATCCGTTGGAACGCGCCAATCACATGAAGGCTGCGGGCTACTACTTCGACGCAACCCAAATGGGAATCTGCTCCCTGCCGGAACAGGCCCTGCTGGAAACGCCGATCCGCAATCCCGGCCTGGACAGGCTGGTCGACGAGCTGTCCAAGGGCCAGCCGAAGAGCTACGCGGCTGGGATCGATGCGATCTATGCGGACGTTCTTGAATCCGCCCGCACCGAGCCGACGCCTGTGGGGCACCATCGCTTCGCGATCATCGTGCTGGTGGAGTACACGCGCGATCCGCGCGCTGACGAACCCGGCACAGACTGGATCCACGGTACCCAGGCACAGCGCGCCGCGCTGCTGAGCGCCCAGACAGCGGTGATCATCGCCAACTACATTCGGCTGTTGGGGTACGAGGCGCGCGCCCACAGCGCCACCAGTTCCGATGTGGACCTGGGCCGGCTGACCGTGGCCGCGGGCCTGGCGGAGATCATGGAAGACGGAGAAGGCGTGCAGCTTGCCAACCCCTACGTGGGAACCCGATACGGCGTCGCGGCGGTCACGACGACGCTGGAACTGGCGCCCGACCGGCCGCTGGCGCCGCAGACCGCCGCTGCCCGGCTCGGCTCGCACGGGCCGGCCTGGTGGCTGGGCAAGGGCACCTTGAAGAATGCCTTCAACCGAGAGCCCTATCGCAACCGCGAGTTCCGGATGGGCGCCTATCCGTTCGAAACGCTCAAGCGCTGCGAGACGCCGACAACCTTCATCGATGCCGACCGCGTGCCCCGGTTCCCGAAGCGTGCCGACTTCTTCGCCCGGGCCCTGTTCGGCGACATGGGCAAGGCGGTCCAGGAAAACGCCAAGGGCGGCATGTATGTACTGAAAAGCCCGATCGGCTATTGCGCCAGGCGGGGGCTTGGGTCGCTGCTGTTGCTGCAGTTCGGAGACGCCCGCGGTCCGGTCTCGCCGAGCACCGCCGACCCGGCACGCAACGCCGACAACGTCAAAGGGGCCTCGTACTATCTGTCGACCGACGCGGTCGGCCTGTCGGCGGCGCCGCCCTGGGTCTATTACAGCCACGACGCCGGCGGCAATCCGATGCCCGCCTACCACAAGAACGCCGTGACCATGCTGCTGGACCAGGGTCACGAAACCATGGAAGGCGCCAGCGGCGACGACTGGATCTCGGTCGCCCAGTCCATGCGTGCCTATTTGCGCTTCTCTTTGCTGGGCGGCGTGATTGCCGAACAGATCCGCCGCCTGGGCTATTCCGCGCGGGTCCATTCGGTGATCGACGGCGACGTGCTGCAGCCGCCACTGTTGCTGCTGTCCGGTCTTGGCGAGGTCAGCCGGATCGGCGAGGTGATCCTCAATCCGTTCCTGGGGCCGCGGTTGAAATCAGGCGTGGTCACCACCGATCTGCCCTTCGACTATGACAAGCCGATCGATTTTGGACTGCAAAACTTCTGCCGGCATTGCAACAAGTGCGCGCGCGAATGCCCCTCCGGCGCAATCACCGCCGGACCCAAGCTGATGTATAACGGCTACGAGATCTGGAAGTCGGATGCGGAGAAATGCGCCCGC
>CAJIAA010000094.1_pt1 | contig 16907 bp, 15 predicted proteins | sample 9199011 | NCBI WGS metagenome assembly CAJIAA01 (sample SAMEA7708266, study PRJEB35096) | sediment metagenome | biome: marine neritic benthic zone biome [ENVO:01000025]; feature: sediment [ENVO:00002007]; material: shallow marine sediment [ENVO:03000034] sea grass bed [ENVO_01000059] ...
CTGCTGCGCACGGCCCTTGCCGCTGCGCGTCGGCCGGAACTGACGGGTTTCAGATGGCGGCTGTTGCTTGGGCCCAATCTGCCTGCCGATGCGCGGTCCGCCCTGGCGGATCCGCCGGAAAATGTGACGATCGAGCCGGCCCGGGACGATTTTCCGCTGTTGCTGGAAGGCGCCGCGCTGTCGATCAGCCAGGCAGGCTACAACACGATGATGGATCTGTCCGTCGCCGGCTGCCGGTCGGTCCTTGTGCCGTTTGCCGGAACCGGGGAAACCGAACAGCCGCTGCGCGCCGCCCTTGCCCAGGAACGGGGATGGGCCGCGGTCGTGCCGGAGGATGCGCTTGATCCGGCCAGGCTCGCCGCCGTCGTTGCAACCGCAATGGCCGCGCCCCGACCGGGGACCTGGCCGCTGGACCGCGGCGGCGCCCGCGTCACTGCGGATTTGGTGCGGGACTTGGCGTTTCGTCAGCGGCATGACGCAGGCATGGAAACCTGATGGCCGATCCGGATCCCTGGAGGGCTCTTTCGCGGGAATGGGACCGGTGGCGCGCGGAAGGACGCGTCGCGACCATTTGGCTGCGCGACGATGACGCGAGCCGACCCGGTCCAAGACTGGAACACCTGCTTCGTCTGACATCCATGGTGCCGTTGGGTCTGGCCGCGATCCCGGCGCGGATAGATCCGTCGCTGGCGGCGGTGCTGGCGCCGTACCCGCGTGTCCGCGTCCTGCAGCACGGTTTGCGACACGTGAACCACGCCCCGGCGGACGAAAAGAAGGCCGAGTTCGGATCGCACCGTCCGATTGCGGAGATGCGTGCGGAAGTACGCGAGGGTTGGCAAATTGTGTGCGACCGGTTTCCCGAGCGCGCGGTCGGGATATTCGTGCCGCCATGGAACCGGATCGACCCGGAACTTGCCGGCGAGTTGCCCGCATGCGGTCCCGCTCTACTGTCTGTCTATGGCATACGAACCATCGGGCAGAGGCCGGATCGGGTGAACACCCATGTGGATATCATTGACTGGCACGGCGGCCGCGGCTTCGTCGGCGAGGCAGCGGCGGTGGCGGCGGTCCGTCGACACCTGGAGGCGCGCCGCGAGGGCCGGGCCGATCCTGCCGAGCCAACCGGCATCCTGACCCATCACGGCGATCACGACGCGGAGTGCTGGGCTTTTTTGGCGCGGCTGCTGGAACGCAGCCTGGCACACCCCGCAGTGCGCTGGCTTGACCCGTCGGACCTGGCCGGCGGCGGTGACTAAGCTGTTCCGATATCCGATGTCGGCGCTGTACGCCGATTACCTCAGGGCGCTTGGCGGCCTGTTGCTGACGGGCGTCCCCTTGGTCGCTGTTACCCCGTTGCCGGCGGTGCAATGGATTCTGCTGGGGCTGTTCGCCTTGTTCTCGGTCTTTGGAATTCGTACGCTGATCCGCCAGTTGAGCGCCATTGAACTGACGTCGACGCATATTGCGACGAAAGGACCGTTGGCGCGGCGCATTGCCTGGCAGGACCTGAGGGGAATCAAACTGCGATACTACTCGACACGCCGCAAAAAGGATCAGGGCTGGATGCAGTTGAAGCTTTCGGCTGCCGGCGCGTCGATCAGCATCGACTCTTCGATGGACGGATTTCAGGAAGTAGCCGAATATACAGCTCGGGAGATGAGGGCGCGCGGCCTGGACACGGACGCAACCACAATCAATAACTTTGCCGGTCTCGGACTCTCCGCTGCAGCGCCGGAGGCGACTGGGGGAAAAGGATAGCGTGGAGGACTTCCTTCTCGATGTGCGCGACCTGAAGGTGAACTTCCACCTTCCGGAGGGCGTCGTTGAAGCTGTCAAGGGCACGTCGTTCCAGATCCGGCCCGGCGGGACGGTGGCGCTGGTCGGCGAGTCCGGCTCCGGCAAGTCCGTCGTCTCGCAGGCGATCATGGGCATCCTGCCGAAGACGGGTCGGATCGAGGGCGGCCAGATCCTGTTGAACGACCCCGGCACTGCCGACGCCCCGATCGATATCGCCGCGTTGGATCCGAACGGTGCCGCCATGCGCAAGATCCGCGGCGGCCGGATTTCGATCATTTTCCAAGAGCCGATGACCTCGCTGTCGCCGCTGCACACGGTGGGCAACCAGATCGGCGAGGCGCTGGAATTGCACCGCGAGACGACGCCCGCGGAATGCGAACGCCTGACCCAGGAGATGCTGCAGCTTGTCGGCTTTCCCGACCCGCAGCGGGCGCTGAAGACCTATCCGTTCGAACTGTCCGGCGGCCTGCGTCAGCGCGCGATGATCGCCATGGCACTGGTCTGCCGCCCCGCGCTGCTTATCGCGGACGAACCGACCACGGCACTGGATGTTACCATCCAGGCACAGATCCTGAAGCTGATGCGCGATCTGCAGGCCGAGCTTGGAATGGCGGTCCTGATGATCACCCACGATCTTGGCGTCGTTGCCAACGTGTCCGAGGACGTCGTGGTGATGTATCACGGCCAGGTGATGGAGTCGGGGACCATCGAGGACATCTTCCGCAATGCGGAGCATCCGTATCTGCAGGCCCTGTTACGGGCGGTGCCCCGCTTCAATATGGCGGCAGGCGAACGACTGGTGCCGATCCGCGAGATCGAATACCGAACCGGAGGTCTGATGCAGGCCAGGGCCGAACCGGACACGCCCGTGACGCATAACAAGCCGATCCTGTCCATCCGCGACATCCGGAAAACCTTCTCCATCCGCAAGAGCGGCGCTCTCGGCGCGAAACGCGACAACAGCGTGATCGCCGTCGACGGCGTCAGCTTCGACATTGCGCGCGGCGAATGCCTGGGCCTAGTCGGCGAAAGCGGTTGCGGCAAGACGACGTTGAGCAAGATCCTGATGCGGGCGCTGTCCCCGGATACCGGGTCGGTGCACTATCACGATGGCCACGCCGACCACGATGTCCTGGCAATGCCGGCGCAGGAACTGTTGATGTTTCGGCGCAGGATGCAGTTCATGTTCCAGGATCCGTTCTCGTCGCTGAACCCGCGCATGACCGTGTTCGACATCATCACCGAACCGCTGATCATTCACGGCATCGGCAACGAGACCGAACGCCAGACGCTGGCCAAGGAACTGATGGAGCTGGTCGGACTGGACGTGCGTCACCTCAGACGTTATCCGCACAGCTTTTCCGGAGGCCAGCGGCAGCGGATCGGCATTGCGCGCGCGCTGGCGTTGCGTCCCGAAATTCTGATTTGCGATGAACCTGTCTCGGCGCTGGACGTATCAATTCAGGCGCAGATACTGAATTTGCTGAAGGATCTGCAGGCCGAACTCGGCCTGACCTACATCTTCATTTCGCATAACCTTGCGGTTGTCGATTACATCTCGCACCGGATTGCCGTGATGTGCCGCGGGCGCTTGGTCGAACTGGCGCCGCGCGAGGTCCTGTTCCGCAATCCTCTGCACCCCTACACCCAGGGGCTGCTGGCCGCGGTCCCGGACCCCAACTTGGACAACACGCTGAATTTCAACAAATTGATGGAGGAAAAAGCATCCGACCCGGCGGCATGGCCGGCACCATTCACCGATGACGGGACAGCGCGCCCGGTGTTGCATGACCTCGGTGGCGGACACATGGTGCGGGCGCGGGCGGATCTTGACCCAAGGGAATTGGCAGCATGAATTACGCAAAATTGGCTTTCATTGCGGCATTATTAGGCATCGCACCTAGCGCATGGGGGGCAGACTATGTCGAAACGCCCTATTTCCGCGACACGGTGAGCGCCGGTGACCTGCCGCCGGTGCACGAGCGCATACCGGACAACCCGCGCGTGGTTGCATTTGATTTCGAAGGCCAGGAGATCGGCAAGCACGGCGGCGAGATCGTGACCCTGATGCGACGGGCCAAGGACACGCGCATGATGACGGTCTACGGCTATGCGCGGCTGGTCAAATACGACCGGAACCTGGAACTGGTTCCGGACATGCTGGAATCATATGAAGTTGAAGAAGGGCGCATCTTCACCTTCAGGCTGCGCAAGGGGCACAAGTGGTCGGACGGCATGCCGTTCACCAGCGAGGATTTCCGCTACTGGTGGGAAGACGTGGCCAACCACGAGAAACTGTTTCCCGTCGGACCGCCGGCGGCCCTGAAGGTGAGCGGCGAGTATCCCAAGGTCGAGATCGTCGACGAGACGACGGTCCGGTACAGCTGGACGAAACCGCATCCCAGCTTTCTGCATCTTCTGGCCGGCGCCAGCCCGCTTTATATCTACGCGCCGTCCCACTACCTGAAGAGCTTCCACGCCGGCTACGTGGAGCCCTCCGAACTGAAGGCCCGCCTTAAGAAGCTGAGGCAAAGGAACTGGGCATCTTACCACAACCGCAGCGACGACCTTTATCGCAACAACAACCCGGACCTGCCGACCTTGCAGCCTTGGGTCGTGAAGAACGCGCCGCCCAGCGAACGGTACGTGTTCGAGCGCAACCCCTTCTATCACAAGGTCGACGAAAAAGGTCAGCAGCTGCCCTATGTGGACCGCGTTTTGATGAACATCGCGGAATCCAAACTGATTCCGGGCAAGACCGCGACGGGCGAAGCCGATCTCCAGGCGCGCTATCTCCGGTTCGACGATTTCACGCTGCTGAAAAAGAACGAAGAAAAGTACGGCTTCAACGTCAGGCTGTGGCGCATCGCCAAGGGCGCGCACCTGGCCTTGTTTCCAAACCTGACTCACATCGACCCGAACTGGCGGAAGCTGTTACGGGACGTCAGGTTCCGGCGCGCGCTGTCGTACGCCATCGACCGCGAGGAGATCAACGAGGTGATCTATTTCGGGCTTGGCGTGGAAGGCAACAACACGATGCTGCCCGAAAGCCCGCTGTTCCGGGACGAGTACCGCACCGCCTATGCCGAATTCGACCTGGATCGGGCGAACGAACTGCTGGACGAGATCGGCCTGACCGAACGCAATTCCGACGGCATCCGGGTGATGTCGAACGGCGAGCCTCTCGAGATCATTGTCGAGACCGCCGGCAAACAGCCCGAGGAGCCCGACGTCCTGCAGCTGGTCCACGACACCTGGTACGAGGTCGGCGTCAAACTGCACATCAAACCGTCCAGCCTGGAGGTGGTGCGCAACCGGGTCTTCGCCGGCGATACCGTGATGTCGATCTTCTCTGGGATCGAAAACGGCCTTGCCACGCCGACGATGACGCCCGAGGACCTGGCGCCGGTGCACCAGATTCACTACCAGTGGCCGAAATGGGGCCAGTACATCGAGACATTCGGCAAATCGGGCGAGCCGGCGGACATTCCGGAGGCACGGCAGGCGCTGGACCTGTACTACGCGTGGTTTTCCGCGGCGTCGGAAGATGAAAAGACCGAGATCTGGCATAGCCTTCTGACCATCAACGCCGAACAGATGTGGTCGATCGGCATCATCGCCGGCGTGATGCAACCAGTCGTGGTGCGCAATTCGCTGCGCAACGTGCCGGACGAAGGCCTGTGGAACTGGGACCCCGGCTCGCATTTCGGGTTGTACGAACCCGACCTGTTCTGGTTCGACAGCTAGACGCCGGGGCGACGATGGTGCCGATCGAAGCCGCCCGCCGCGACCTGCGCCCGCCCGGCCGGGAGACCTAGGCGCCCATGTTCTCCTATCTCATCCATCGCCTGACGATGATGGTGCCAACCATGCTGGCGATCAGCGCGTTGGTGTTCTTCATCATCCAGCTGCCGCCGGGCGACTATCTGACGACGATCATCATCGAGCTGGAACAACAAGGCGAGTCCGGACGCGAACGCATCGAGTTCCTGCGCCAGGAATACGGACTGGATAAGCCATTGATCGAGCAGTACTTCCTTTGGCTGCTGGGCATGTTGCAGGGCGACTTCGGTTGGTCGTTCGAACACCAGCTTCCAGTGACCGAGGTCGTCGGCGACCGGATGTTCCTGACGTTTATCGTCTCCTTCACCACGATCATCTTCGTCTACATCGTCTCGTTCCCGATCGGCGTCTATTCGGCGGTCCGGCAATACAGCGTCGGCGACTACACCTTGACCTTCCTGGGATTTGTCGGGCTGGCGACGCCCAATTTCCTGCTGGCGCTGGTCCTGATGTATATCGCCAACGTCTATTTCGGCACCTCGATCGGGGGGCTGATGGACCCCGAATTCACCGACCAGCCGTGGTCATGGGCCAAATTCGGGTCGGTGCTGGAGCATCTGTGGGTGCCTGTTGTCGTGATCGGCACCTCGGGCACCGCGGGCATGATCCGGCGCCTGCGGGCAAACCTTCTGGATGAACTGCACAAGCAATACGTCATCACGGCGCGGGCCAAGGGCCTGCCGCGCGGCAAGGCATTGGTCAAGTACCCGCTGCGCATGGCGATGAACCCCTTCATCGCCGATATCGGCAACCTGTTGCCGGAGATCATATCCGGTTCTGTGATCATCTCCGTCGTCATCAGCCTGCCGACGACGGGTCCGATGCTGCTGACCGCCCTGCAAAGCCAGGACATGTACCTGGCCGGAAGTTTTCTCATGTTCGTTGCCGGCCTCACGGTCCTGGGCACGCTTGTGTCGGATCTGGCGCTTGCCGCCCTCGATCCGCGCATTCGCCTGATGGGGGCGGCAACGAAATGAGCGACCTGACACAGGGCCGCGGCGGGCCGAAACACTACGTCAACAAGGCCGCGTTCGATCCGCACTCGGTGGTCAAGCTGACCGAGGAGCAGGAGCGTTACTACCTGGCCTCGCAATGGCAGTTGATGTGGTGGAAGCTCAAACGCCACAAGCTTGCCGTCGTCAGCGGCATCTTTCTGTTGGCCGTATACGGGTCGATCCTGATTTCGGAGTTTCTGGCCCCCTACGCTCTTGAGGCCCGCGACCGGAAGTTCGTTTATGCGCCGCCCCAGGCCGTGCATCTCTTTCACGAAGGCGAGTTTATCGGACCGTTCGTCTACGGCTTCAAACGATCGCGCGATCCGGTCACGCTGCAGCGGCTGTACGAACCGGATACCAGCGATGTCCAGCCGCTGCGGTTCTTCTGTTCCGGCGGTTATCGCGGGGACGCATACAAGCTTTGGGGCCAGTTCAGGTTGAACATCCATCTGTTCTGTCCGGCCAAAGGCGGCACTGCCTTTCTGTTCGGGACCGACAGGCTGGGCCGGGACCTGCTGTCCAGGATCATCTACGGCGCCCGCATCTCTTTGACGGTGGGCCTGATCGGCGTGATCATCAGTTTCGTGTTGGGCATCGTGATCGGCGGCATCGCCGGCTATTACGGTGGCATCGTCGATTCGATCATTCAACGCATCATCGAGGTCATCCGGTCGTTCCCGGCGCTGCCGTTGTGGATGGCGCTGTCGGCAGTGCTTCCGGTCACCTGGTCGCCCGTTCTGGTCTATATCGGCATCACCGTGATTCTGGGGCTGTTGGATTGGCCGGGCCTGGCCCGCGCGGTCCGGTCGAAGTTGCTGGCCCTGCGCGAAGAGGACTTCTGCGTCGCAGCGCAACTGATGGGCGCCAAACCCAGCCGGATCATCGGCCGACACCTGATGCCCAGCTTCATGAGCCACCTGATCGCGTCGGCGACCCTGTCGATCCCCAGCATGATCCTGGGCGAAACCGCGTTGAGCTTCCTGGGCCTGGGCCTGCGCCCGCCGATCACAAGCTGGGGCGTCTTGATGAACGAAGCGCAGAACTTCAATGTGGTCGCGCTTTACCCCTGGCTGATGCTGCCGGCGTTGCCGGTGCTTCTGGTGGTGCTGGCCTTCCAGTTCTTAGGCGACGGTCTCAGGGACGCGGCCGACCCCTACAAATAAGGGCCAGGCACGGACGCGGTCGGCCCGTCAGCGCATTTTCTTCAGCCACAGGCTGGTTTCGAAAGCACCCGGGTCCAACGGCAGATTGCCCGCGGCCGATGCGGCCACTGCATCGGCCAGGGCGCGCGTGGCGTAACGGCTGGACCACTGGATCTCGTAAGCATCGCCCAACAGCATCAGGGCAACGCCGAGTTGCTCGTTATAGCCGCGCCACTCCCACACGTCGGGATAGGGGTCCGGCAGGAAGATGTCGTGAATATGAACGAAGACCCCGTTCGGCAGCGTCGGCAGCACCTCCGAAAACAGAAGGTCCACATCGGTTCCCGGCATCAGGACATGGCTGGAGTCGATCGCCAGGATATCGCCCGGACAGAGATCCGCGTAGACGTCGGTCCCCGCCGCCTGCGCCGTCATGCGCAGCAGATTGATTCCGGAAAGCCGTGACAGGTCCGCCCGTGGCTGGGGATCGACCGCGGTGATGGCGCAGGCGATCCCGGCGTCGCGGGCCGCCCGCGCCAGGAACCGTGTTGAATGGCCCGATCCGACCTCGACGATGCGCGCGGGTTTGAGGGTCCGCACCATCGTATAGGCCATCGCCCCGTCCAGGCGTGGGAACCAGTCCTGCTGCCAGCGCGGTTCGGGAGGCGGCGCATCGCCGATCCGCCCCAGCGCATCGCCGTAACCGTCCAGGTGTTGCAGCCACGCGGTCATACGCGGTTCAGCGGCCCTGAACAGCGGCACCAACGAGCGTGTCGCGCCTGCGCGCGCGGCTTCGGCATGCCGGTGCGGAATAAAGAAACCCCGCCTGGCAAGCCCAAGGATCGTCGGCAGTCCCAGCGCCAGCCGACGGCGCCATGCCCGAGATGGAATCATGCGAAAGGTCCCTGCACCCTGGCCACAGGCAATGGGGCACCCTAACTTGGCCGACGCGGTGTCGGCAATCGCCGGCGCGGACCATGTTGACGGAAACGGGGGCGGCGTTGGCCCGGCACGACACCAGCAATTGGACAGCCGTCTTCTTCGGACTGGGTCTTGCCGTCCTTGCCGCATACCAGCAATTCAAGCTGCCGCCCGTTCTGCCCGAGATGTTGGACCGTTATGGCTACGATCCGTTGATGGCTGCCGGTTTCATGTCGGTGTTCGCAGTGTTCGGACTGCTTTTCTCGGTGAAGATCGGCGGGGTCCTGGAACAGGGCGGGCTTTATCCCGCGATCCTGGTCGCAGCGGTGCTGTTCGCCACCGGCTGCGCACTGGCCCTGGCGTGGCCTGACCACGGCTGGCTGGTTCTGGGGGCCCGCGGCCTGGAAAGCCTGGCGTTCATGATATTGGCCGTGATCGGCCCGACCATGTGCACGCGCAACGCGACCCAGCATCACCTGCCCATCGCGGCGGCACTGATCGCGACCTGGATTCCGGCCGGCGGACTGATCGCAAACGGCCTTGCGCTGATGGCACCGACGGCAGAGACCTGGCGCTTCTTGTGGTGGTTCGGGATCGCGATATCGGCGCTGTTGGTCCTGGTTGCGACGGTGCTGCGGCGGACCGGGCGGGTCGATTTTACCATGCGTCTGCCGGACGGCGGCGCGCAGGCCCCGGCGCGTCCGGCCGGTTCGTTGCTGGTCCTGGCGGCCGGCATCTTCACGCTGTGGTCCTGGCAGTATTTTTCATTCATGACCTGGCTGCCGGAGTACCTGGTCAGGCAGTTCTCCCTGTCGGCGGAATTCGCCATCGTCGGCTACACGGTCCCCGTGGGGATGGTGATGCTGTTCTGCCTGGTGGCCGCACCGATCCTGCGCCGCGGTGTCCCCATCGGTGGACTATTGGCGGCGGCATTGACGCTGCAGGCCGCGGTCTGGGCGCTGGTGCCGGTCATCGGGCCCGGCTGGGACGGCGTGGCGGCGTTGTTGGCCTATGGCATCGGTGCCGGGTTGACCGCATCCTGTCTGTTCGCCATGCCCGGTGTTATCCTTGGAGCGGCCCGCACCGGCACGCGCGCCTTCGGCATACTCGTCACCGGTCGCAACCTGGGAGTTCTGATCGGCCCGCTGTTCGTCGCCGGGCTGCTGCAGGTAACAGGCAGCTGGCAGTGGGCCGGCCCGTTGCTGGCCGCGGTCACAGCCGGCAATGCGATTCTGGCAGTTTTGTTGGGTTTACGGCTGACGCGGCTTGGTCCGGCCGTCGGTTAGGGCACCAGCCGGTAGCCGCCCGGTTCGGTGACCAGGATCTCAGCGTTCGAAGGGTCGGCCTCGATCTTCTGGCGCAGCCGGTAGACATGGGTTTCCAGGGTGTGCGTCGTCACGCCTGCATTGTAGCCCCACACCTCGCCCAGCAGCGTGTCGCGCCCGACAACCTTGTCGCCGGCACGGTAGAGATACTTCAGGATGGCCGTTTCCTTCTCCGTCAGCCGGATCTTGGCGTTGTTGTCCTCGTTCAACAGCATCTTGCCGGCCGGCTTGAAGGTGTAGGGCCCGATGGTGAAAACGGCATCCTCGCTTTGTTCGTGCTGGCGCAATTGCGCGCGCAGCCGCGCCAACAGAACGCCCAACCGAAACGGCTTGGTGACATAGTCGTTCGCTCCGGCATCCAGGCCGAGAATTGCATCGGCGTCGGAGTCCGCGGCGGTTAGCATGATGATCGGCGCCTTCACACCGGCGCGGCGCAGCAGCCGGCACGCTTCGCGGCCGTCCATATCCGGCAGACCCACGTCCAGCAGTACCGCATCGAAATGCTCGTCCTTGACGACTTCCATGGCTTCGGTCGCCGTGCCCACTTCGCGCGTCTGAAATTCCTCATGCAGTTGCAACTGCTCGGCCAGGGAGTTTCGCAGGGCGTCGTCGTCGTCCACCATCAAGATGCGTTTTCCTGTCATCGGCCTCTCGATCCCAGTGCGAAACGGACCTTCATGTTAACACCACAAACCGCTGAAATTGAAGCGGGCCGTCACGCCTGCGGCAGAACCGCCAACACGTCCTTGTGCCCGACCGTGACGGTGAGGCCGCGGCCCGCCGCCGCCGCCAACCGCCGCTGCAGCCAGGCATCGACCCGCTCACGCTCGCTTGGCGCGGACCCCGATGCCGCAGCTGCGGCTACCCCTTTCAAATAGGTTCGCAACAGGGCGTCGTCATCCCCCGATATCACCCATTCGCTGCGTGCGCACTGAACGGCAAACCCCGACGCGACGAACAACCGTTCCGTGCAATCCGGCGCCGCCGGGCCAAGCGCCGGTCCGAAGCCCTTGTCCCGGTCCTGGTCGCGGGCAAAACCCGCAAGGATCAGCGTGTCGTCGGGGTCTTCGGGGTCGAATCGGACGAATCCGTCCACATTGAGCGCAAACAGCGCCGGTACTTCCTGCTGCGCGCAGCTTTCCGCCAGCATCTGCAACCAGCCTTCCGACACCAGGTCCAGAAGCGCCGCGGCGGTGACGCCGCCCACCCCGTCCAGCGTCCGCGGCGCCATACGGACCAGGTCAGTGGCGTACGGTTCGATGCCGGCGCCGATTCGGCCGGCCCGGGCCAGCAAGTCCGCATCGCGGTCGATCAGTCGCCAGCGCAGGGGAACTGGCGAGACCGTCTGCAAGTACCGTGCATTCGAACCGGTGCCCGCCCCGAGATCGGCGATGGGCCCGGCGCCAGCGCAGGCCGCCAGAAAATGCCGCGCCAACGCCGACGAACGGGCCCGATGGTCAGCCGGCTCGCGCAGCGACAGCCATGCCGCCTGGAAGGTCGCACCGGTCATTCCAGCACCGCCGCAATGAACCGCTCCGCCTGCCGGTCCCAGTCCGGCAGCGCCACCCCTGCAGCCCGCGCACCGTCGCGCAGCCGGCCACGCAGGCGCCGGTCGGACATCACAGCCGCCAACGCCGCCGCCAACACCGCGCGGTCGCCCGCCGACACCACCATGCCGGCGGTCGGTGGGACGGTGTCGCGCACCGCGCCGTCGCCGCTGGCGACCACGGGCAGGCTATGCGCCAACGCTTCGGCAAACGCCATGCCATAGCCTTCATAGCGGCTTGCCAGGACGAACAGGTCCGCCCGTTCATAGTGCGCCGCCAGCGCGGCATCGGAGACGGCGCCGTGCAGATGGACCCGTTCCGCCAAGCCGAAGTCCCGGACTGCGGCCCGCACCGCCTGCACCGTCGCCGGATGACGGTCCGTCGGACCGACGCAGTCCATGTGCCACGGCAGGTGGCGCAAGGCAGACAAGGCGGACAACAACACCAAATGCCCCTTGCGCGGGATCAGCGCCGCGACGCACAACAGCGCCAGCGCACCGCCCGAGGACTTTGACGCCGGCCGCGCCTTTTCCGTTCCCGGAACGACCACATGGGTTGTCGTCGCGTCGACTCCCATCGCGGCGATTTCGGTGCCGGTGGCCGGGCTGGTGACGATGATCCGGTCCGCCGCCTGCAACAAGGCGGCCTCTCGGCCGCGCCATTGGATCGCGTCCTGCGGTGTCCAACCCGATTCCAGGTGCAACGGATGATGAACCAGGACGATCAGGCGCGGTCCGCCGCCGGCACCGAGGATCGGTTCTTGGAACGCCGGCAAGGCAAGCCCGTCGATCACGATTGTGTCCGTGGACGCAAGGCTCTCCCACAACCGCGCGGCGGCGGCAGTGGCGGTTCCGTCCGGTTCCGGAAACCGGCCGGGCAGTTCGTGCCGCACGCAATCCACGCCCTTGCGCGCGATCCGGTCCAGCATGCGCTTGTCGTATTGGTATCCGCCTGTCGGCTGGTCCAGCGGGCCGGGGCTGGCGAAATGGAGCCGAGCCCGCGATGTCAAAACAGCGGACCCTCGAAACTGGCCCATGCCGTAGGCTTTTCGCGCAACGTGACCTTGAGGCTGGCGATCGCCGTCGCGGAATCGCCTTCCAGCCGGCCGGCGCGTACGCCCTGTGCATAGCGGTCGAAGATTTCGCGCGCCAGGAATTCGGTCGTGGTGTTCTTGCCGGCGAATTCCGGGACATCGTCAAGATTGCGATAAGCGATCGGTTCCAGAACATCCTGCAACAGCTCGATCGCCCGGCCGATATCGGCAACGATTCCGTGCCGGTCGACTTCCGCCCGGCGCATTTCCACTTCGACCACGAAGGTGGCACCGTGAAGGCGTTGCGCCGGACCGAATACTTCGCCCTCCAGACTGTGTGCGATCATCACGCTGTCGCTCACGGTCACGCTGTACATGGTTCAAGTCTCCTCGGATTGATACTGCACCACATGGCACAGGACGTCCCCAGGGTCCCGGGACAGCGTGCGCATGGTTGCCGGCAAATCCTCGAACCGGCTGGCCCCTGTCAAAAGCCGGTCGTATACCGGGTCCGCCAGCAATTCCAGGGCCAGGCGCATGCGGTCGTCCCGCGAGCGCCGCGCCCGTCGCGCGGCCGCAACGTGTCCGACCTGGGAGGACATCAGTGTCAGTCTCCTGGCATGAAAGTCTTCGCCCAGCGGCGCCGACACCGGCCGGTCCCCGTACCAGCTCATCTCGACGACGGTCGCTTCGAACCCGGCACATACCAAGGCCGTCGCAAGACCCTGCTGGTTGCCGCTTGCATGAAACACCAGGTCATTGTCCCCCGCGACGGTTTCGGGAGACCGGAACGAAACGCCCAGCGCGTCGGCGACCGCAGCGCGCGAAGGATTGATATCCACCAGTTGAACTTCGGTCCCGGGAAGGCGTGTGCAGAGCCGCGCGATCAGACATCCGACAACGCCGGCGCCGACAACGGCGATGCGGTCGCCCACCCGCGGCGCCGCATCCCAGATACCATTGACCGCGGTTTCCATGTTTGCGGCCAGGACCGCCCGCCGGTCGGGAACTGCATCGGGGATTGGGTGCAGTGCCGCGCCGGGCACCGAATAGCAATCCTGATGGGGGTGCAGACAAAAGACGCGGCGGCCGTCTTCCGTCGACCCCACCGAGGCATAGCCGTATTTCACCGGTGCCGGGAAATCGCCTTCCTGGAACGGGCAGCGCATCAGATCCCACAGCGAAGCGGGGACCCGGCCAAGGAAAACCAGGCTCTCTGTTCCGCGACTGATTCCGCTGAACCGGCACTGTACGCGTACCAGCGGAGATCCTTCTGCCGCTGTTCGTGCCGGTGCGGATCTGATCTCGCCGCGGCCTGGCGCGACTACCCAGAAGGCGCGTTCAGGCATTCCGCGCCGGTTGGATGGTTAGGCGGCAATTTGGCAACATCGCTCGGCCTGTTTTTGCATGAACGGATGACCGCAATCGAGCACGTATCTTACGCAGTGTCGGAATAGAACCGCGATTAGAATTGTCAGATTGGGAAAGGCCGGTCAGGCCCGCCCGGCGCCCTTTGCATCCGTGACGGCGAACATTACGTAAGAGTCACCATGCGACGTCAAGCAAGCCCCGCCTTGGACTACGCCCCCCACGCGGCCAGCGTCGGCGGGGTGCTGTTGTTGGGATTGTCGGCGGCGAGCCCGGCCGTCCTGTCGCCGGTTCCAGCGGCGTTGGCGACCGCCATATTCTTCGTGGCAACCTCCGTGGTCGTCTACCTGGCGGCCGGCGCAGGACTGGTGCGGCGCTTCGGAGCGGCCAACAGCGTGACTCTGTTGCGCCTGGCGCTGGGCTGCATTCTGGTCGGATCGTTGCTGGACAGCTCAGGCCGGCCGGTTGACAGCGGGCTGGTTAGCGCCCTGGCGGTTGGCATTCTTGCTCTGGACGGGTTGGACGGGTGGTTGGCTCGACGTTTCGGTAACGAAACGGCATTCGGCGGACGTTTCGATATGGAAGTCGATGCCGCGGTCATCGCCGTCCTCTGCGGACTTGCCTGGGCATCGGACCGCGCCGACGCGTGGGTCCTGTTGATCGGCGCAATGCGCTACGGTTTTGTGGCTGCCGGCAAAATCTTTCCATGGTTGCAAACGCCCTTGCCGCAGCGGCTCCGCCGCCGCATCGTCTGCGTCGCCCAGATGGTGGCTCTGGCGATTGCGCTTGCGCCCTGGACCGCCGATCAGGCATCAATGGTGCTGGCCCTTGCGCTGGCAATGCTGACGGCATCTTTCGCGCTTGACGTGGCATGGCTGTTCCGCCATGCCCGGGGCCGCAAGCAGACCTGAAAGGCGCGACGTGCAGGCAAACGACCACACCCCGCCGCGAGACGCAGCAATCACCCCGGTGTTGCGTGCGATCGCCGAATTGCGCCGCGGCGCGTCGGTGTGGCTGCGAGCCGGCGAAACATGCCTGCGCGTGGCCGCCGCGGAGAATTGCCTTGAACGCGACGACCTCATGGCTGCCGAGGGGACGGATCTGTCGCTGGTTCTGAGCGCTGCACGGTACGCGGTTCTGGCGCCGTCCGGTCGGCATTTCGAAGCCGACTGCGTCCGCCTGGACGGGCCGATCTCGGTCACACAGCGAGAACGGCTGCTTGATCCGGCATTTCGCGGGCCGATTCCGGACCAGATCGCCGTGCATCCGGCCGACACGATCGAGGTTGCCGCGGTCGAGCTGATCAAGCGCGCGCATCTGATGCCTGCCGCCCTGGTGCGCCACGCCGACAGCATCCACAGCAGTACCAGGCCGGACCTGGATCCGATCGTCCTGGACCTCGACACGCTGGCGGATGCGCGGCTGCAGTCGCTGGACAGCATGACCGTCGTTGCCCGTGCGGCGGTGCCGCTGCAGGACGCGGAAGATGCAACGATCGTCGCATTCCGCCCGGCCGACGGCGGCAAGGAGCATCTGGCCATCGTCATCGGATCTCCGGATCCGGACCTGCCGGCGCTGGTCAGGCTGCACTCCGAGTGCTTCACCGGCGATCTGCTCGCAAGTTTGCGCTGTGACTGCGGCGAACAGCTTCACGGCGCCGTCCGCGAGATCGAACGATCCGGAGGCGGGGTCATCCTGTATCTTGCGCAGGAGGGACGCGGAATCGGCCTGGTCAACAAGCTGAGGGCCTACCAATTGCAGGACCAGGGCTTCGACACGATCGACGCCAACCAGATGATGGGGTTCGATGCCGACGAACGGGTCTACCGGCCGGCCGCGGAAATGCTGAAACGGCTTGGCTATACGGCCGTGCGGTTGTTGACCAACAACCCCGAAAAAGTGCGCGCGATGCAGGAATGCGGGATCGCGGTCGCCGAGCGTGTGCCGCATTCCTTCCCGGCCAACGGCCACAACGAGCGTTATCTGAGAACCAAGGCCAAACGCGCCGGGCATCTTCTGTAGGCGCCGCCTTCAAACGGGCCGGCTCTGCCCGGCAGAATCTGCCGCACAGTGGATGTCAATCTCGTAATCTCTTGATATAACACACACATTCTCGTGCCGGCCCTGGCACTGGGCTTGCAACCCAGGGCCATGGGAATGTGAGATGAGCTTGGATGCAACCCATAACGGCCCCGCCCTGCCGCCCTGGTCGCTAACCGCGGCGGGACGCGACAGCGATCCGGTGCGCGCCCAGAACTCGCCGCGGGACGATACCGACTTCGGCAGCGACGACGGCTATATGTTCGGCGCGGACGGCCTGACCTTCACCGACTTCCTGGACATCATCAATCCGCTGCAACACCTGCCCGTCGTTTCCACGCTTTATCGTGCACTGACCGGGGATGCGATCTCGCCCGGCGCGCGGATGGTGGGCGGCGTGATCTTTGGTGGCCCGACAGGTTTCGCAGCCGCGGTCGTCAACAACGCCATGGTCGATCATACCGGCCAGGACGTGGGCCAAACCGTGCTGGCGGCGTTGTTGCCCGACGATGCGGAACAGGTCCCGGATCCGACCGTGGCACTTGCCGCTGCCGAGACCGATGTGGAATCGGTGCCGAGCCCATCTGCTCCGCCGACCGCCTTGACCGCACCGTCCGAAGAACAACGAACGGAACTGCCGCTTTTCAGCACCGCGGGCGTATCGCCCCTGCTGATACCCGAAACGACCCGACCGCTGATCGACCGCACACCGCGCTCACAGCCCTTCGCCGCCGGACCCGCTGCGCCGCTGGCGCCACCTCGACCGGACCCGCTGCCGACCGTCCCCAACCCAACCCAGATTGCGGCAGCACCGAAAATCGGCCGCGACGCGGTCGAAGCCGTTCCCGTTCCGCCGAAACCCGCGCCCGTGGCAAAGGCCACGCCTGGACACGGCA
>CAJIAA010000106.1_pt1 | contig 16799 bp, 18 predicted proteins | sample 9199011 | NCBI WGS metagenome assembly CAJIAA01 (sample SAMEA7708266, study PRJEB35096) | sediment metagenome | biome: marine neritic benthic zone biome [ENVO:01000025]; feature: sediment [ENVO:00002007]; material: shallow marine sediment [ENVO:03000034] sea grass bed [ENVO_01000059] ...
ATGACGGGGTTCGGCGCAAGATCGATCTTCGGTCTGTTCCTGGAGCCGATGACCGTCGACCAGGGCTGGAGTCGGGAGACCTTCGCCCTGGCTCTGGCGATCCAGAATCTCCTGTGGGGCTTGGGCGTGCCGATTGCCGGCGCCCTAAGCGACCGGTTCGGGCCGCCGCGGGTCCTGGCGCTGGGCGCCGTGGTCTATGCTGTCGGGATCTGGGGCATGGCCCATGCGCAGACCGGCATGATGCTGCATTTGACGGCCGGCATTCTGGTCGGCATAGGTGTTGCGTTCACGGCCTTCTCGATTGCCCTTGCGGCCATGGCGAAGGTGGTGGGGCCGGAGCGGCGCTCACTGGCATTGGGTCTGGGGACGGCGGCAGGCTCGTTCGGCCAGGTCGTTTTCTCGCCTCTGGGACAGGCTTTCATCACCGCTTACGGGTGGAACACCGCGCTGCTGATCCTGGCCGCCTCCGCGCTGTTCATCATTCCTCTGGCTTTCCTGCTGCCCGGTTCCCCGAGCGTGGCAGGCGAGGCGGAAGTCGATCAGTCGCTGCGTCAGGCGATTCGCGAGGCGACCGGCCACCGGGGCTATGTTCTTTTGACGGTCGGGTTTTTCGTGTGCGGGTTTCATGTCGCCTTTATCACGGTGCATTTTCCGGCCTATGTGAAGGATCTGGGTTTGGCCGCTTCGGTCGGTGCCATCGCTATCGCGATCATCGGCCTGTTCAACATATTCGGCTCGTTCGCCTCCGGGGCCTTCGGTCAACGCTGGAGCAAGAAGTGCGGATTGAGTGGGATCTACTTCCTGCGTGCGATCGCCATCACGGCGTTGATGCTGGCGCCGAAGACCGAAGCGACGATCTACTTGTTCTCCGCGGCAATGGGCATCCTGTGGCTGTCCACCGTGCCGTTGACCACGGGTATCGTCGGTCAGATCTTCGGCGTGCGTTACCTGGCGACACTGTTCGGGATCGTATTCCTCAGCCATCAAATCGGCAGTTTCCTGGGTGTCTGGCTGGGCGGCTATCTTTATGACACCGCCGGCTCGTACGACGGGGTCTGGTGGGCCGGGGTCGGGTTCGGACTGCTTGCGGCCGCCATCCATCTGCCAATCGACGAAAAGCCGATCATGCGGGTACAGATGCCCCGCGCCGGATAGGCGCCAGGTCCTATTGCCGGGTGCGCAGCGGCGAACGCTGCACGACGGCGATCGCAAGCAGCGGCAGCGCTACGGTGATTGCGGCCGCCGTTATCAGGAGCCAGCCCAACTCGCTGTAGTCCGCGGCGACCTCCACGGTCCCCGTTGCACGGTCCCGGACCTCGCGGGTCACGGCGAAGATCTGGTTCAGGTACTTGGTGCCCAACGCTGCGGCGGACAATGCCAGGTTCGTGAACGAAGCCATGACTGCGAAAAACGTCGCTTTCAGATGGGCCGGCGCGTTCTTGGCGATCCAGGCCAGCATCGGGATCATGGCGATCTGCGCCAGCGGCGATTCCAGCGCCGTGTCCAGGATCGCAATGAAGCGCGCGTCGACGACGTCGTTGGTGCGCGGTGCGGTCCATTCGTGCAGGCCGTAGTAGAGGCCAATATTGGGCAGGGACAGAATGCCCGCCGTCAGGGTCAGGAAGAAGACCACCTCAGCCATCGACCGGCGCGCCAGCAGCGGCCGCGCGATGACCAAGCCGGCCAGGGCCAGGGCCGACGTGATCAGGGACAGGATAGAAAGGAAGCGTTGGTCGAAGCCCAGGACGTCGATCTCGAACCAGGTTACGCCCGGCCCGGGCAGGGGAACGGCCCGAAAGACGAAAATGATGATGGCCGTGCCCAGTAACGCGCGCCGCGTGTCTGGCGGCAGTTCCAGGACCAGGCGGTACATCAGGAATCCGACGATTGAAAAGGACCCGGCGAAGACGATCTCCTGAGCGAACGGGACCTGACCCAACCCCATCGCCAGGGTAAAGATGACGAACGCCGCGCTTCCCCCGAAAATCCACCAGTTGGGGCGGGTCGGCTCGGTCCGCGCCGACAGCAAGCGGCCGATTTCGGCCGTTTCGAACCCCTGTTCATGCAGTGCGCGCGCCCGGGACCGCTGCATCAACAGGCCCAGCGTGACGCCGGCAATGGAGATCACGGGAATAGCAAGCGCCATCAGGTAGATTGTCGCGTAGATGTCGACCTTCTCCGCCTCTGTGATGTCCTCGACCCCGGTGAAGAAGCCGATATTCAGCGCCGCGACCGTGACCAGGCCGCCGATGATCGCGACCCGCCCCAGGGTCTGCATGGTGGTGTGCATCGCCTTGATGTCGGCGTCCGCATAAGCATTGCCACGGTCGTCGACCGTCGGGACCGCTTCCACGGTCATGGCGTCAGCGACCACGTCCTGGACCACATAGCCGGTCGGAGCCAGCAACGCGCTGGTCACGAACCAGGCCTCGGCGCTGGCGATCGCCGTCATGGTGTCGGTTTGGGCGATCAGCGCGTACATGATTGCAATCGACAATGCGATCAGCGCGGCCCCGCCATAGACCATCAAAGCCTTCCAGCGCCAGATCAGATCGACCAGATGGCCAAGCGGCATCTTCAGCGCCCAGGGGATTCCCGCCCAGAAGGCAAGCCCCGCCAGGAATGCGGCGGAGAGGCCGAGATAGTCCTTGATGAAAAAGGTGCCGACGATGGCCGTCAGCCCGGAAACGCCGGCGGCGACATAGACCATCAGAGGCGGCAGGTAGGACCAGCGGCACTGGCGCCCCAGGTCCAGAACGGTGGCATCCAGCCAACGCAACAGCACCGCAGCCACGGTCATTGGTCGGGTGTGCGATGCATGTGTTCCGAAGGGGGACGCGTGTTCTGCAGAGAATTGCCTGCCGTGTTGCGGAAAGGGATGACCGACCCTAGGCACACGGTCCCGGTCGGATCAAGTCCGGTGAGCGTGTCGCCGGGAGCAGGGGCGGCCGGGCGCCGTGCGTCCCGGACTCGGTCGATGCTCGAAAGCTGCTCTCGACCGCTGCTTGACCGCCAAGTCGCGGGCTGTGACGGAGATCACTGAGTTGGCCCCGAAAACAGCGACACTTGGGCTGGTACCGGACCAGTGTGTGCGTCCAACCAACGGACGGACGCCCGGATGGCGCCGTCTGATACGGAGGGAACCACCATGCCTGTGAGTATCGGCTACAGCGCTTCGCCCCAGCGCGCCATATTGTCAAGGACTTCGGTCCTCGCGGTCGGCCTGTTCAGTGCTGTGCTGGAATGGGCCGGCAATGCGGCGCATCGTTGGTCCGAGCGACGCGAGGCTATGATGGCTTTGCGGTCGATCGACGACCGGACCTTGATGGATATCGGCGTGCGCCGATCGACAATCCTGAGCGTGCTCTACGGCGATCGGCGATAGCGTTGTCGCCGCCAGGCCTGCCGGGACGGATCCATGCGATGTGATGGACATCACACCTGTTCGGCTCCGCAGTGGTGCAAACTTGGGGGTACAGCGCACACAACTGCGGAGCGACGAATGGCAGTTGTCCATGATGTGGTATTGAGATTGGAATGCCGGGTGATCTGTGCCTGCCGCCCGCATCCTGCGGTCATTGCGACAACTTGGTCTCGAGTTGACCGTGGGCGGCGCTGACATGCCGGGCATGTCTTTCACGGATACCCCGGTGATGTCGCGGCGTTCCGCGATCGGGCCGCATGCGGCACCGAACGCACTTGTCGAGTCCGAGCCGGTCTCCGAGCCGGTGCGTTTGGCGGTGGAACACTGGCATGCCATGCGGGGCGCGGCACCGATTCCGCTTCGCCGTGCGCTCGATCCGTTGGATATCCCCAGCTTGCTGCCCAACGCGGAACTGATCGAGGTCTTGAGGCAGCCGCTGGACTTCCGCTATCGGCTGATCGGCGACGCGATCGACAGGATCTCCCGGGACTACTATGTCGGCAGGCGGATCAGCGAAATCCCCGGCCAGCGGCCGCCCAGCCAGCTCTTTGCGCTGTATGCCGAGACCGTCAAGCGAGGCGCGCCGGTGTGCGTCACGCTTGACTACGTCGGTGACGACCGGTTCATCGACCATGTCGAGGCCGTGACCATGCCGTTGAGCGATGACGGCACCCGCGTCGAGACGCTGTGGGGTATCGTCGTGCCCGTCGAGACCGAGCGGCGGGCTCGCTGACCCCGCGGCCCGTCAGGCCTTCGGCCCGCCCGATCGGCGTTTTTGCCAGGCGGCAATTCCGGCCCAGACCGTGCTGATCGCCACGAATGCCCCCATCAGCCAGCCGATCGGTATGTGCGGCAGGCCCAGTGCGTCGATCAGGCGCGCCGCCAGCGTTTCAACCGCCATCAGCAACAGCACGGCCAGCACCGCAATGGTGCCGACCGTCCGGACGACGGGGTGTCCGCCCTTGTCGTCGTCGCGTCCTGCCAGCAGCCTGTAGAATTGCTCCAGCGAACTGGCGCTGCGGCGGCCGCCCGTTTTCATCGGTGTGCCGTGCCGGAACTAGGAGCGGTCGGGGACGATCCGGCCATACGTTCTGGTCTCCGAAAGGCCTTTCGGGCGCCGCTTGCGTTTCGGCAATACCGGCTTTTCGAACTGCACCGTCTCGTATGGGATGATGCTCAGCAAATGAGAAATGCAGTTCAACCGCGCCTGGCGCTTGTTGTCGGATGGGACCACGTACCACGGTGCGTAATCCGTGTCCGTTGCGATGAACATTTTGTCGATTGCGTCGGAGTAGTCCCACCAGAGGCGGAACGACTCCAGGTCCATCGGGCTCAACTTCCACTGCCGCATTGGGTCGTTGATGCGGGCCTTGAACCGGCGTTCCTGTTCTGCCTGGCCCACGTCGAAGAAATACTTGATCAGCCGGATGCCGCTGTGAACGATTTCGCGCTCCAATTGCGGGCACACGCGAACGAAGTTGTCGTACTCCTCATCGGTGCAAAATCCCATCACCCGCTCTACGCCCATCCGATTGTACCAGGACCGGTCGAACATGATGATCTCGCCGGCCGCAGGGAAATGCCGCATATAGCGTTGGATGTAGATCTGGGACTTTTCCCGCTCGGTCGGGGCCGGCAGGGCGACCGTACGGAATACCCGCGGGCTGACCCGCTCGGTGATGCGCTTGATGACGCCGCCCTTGCCAGCCGCATCGCGGCCTTCGAAGATGATGATGATCCGTTCGCCCGTTGCCTTGACCCACTCCTGCAGCCGGACGAGCTCGACCTGCAGCTTTTCGAGTTCCGCCTCGTAGTCCTTGCGGCTCATCTTTGATTTCTGCTCGGGCGGCTGCTGGGCGGATGCCTGGGCCTCTTTGGTTGCCGCCGTCGCCGTTTCCTTCCTCTTTTTGCTCTTTTTTGCCATCGGATTTCTCCCCTGTTTTGCCGTCCGTTCCAGCGGCCGTTATATCCAACCGGTCAGTCTAGTTGGTTTTTGCCATTTGTCACTTATCCTTTTGTGCCAAGTGGTTGCCCGGCAATGTAGCGAAGCGGTACCATGGCCCTTCCGCGCCGTGAACCTCAGTCGTGTCGGGCTATCATCGGTCAATGCAGCGTCCCGATGAGAGGGTCATGTTTGGGCGACATGCAGGCAGTTTCGAAGGAGGCAGGGAATGAGCGAGTCAGACGTTAAGGAGCAGGCGGGTTTTGGGAAAGAAAAGACGGGTTCCGACGACCGGAACACGCCGTTTTCTGCGGCCGACGTGCTTGGCGAGATGTCCGACATGCGGGACAAGAAGGCGGCTGAGCAGGCCGAAAAGGCCGAACTGGCAAAGAAGGAACAGGACGCCCTGCGCGAGGCGTTTATGGCGCGGGAGATCCATCCGGATGTCTGGAGCCGCATCCGCGCCCGGGTCCGGACCGCGGTCAAGGACGGCGAAAACGAAGTCAAGGTCATGGAGTTCCCGTCGGACTGGTGTGAGGACGGCGGACGCGCCATCAACAACGGGCTGGACAACTGGCCCGACACGCTGACCGGTTTCGCGCGCCGGGCTTACGAGTTTTGGGAAAAGGAGCTGAAAAGCCGCGGGTTCACGACGCGCGCGGAGATCATCAGCTATCCGGACGGCATGCCGGGCGATGTTGGCCTGTTCCTGGGCTGGGGCGAGGGCGGCGACGAGAATTGACGGCCGCTCTTAGGCCTCGTCAACGGGCGGAGGCTCCAACATCAGTTTCAGGCCCTCGTGCGAGGCTGTGAATCCCAGCTGCTGATAGAACCGCAACGCGTCGCCCCTGGTCTTGTTGGTGGTGAGTTGCACCAGCCGGCAGCCTCGGGCGCGGCCGCGCTCGATCGCCCAATGGAAGACCTGTTCGCCGATGCCCCGGCCGCGGAAGGAAGGGTTCACGCGCACGCTTTCGATCTGCAGGCGCAGGCCCCCCGTCTGCGACAGACCGGGAATAAAGGTCAACTGCAGCGTTGCCAGAACTGTGCCGTCGCCGGCTTCGACCGCGATCAGCTCGTTGTTGGGATCGGCATCGATCGCGTCAAATGCCGTCTCGTAGGCGGCCGGCAGGGGATCCGTCGCCTGCTCGCGGGTCTGGCCCAGCGGATCGTCCGCCAGCATGCCCACCAGCGCCGGCAGGTCGGCGCGGGTGGCGGGGCGGAAGGTGAGTGTGGGGCTGTTCATTGCGTCGGCGGCAGTGTTGGAACATGGGCTATTGCCCGGAGTAGACGCCCCATGTGACCAGTCGTTCACGGCGTGAAATTCACGGCTTGACTTACAGCCCTGGCGCTGTCATTCAGGCCGTGAATTACACGAGACCCTGATGGGCGACAAGACCAAAATCCAGACCCAGATCGAACTTCTGACCGCCTTGGAGCGCGGCGAAGTCGTCACCCAGATGGCGCTGTCGAAGCGGCTGTCGGTGTCGGTCGGGTTGGTCAATGCGCTTTTGAAGCGCGTCACGCACAAGGGCCTGGTCAAGGCCAAGGCGGCGCCATACAAGCGCTGGGCCTATTACCTCACGCCCAGGGGCTTTGAGGAAAAGAGCCGTCTTGTCGCGGAGTACTTGGAAACGTCGCTGGCGTTCTTCCGCAAGGCCCGGCAGGAATACCGCGCCCTGTTTCTGCGCGGCCAGGAATGCGGCTTCCGAAAGTTCATCCTGGTCGGCCGCGGCGAAGTTGCCGAAATCGCGCTTCTGGCCGCGGTCGAGACGGATGCCGAGGTGGTTGGGATCCTCGACCGGGGGGCGAATGCCGACCGCCTGAATGGCCTGCCGGTGTTTCAGTCCCTGGACGAGGTGAAGGATTGGGACGCCCTGGTGATCACGGCGTCGCGCCATCCGCAAAAGGTATTCGAGCAGGTGCGTGGGGAGGTTTCCGACCAGCAGGTGCTGGCTCCGGATTTTCTGCACATCGTGCGGCGGCCGCTGGACTTCGAGCCGCCCGAGGTCGCGCCGGCGAGGGCCAGGCGATGAACCGCTGGTATGTTGTCAATACGCGGCGCCACCAGGAGGCGCGCGCCGAGATCAATCTCAAGCGGCAGGGATACCGTGCCTGGCTGCCGGTGATGGAACGGTCCCGCCGCCACGCCCGGCGCATCGACACCGTCCGGGTGCCGGTTTTTCCCGGCTATCTGTTTGTCGAGCTGGACGTCGAGCGAGAGGCGTGGAGCGCCATCAACGGGACTTTCGGTGTCAGGCGTCTGCTCACCGACGGGGCGCGTCCCCAGGCCCTGCCGGAGGCGTTCGTGCGCGCCCTGCGCGAATCGACGGGAACCGAAGGTGCATGCGCGGTCGCGCCGGCGGATTTGCAGCGGGGGGAGAACGTCCGGATTACCGCCGGCCCGTTCGTAGATTGTGTGGCGGTGGTGCAGGAACTGGCGCCGGGCGACCGGGTCAGGCTGTTGCTGAACGTGCTTGGCGGCCGGATCGCGGCCGAAGTATCCAGGCGGGCCGTTTCGTCCGCCGCCTGATCCGGGCGGACGTTCGGCCGGGCGCCGGAGTGGGCGCCGAAACGGGTGAAGATCGCTTCACCCGAAGTGCGGTAGCGTGGCGAACTGCTGACATCAGACTGCCGGTAACACTCTTCTTGAGCGAATTCCCGGTTGTCGTCGCTTAGTTTGAATGGGCTTTGCCAGTGTTCCTATACAAGGGGGCCCAACCAAATTGCGGCAAGCAGCGTGTTGTCAGTTTAGATCTGGAGGATATTGCGTGAGTTTTTCTAGAGAGTTCCTGTCGATGGCGGCGGAGATCTGTCAGATGATCGATCCGGGCGTCATCGACAAAATGGCGTCTCACATTGCCGCTGTTCGAGATCGTGGCGGGCGGCTATTCGTCCTCGGCGTTGGGGGAAGTGCCGGCAATGCGAGCCACGCAGTGAACGATTTTCGCAAACTCTGCGATGTCGAAGCTTATGCGCCAACGGATAACGTCTCGGAGCTGACTGCACGGACCAACGATGAAGGTTGGGAAACCGTGTTTTCCGGATGGCTGCGTGGCAGTCGTGCAAACGAGAAGGATGGCGTGCTCGTTTTTTCTGTTGGTGGCGGCAATGTCGAGGCCGGCGTAAGCCTGAACTTAGTTCATGCGCTGGATATGGCGCGGGAAAGCGGGTTGACGATCCTTGGGATCGTCGGTCGCGACGGTGGGCATGTCGCGCGCGTGGCTGATGAGGCGGTGATCGTGCCGACCGTGGATCCTGACCTTGTCACGCCACACGCAGAGGCGTTCCAGGGCGTTATCTGGCATTGCCTGGTCTCTCATCCCGCGTTGAAGCGGAATGCCACGAAGTGGTGACGCCGACCAGCCGACGCCCGGCCGCGTTTCTCGACCGGGATGGCGTTTTGAACGTGCCTATTCTCCGCGAAGGACGCTCGTACGCGCCGCGCCGAGAGGAAGACTTCCGTCTGTATCCGGGTATCGGCGAGGCGATCTCGCGATTGCGAGCCGCCGGGTATCTGATTGTTGTTGTGACAAACCAGCCGGATGTAGGCGCGGGAACTGTTGCGCCCGAAACCATTGAAGCGATGCACGACAGACTTGCAGCGGATTTGCCGATCGATCGGATCGAGGTTTGTTACGATACGCGACAGCGACCGTCGCGGCGGCTGAAACCGGCGCCCGGGATGTTGTTGGATGCAGCAGCTGCCCTGCGTATCGACCTCGCGGCCAGCGTCATGATTGGCGATCGCGCCGGCGATATCGAAGCAGGATGGGCCGCAGGGTGCGGTACGACGGTATTTATTGATCGCGGTTACACCGCCGAGATGCCACCGACCGGCCAATCGGCCACGGTTGACAGCTTGGGTGAGGCCGTCGATTGGGTGCTGACCTTGAAAGCGCGCGATGCCGAGCTCCAGGATGGTCAGAGGTTTCAACAGGTAAGGGAGTACTAGGGGTCATGAGCATCCTTGAAGAACTCAGGGTAAAACTCTTTGCCGACGGGGCGGATCTATCGGGCATGCTCGAAATGTATGAGAACCCGCGCATTGGTGGGTTCACCACGAACCCGACCTTGATGCGAAAGGCGGGTGTCACCGACTACGAGCGATTTGCGCGCGATGTTCTGGAACGGATTCCGGATAAACCCGTGTCCTTTGAGGTTTTTGCGGACGAGTTCGACGAAATGGAACGGCAGGCCCGAAAGATCGCCACCTGGGGGCCGAACGTGTGCGTCAAAATCCCAGTCACAAATACCCGCGCCGATAGCGCTGCGCCAACAATCGAAAAATTGTCGGCTGATGGGATAGTGCTGAACGTCACCGCCATTATGACACACCAACAGGTTCGCACAGTGTCGCATGCTCTCTTCGCGGACACACCGGCGATTGTTTCGGTCTTTGCCGGACGTATTGCGGATACGGGGATAGATCCCGTCCCCCACATGGCGGAATGCGTGAGGATTCTGGCCGATCGTCCGAAAGCCGAACTGCTTTGGGCCAGTCCGCGCGAGGTGCTGAATGTTTTCCAGGCAGACGAAGTAGGCTGTCACATAATCACCGCCACAAACGACATTCTGAAGAAACTGGTTCTCGCCGGCAAAGACCTGAACGAATACTCACGCGAGACGGTCGAGATGTTCCATCGCGACGCCACCGCGGCAGGTTATACGATCGACTGATTGATCGTTTCGATTACGCACTCAACCAATCCCGATCAAGAGAGACCATCTATGCCCCACGTTCTCGTAACAGGCGGTGCAGGCTATGCCGGTAGCCTGCTTTGTCCGCAACTTTTGCGATCCGGCTACTCCGTCACCGTTTACGATACGTGCTTCTTTGGCGACCATTTCCTACCGAAGGAACATCCCGACTTCACGCTGGTGCGCGGGGACATTCGCGACACCGCCCGATTGGCAAGGGCGCTGGACGGCGTCGAAATCGTCGTTCACCTGGCCTGCATCTCCAACGATGCCAGCTTTGAGTTGGACGAGGCGCTCAGCACGACCGTCAATTTCGATGCATTCGAACCGATGGTGATCGCCGCGAAAAAGGCCGGGGTCAAACGGTTCGTCTATGCCTCGTCCAGTTCGGTTTACGGCGTGTCGGACCAGCCGAATGTCACCGAGGAGCATCCGCTGCTGCCGCTGACGCTGTACAACAAGTACAAGGGACTGTGCGAGCCGCTGCTGTTCAAGCACACCGACGACTCCTTTGTCGGGGTGATTTTCCGACCTGCGACTCTGTGCGGCTATGCACCGCGCCAGCGGCTGGACCTGTCGGTGAACATCCTCACCAACCACGCCGTGTCCAACAACCGGATCACCGTGTTTGGCGGGGTGCAAATGCGGCCGAACCTGCATGTGCAGGACTATTGCGATGCGGTGCAGCTACTGATGACGGCTCCGGCCGAGAAGGTCGCCGACGAAATCTTCAATGTTGGCTTCCAGAACATGAGCATTGCCGATCTGGGTCAGCTGGTGAAGGGCGTGGTCGAGCAAGTCTTCCCTGAGAAGGCGCCGATCGAGATCGTCACAACGCCCAGCGACGACACCCGGTCCTACCACATCAATTCAGACAAGATCACGCAAGTGCTCGGCTTCAGGCCCAGGCACACCATCGAGGATGCGGTGCGCGATCTCTGCAAGGCTTTCCAGGCAGGCAAGCTGCCCAACAGCATGACGGACGATAGGTATTTCAACGTGCGGACCATGAAGGCGAAAGAAGTCGCATGACCTCAAGGCCGACCGCATTGGTGACGGGCGGGGCCGGTTTCATCGGCTCGCACATTGTCGACCTGCTGTTGGAGGCGGACTATCGAGTGCGCGTGCTCGACAACCTCCAGGGCGGCCGGGAAGCGAACCTGGCCCACCATGGCGACGAGCAAAGGCTATCCGCCGAATGGGCGGATATCCGGTCGCTGGATCCCGACTCCGCCCTGTTCCGCCAGGTCGACCACGTGTTTCATTTCGCCGGTGTCGGCGACATCGTGCCGTCGATCGAGCAGCCCGTAGAATACATGGAAACCAACGTGCAGGGGACGGTGCGGGTGCTGGAAGCGGCGCGCCGGGCCGGCGCCCGGAAACTGGTCTATGCCGCCTCGTCATCCTGTTACGGCCTGGCCGCGACACCGACCAGGGAAGACCATCCGATCAACCCGCTATACCCTTACGCGTTGTCCAAGTATCTGGGCGAGCAATCGGCGCTGCACTGGCACCGGGTTTACGACCTGCCCGTCAATTCCATTCGCATTTTCAACGCGTACGGACCACGGGTGCGCACCACGGGCGCCTACGGAGCGGTATTCGGCGTGTTCTTCCGCCAGAAGCTCGGCGGCAAACCCTTCACCGTGGTCGGCGACGGGACTCAGACCCGTGATTTCCTTTATGTGACCGACGTGGCGCGCGCGTTTCTGGCGGCCGCCGACACCGATCTTACCGGTGAGATCTGGAACCTGGGAGCCGGCAATCCCCAATCGGTCAATCGTCTGGTGGAACTGATCGGCGGCGACGTCACCTACGTTCCCAAGCGGCCGGGCGAGCCCGACTGCACCTGGGCCGACATCGGCAAGATCCAGTCCGACCTCGGCTGGAAGCCGACCGTGAGTTTCCAGGACGGCGTCGCACGGATGCTGTTGGATATCGATGCCTGGAAGGATGCGCCGCTGTGGGATCCTGCCTCGATCGATGTCGCGACCAGGACCTGGTTCGAGCATATGGGCGACGACCGCCCGCACTAGCCGTTTCGATTTCCCAAAGCATCAAGTCCCACAAAACCGAGTGGCAAAGATGGTTGCATCACTGACAGACCAGTTCGACTACAAAATCAAGACGCCGGCGGAGCTGAAGAAGATCATCGGCCCGCTGCCGCGAGACAAGAAAGTCATCATGTGCCACGGCGTCTTCGATGTCGTTCATCCCGGCCATGTCCGACACCTGATCTATGCAAAATCGAAAGCGGATTTGCTGGTCGCAAGCATCACCGCGGACCAGCACATCGACAAGGGTTATTACAGGCCACATGTTCCCCAAGATCTGCGGGCCGCCAACTTGGCGGCGTTCGAAATGGTCGATTACGTGATCATCGATCGCAACAAGGAGCCGCTGGAGAATATCCGGCTGCTGCAGCCCGATTTCTTTGCCAAGGGCTATGAATACAGCGCTGATCGCCTGCACCCAAAAACCGAAGAGGAGATGACCGTCGTCGAGGGCTATGGCGGCGAGCTGATTTTCACGCCCGGGGACATCGTCTATTCCTCCACCAGCCTGATCAACCTGGCGCCGCCGTCGATCGAGCACGAAAAGCTCATGATCGTGATGGAGCGTGCCGGTATCACCTTCGACACGCTGCGCCAGACGCTCGCGGGGATGAAAGAGAAGTCGGTGCATGTGCTGGGCGATACGATCATCGACAGCCTGACGACCTGCACCATGATCGGCGGGCAAACCAAGACGCCGACGATCAGCGTCCTGTACGAAGACCGACGGGACTATGTAGGCGGAGCCGGTATCGTGGCCAAGCATCTCCGCGCCGCGGGTGCCGAGGTGGTCTTTTCAACCGTGCTCGGCGACGATGACCTGAAAGAGTTCGCACTTGCGGATTTGCGCGAAGCCGGAGTGGATGTTCGGGCACAGATCGATGCGACCCGTCCGACGACGAACAAGAACGCAATCGTTGTCGGCGGTTACCGCCTGCTGAAGGTCGATACACTGGACAACCGTTCGATCGGCGATACGACGTTGAAGGCGCTGACTGGAGATATCCGCGGGACAAACTCCGACGCCGTGGTCTACAGCGACTTTCGACACGGCATCTTCAACCAGCGAACGATCTCTGAACATGTCCAGGCCATTCCCGACGGATGCATGCGGGTGGCGGATAGCCAGGTTGCCAGTCGATGGGGCAACATCACGGACTTCAAGGGCTTCGATCTGATCACGCCGAACGAGCGCGAAGCGCGCTTTGCGCTCGCCGACCAGGAATCTCCGCTGCGTCCGCTGGCGTCACGCCTCTACGATGCGGCGCAAAGCAAAGTGCTGATCCTCAAGTTGGGCGACCGCGGGGTTCTGACCTGCACCAGCAGCGACCATGAGGCCCTGGACAGCTTTTTCGCGATCGACAGTTTCGTCGACCACCTTGTGGATGCGGTTGGCGCCGGCGACGGATTGCTCGCCTATTCCACGCTGGCCATGCTGGTCTCGGGCTCGCCGCAGGTGGCGACCATTCTGGGTACGATGGCGGCGGCCTGCGAATGCGAGGTCGACGGCAACCTGCCGGTTTCGCCCGCGGACGTCGCCGCCAAGATCGACGCCGTCGAAAAACGCGTGCAGTTCGGCTAGGGCGGCGCGTCGGTTTCCATGCGGGTCATCGTCATCGGTCTCGGGGTTCAGGGGCACAAGCGCGCGGCCATTGCCGGCGACGACTGCGTCGCCTGCGTCGATCCGGCAAATCCGGATGCGGACTATCGCGGCCTGGAGGATGTGCCGCTGGGCGACTTCGATGCCGCGCTGTGCTGCGTTCCCGACGGACCGAAGATCGAGATCCTCGACTACCTGCTGTCCAATGGAAAACATGTCCTGGTCGAGAAGCCGCTCTGGGCGCCGCATGCCGACGACATCCGGCGGCTGGATGCGCTGGCGCGGGACCGCGACCTCGTCTGCTACACCGCCTACAATCACCGTTTCGAGCCCCATTTCGTGCGCATGCGCCGGCTCATCGAAGACGGCGATCTGGGCACTCCCTATCGCTGCCGCATGTTCTATGGCAACGGTACCGCGCGGTTGGTGCGCGAATCTGACTGGCGCGACCAAGGCTCGGGCGTGTTGCATGACCTGGGGTCGCATTTGCTGGATACAGCGGCCTTCTGGTTTGGAACGCTGGGCGACGGTTTCGACCTGATCTCCGCCAATTGTTTCGAGAACCGTGCACCGGACCATGTTGTCTTCGGCTCGGAAAAGACGACGCCGAAGCTGGAATTTGAGATGACGCTGTTGTCCTGGCGCAATCATTTCACCTGCGACCTGTTCGCCGAGAACGGCTCGGCCCACATCGATTCCCTGTGCAAGTGGGGCCCCAGCACCTTCCGATTGAGGAAGCGGGTCCTGCCGAGCGGCCGTCCGCCCGAGGAGGCGGTGACACTGGTTCAGGACGACCCCACCTGGGGCCTGGAATACGAGCACTTTATGACATTGTGCGGCGGCGCGGGGCGGACGGACCTCGCCAAGGATATCTGGCTGCACACCGTGCTCGAGGCGATGGGGGGTGAGGCCGTTGCGCGCGCAGGGGCTTGAACAGATGGCAGGTCACGCGGCGATGACGCCTAGTGTTGGGTTTGCCGGCATGACGCATCTCGGGCTGGTCTCCGCCACGGCCACCGCCGCGCGCGGCTTGCCGGTCCTGTGCGTCGACCCGGACGAGGCCCTGATCCAGCGGCTGGGCGAGCACGAACTGCCGGTCTTCGAACCGGGGCTGCGCGAGATGTTGGACGCGAACGGCCCGGCGCAGAAATTCTCCGCGGTCTTCTCGGATCTGGGCGCCTGCGATGTCGTCTATATCGCGCCGGACGTTCCGACCGACAATGACGGCGGCAGCGATCTCGGCGGCATCGCAGGCCTAATCGAGCGGGTCATTCCGCATCTTTCGGAAACGGCGATCCTCGTCATCCTGTGCCAGGTTCCGCCGGGTTTCACGCGGGCTCTGGCGTTCGACAAGGACCGCCTTTTCTACCAGGTGGAGACCCTGGTCTTCGGCCAGGCCGTCGAGCGGGCGGCCAGGCCCGAGCGTTTCATCCTGGGCTGTGCCGAACCTGCCCGCGCGTTACCGGATGCCTATCGGGCCGTCCTGGCTGCCTTCGACTGCCCGGTGCTGCCGATGCGCTTCGAAAGCGCCGAGCTTGCCAAGATCAGCATCAACATGTGCCTTGTGGCCTCGATCAGCGTGGCCAACACCATGGCGGAGGTGTGCGAGTCCGTCGGTGCCGACTGGGGCGAGATCGTGCCGGCGCTGCGGCTGGACCGCCGGATCGGACAACACAGCTACCTCAAGCCGGGGCTGGGCATCGCCGGCGGCAATCTTGAGCGCGACCTGGCAACGGTCGTCCGGCTGGGCGAGGAACACGGCTGCGACAGCGGCGTGGTGCAGGCCTGGATCGCCAACAGCCGGCATCGCCGGGACTGGGCCCACCGCACCCTGCAAGAGACGGTGCTGACGAAGATTTCGGACCCGCTGGTCGCCGTCTGGGGCCTTGCCTACAAGGAAAACACCCGTTCGGTGAAGAATTCGCCCGCGCTCGCCACCCTGGCGAAGATCCCCGAGACCCGCGTCCGGTTGCATGACCCGGCGGTCGAGCCCCAGTCGGTGCACCATCCGCGCAGCGAGACCGCGCCCGACAAGATGGCGGCGTTGCAGGATGCGGATGCCTTGATGATTTTGACGCCGTGGCCGGAATACCGCGACGTTGCGCCCGCGGCGCTGGCGGCACGGATGCAGGGCCGCGTGGTAATCGATCCGTACCGGGTCCTGGAGCCGGCCAAGATGGCGGTGGCGGGGCTCAGCCACCATGTGCTGGGACTGGCACCGGCATCGTGAGCGTCGCGTGAGCCATTCGAATAGGAAAGGGGTGATCGGTGCTTGTTCATGAATTCTCCGAGCCGAGGGCGCCGTCGCGCGTCGTCGTGATGGGGGCGGGGGGCTTTGTCGGCGGCGCGATCTGTCGGCAGCTTACCGAAGCCCAGGTCCCGACGCTGGCGCTCGGCCGCGGCGAAGTCGATCTCCTGGCGTCTGGCGCAGGGCAGGCCCTGGCGGCCCAGCTGCGCACCGACGACACCTTTGTCTCGGTCTCCGCGATCGCGCCGGTCAAGACGCCCGCGATGCTGCGCGACAACATCACGATGATCGAGGCAATGGCCGAGGCGCTGGCGGCCCGGCCGGTCGCGCATGTGCTGAACATCGGGTCGGACGCCGTCTTTGCCGACAGCGACGGATTGCTGACCGAGACCTCGTGCCGGGCGCCCGGCAGCCTGCACGGCATCATGCATCTGACCCGCGAGGTGATGCTGGGCGAGGCGGCCGGCGACACGCCGCTCGCGACCTTGCGGCCGACCCTGATCTACGGCCTGGACGACCCCCACAACGGCTACGGCCCGAACCGTTTCCGCCGACTTGCTCAAGCTGGCGAGGACATCGTGTTGTTCGGCAAGGGCGAGGAACGCCGCGACCACGTGTTGATCGACGATGTGGCGAGTATCGTAGCTTTGTGCGTAGCGCATTGCAGCTCGGGAGTGTTGAACGTGGCGACCGGCGCCGTCACTTCGTTCCAAGAGATCGATCGCAATTTGAAGGTAGACGGCTTCGCAATCGGAACGCAAAGGGCACATCAGCGCTGCTCCTGAAAGATAATGCCGCGCTCTCATGTTCTGCTTTTGGACTGTACCCAGTAG
>CAJIAA010000278.1_pt1 | contig 16667 bp, 17 predicted proteins | sample 9199011 | NCBI WGS metagenome assembly CAJIAA01 (sample SAMEA7708266, study PRJEB35096) | sediment metagenome | biome: marine neritic benthic zone biome [ENVO:01000025]; feature: sediment [ENVO:00002007]; material: shallow marine sediment [ENVO:03000034] sea grass bed [ENVO_01000059] ...
ATGTGGCGGCGCTTCTGGCAACACTGGGCGCGGATGTCTACACCGCCGAGGTGGTCGAGCCGCTTGCCCGCCGGGCCGCGGAGAAGCTTACGGCGCTGGGTTACGACCAGGTCGCGGTCAAGTTCGGCGACGGCTATTTCGGCTGGCCCGAGGAAGGTCCCTACGACGTCATTCTGGTCAAGGAGGCGGTGCACCACGTCCCGCCGCCGCTGTTGCGCCAGTTGAAGCCGGGCGGCCGGATGGTGGCACCGATCGGCCCCTTGGACGGCGGCCAGATCCTGACCCTGATCACGAAGGACGCGGCGGGCGTGGTCAAGACCCGGCCGGTGCTGCCGGTCCGCTTTACTCCGCTGCAGGGCGGCGAGCGGATTTGAGAGCACGCTGCGGCTAGCGCGTTTCCTCAGCGGCCCCGGTGCCGGTTCCACGCGTAGAGCGCCGGCGCCAAGACATGGTCATACAAGAGGTTGGCGCAAGGTCGGATCACCGGCACTCCGACGAGCCGGCCGAGCCAGGCATAGCCCGGCACATCGGGCCAGATCGCCAGAAAGGCCGCAACGCCGATGTGCAGGGTGCCGTCCGGCCCGATCACGTGCAGCCGTCTCTTCGCTTCCTCCCGGTCGATGCCCAGACGCTGCAGGGTTTCGCTCTCGTCCGTTATGTCGCGCCAGTCGATGGCGATGCCCGCGCGTTCACAACGCCGCCGATAGTGTCTGATCTCGGTGCCGCACACGGGGCAGGCGCCGTTGTAGAGAACGGTCGGCGAACCGGTGTCGGCCTCTTCCGTCACGCGCTGCAGCGGGCAATCAACGCGCGCACGAACCGCGTGCCCGCCTCGATCTGCTCGATCTCGATGAACTCGTTCGGCTGGTGCGCCTGGTCGATCGAGCCCGGTCCGCAGATCACCGCCGCCATGCCGGCGTCCTGGAACAGGCCGCCTTCGGTCCCGAAGGCGACGGTGCGGACCTCGTTGTCGCCGGTGATCTGGCGGCACAGGGTCTCGGCCTCGGAGTCCGGTTCGTGGCGCAGGCCCGGCACGGCGTTCATGGTTTCGGTCACGATGCCGCTGTCGGGCGCGACGGCATGCATTTCCGGCACGATCGCGCGATCGTACCAGTCGACGAAGCTTTCCTGGATGTCCTCCGGAAACTCGTCCGGCAGATGGCGGATATCGCAGCCGAACGCGGCATGGCGCGAAACGATGTTCAGGGCCGTACCACCTTCGATCGTGCCTACGTGGATCGTGGAATAGGGCGGATCGAAGCCGCAGGCCGGGTCGGCCGCGGCCACACGTTCGCGTGCCATATCGTCCAGGCGGGTCACCAGGCGCGCTGCGGTCATGACTGCGCTGACGCCGCGATGCGGCTGGCTGGAATGGACCTCGTGCCCGGTCACGGTGGTCTGGAAGGTGAACACGCCCTTGTGCGCGGAGACGACTTTCATGGAAGTGGGCTCGCCGATGATGACGACCGACGGCCGCGGCAGGCTGGTGCCGATCTGACGGATCAGCCGGCGCACGCCCAGACAGCCGACCTCCTCGTCGTAGGACCAGGCCATGTGGATCGGACGGCGCAGCGGTGCGGCCAGCATTTCCGGGACCAACGCCAGGGCGATCGCCGGAAACGCCTTCATGTCGGCGGTGCCGCGCCCGTAGAGCCGCCCGTCGCGCTGCACCATCGTGAATGGGTCGCCGTCCCAGGCCTGGCCGTCCACGGGGACCACATCGGTGTGGCCGGACAGGCAGACGCCGCCGGCCTTTTCCGGGCCGATCGTCGCCCACAGATTGGCCTTCGACCCGTCGTCGTTGGGAACGATTGTCGGTGCCAGCCCGTGGCCGCGCAGATAATCGGCGACGAACGCGATCAGCGCCGTGTTGGAATGGCGCGACACCGTGTCGAACGCCACCAGGCGGTCCAGCATCGCAATCGGCGTGACGGCGTCGGGCATCGCGCGATGGTCTCAGTTGCGCCAGAAGCTGGGCGTGATCAGGATCAGCACCGTGAACAGTTCCAGCCGGCCGATCAGCATGCCGAAGGCCAGCAGCCATTTGGCCGCCTCGGGCAAGGTCGAAAAATTGCCCGCAGGGCCGATGGTGGCGCCCAGGCCGGGCCCCACATTGGCGATCGCCGTCGCAGCGCCCGAGGCCGCGGTGACGAAATCCAGCCCCAGCATGCCCAAGGCAACGGCTAACAGCGCGAAGCTGGTCACGAACAGGAAGAAGAAACTCATCACCGATTCCGAGACGCCCTCGGGGATCGGCCGTTTGTTGTAGTTGGCGATGAAAACGCCGTGCGGCATCAACAGGCGGCGCAACTGCACCCGGGCGGTTTCGTACAGCACCGCGAACCGGAACACTTTGATGCCGCAGGTCGTCGAACCGGCGCAGCCGCCAATGAACATGATGAAGAAGAAGATCGGAAAGGCGAACGACCCCCAGACGCCGAAATCGTCGGTCGCATAGCCCGTGCCGGTCATGATCGACACCACGTTGAAACTGCCGTGCAGCATCGCCGTCCAAAGGGTCCAGCCGGCCGTCGTCTTCAGTCCGATCACCATCATTACGACGAACGCCAGCAACAGACCGAAGAACCACCGCACCTGGGTGTCCCGATAGAAGGCCAGCGGCTGTCCCCTGAGCATCTGAAGGTAGAGCAGAAAGGGCAGGCTGCCCAAGATCATGAAGGTGATCGAGATGATGTCGATCCAGGTGTTCTCATAGTGGCCGATCGATCCGTCGTGGGTGAGAAACCGCCCGTCGCCACCGTCGTCATCGCATGGTTCAACGCCGAAAACCCGGTCATCCCGGCCAACCAGTAGAGCGCCGCGCAGATCATGGTCAGCCCCAGATAGATCAGGGCGATCGCGGCGCCGATCTGGGCGGCGCGCGGCAGCGCCTTTTCCATGCGTTCGGCAAACTCCATGCGGAACAGCTGCATGCCGCCGATTCGCAGCATCGGCAGGATCGAGACGGCCATCACGATGATCCCGATTCCGCCCAGCCATTGCAGCAGCGACCGCCACAGCAGGATCCCGGGCGGTGCCCCATCCAACCCCACCATGACCGTCGAGCCGGTTGTGGTCAGGCCCGACATGGCCTCGAAGAAGGCGTCGGTATAGCTGAGCTGGAGATCGGCGAAGACCAGCGGCAGCGCCGCGAAGGCCGGCATCAGCACCCAGGACGACGTGGTCAGGATGAAGGCCTGGCGCACGTTGAGATTTCCGGCCTCGGCCCGGTTCATCAGGATCAGCGTGACGCCCAGGAACAGGGTCGATCCCGAAGAGATCGTGAAAACCTGCCAGTCCGGATTCGCCACCGCAGCGTCCACGGCGGCCGGCAGGCCCATTGCGATGGCAAGCGTCGTCAGCAAGATCCCCAACACAAACAGGATGGGTCTGAATTCAATCATCGGCGCATGTGTTGAACAGAGGAGACCCCCGGGGATGAAGGCGTGTCCGCGGGCACTATGGACACGTCGGACGGCACCGGAAACACACGATCAGTGAAGCTGCATATCCTGATGGGGACTGTCCAGCGAGAATGCGGGGATCCTGACCTGGAACAACCCGCCGTCCGGACGCTCCATCTCGTAGGAGCCCACCATAATGCCGGACGGCGTTGCAAGCGGTGTGCCACTTGTATACTCGAAATGCTCGCCGGGATGCAGCACCGGCTGTTCGCCGACCACGCCCGGTCCGCGAACCTCCTGCATCCGGCCCGTCGCATCGGTGATCTGCCAGTGCCGGTTCAGCAGTTGGACTGTTTCGGATCCGGCGTTTTCGATGCGCACGTGATAGGCCCACACAAAATGGCCATCGCCAGGAGAAGACTGTTCCTCCAGGTAATAGGGCTTCACCGTGACCCTGATGCTGTTCGTCGTCGTTTCGTACATTGCTGGACCCGGAAACCCGCGGGCGCTGGGCTGCCCCTTCCCCTGGTCCATAATAAAACGCCGCGACGCCTTGTCCAGCGCCGCGGCAAGTTGGGGAACTAAGGAGGAACTAAAGATTGGCGTCCGGGTCGTAGCCCAGGAAGATCAGTTCGACTCGCCGGTTCGTCGCCTCCTTGACGCCGTCGGCGGTCCGGTGACGCGGCCGGGCCTCGCCGGCGGCGCTTAGTGCTATTCGATCGGGCGCCATGCCCGCCTCGACCAGGGCTGCGCGGACCACGTCGGCCCGGCGCAGCGACAGGGTCAGATTGTAGTCGGCAGGCCCGGAACGGTCGGCATGTCCGATGACAGAGGCCAACGGCACGTCCAGCGCGGTGGCGCGGGCGACCAGCTCGGACAGCCGCGCCCGTGTGGCATCGGACAGGGTGGCGCTGTCGTGGTCGAAATGCACGGACTGCGGCGCGCCCAAACTGCGTTCAATTGCGATCATCGCGCGCTGGAAGTCGGCACGGCAGCCTTCGATATGCGCCAGCTGCCAGTTTTCTTCGCGCTGCTCGACCCAGCAGTCGTAGGCGGCCTGGGCCTTGGCGGTGAGGTCGGGCAGGGCCGCACCGGCATCCGCACTCAGCGCCGCGCCCAGACGGTTACGCGCAGAAATAAGCCGCGGCTGGTCGCGCCGGTCGACGTGCCAGTCGGTCGGGTGCTCGGGATAGGGCTCTGCTCCGGCTGCGGCGGTCAGGCCCTTGGCCGCAAAATGGTCTGAGTCGGGCCAGTCCTTCATCTCGTCCGCCTCGTAGCGGGCGAAGGCCAGGTATTCCTTTGCCAAGGCCTGGGAATAGGCCGACCCGTCCGGCTCCGCGTTTTCCAGACTGACCAGGTCGGCATTGGTGGAACAGCCGGCGACGAACAAGGCGGCGGCGGTGACGGATACGACAGGGAGGAATCGCATAAACTTCTCCGATTGATTGTGACGATCGGAGACTGGCCGGGCATTGCGGCGGGCCAGCGGCGAAATGTGGCGCGATTTCGGCAATGGCGGGGAGATTTCGAGCCGTATTCCCTTCTCCCCGCCGGGACAAGGGAATACCAGGCTACCGCACTTCGATTATCACCCGGCGGTTGCGGGGTTCCTTGACGCCGTCGGCGGTCGCCACCTCGGGGTTTGCTTCGCCTTCGAAACGCACGACGACCGTGCCCGCAACGTTGGCTGCGCGCAGCCTCGCGGCGACCGCTTCGGCGCGGGCTTTCGACAGCGACATGTTATAAGTGGAAGCACCCGACCGGTCGGTATGGCCGACCACGGTCACCTCGGCACTGTCATAGTCGCCCGATGCGGCAACGGCGTTGCGGATATCCGCGATCGCGGCGGCGTCCAGGTCGGCGGAGTCGAATTCGAACTGGATCCGAAAGGCCTTTGCCGCCGGTTGCGGGCGCGATGCCGTTTCCAGCGGCTGATCTTCGGGTTCCGGCGTCGCGGCGGTGACCATCACGTCGTCCAGGGTGGCCAGCGCCGATTCGAATTCGCCCTTGCAGGCGGCAATGTCGTCGGTCTGCCAGGCTTCCTCCTGCTGTTCGACCCAACAGTCGAACCGCGCCTGTGCCTTTGCGGCCTCGGCCGGGTGGTTCATCCGGCCGCCTCCATCCAGCGCCGTCACGAGGCGGCTGCGGGCCTCCTGCATCTCGGCCACCTCGGCGTCGTCGATTCCCCATTCCCGCAGTTCCTCGGGCGGGGGTTCCTCGCCCTTCGCCGCCTTCAGTCCCTTGAGGGCAAACAGCTTCTGGTCCAGCCAGTCGTATTCGACGTCGGCCTCGCGGGTGGCAAAGGTCCGGTATTCGTCGGACAGGGCTTTGCTGAACGGGGTGCCCGTCGCTTCGGTCTTCTGCAGCTCTTCCAGATCGCCGGTGCCGGCACATGCGGCAACGAACAGTGCCGTCGCCACCGCAAAGATTCGAGGGAAGGTGTGAGGCATCATCTTGAATCCTTCGGTATCCGGTGCAAGGCGCCCATGCCGCACCACCCTTATTCTAGCAGATGCCGACGGATTCTAGCATATGCCGCGGGCGCTGCAGCCGCGACATCGTGACTCATTCCGCCGGCGCTTCGGCTGGACTACCGCGCCGCCGTCCGGCCGGCGACTCCAGGAGCATTTCGGTCTCGGCCGAACCGATGGTCAGTACCGGGCCGCCGGCCGCCTTGGCGTCGGCGGGGTCGTGTGTCACCAACAACGTCGGCAGGGCCCGGTCATGTGCGTGGTCGAAAACGAACCGGCGGACCCGGTCGCGCAGCGTCATGTCAAGCTTGGAGAACGGTTCGTCCAGCAACAGCGCATGCGGGTCCGCCATCAAGGTTCGCAACAGGGCAATCCTGGCGCGCTGACCGCCGGAAAGGGTCGCCGGGTCGCGGTCCTGGAACCCCGCCAGGTCGCCGTCCTCCAGCGCCGCTGAAATCCGCTCATTGCGCGCGGCTTTCGATAGTCCGGGCCGCAGCCCGAAAGCCAGGTTCTCGCCCACGGTCAGGTGCGGAAACAACAGGTCGTCCTGGAACAGGATCCCGATCCGCCGCCGTTCCGGTGGCAGACCCCCCAACCAGCGGTCCCTCAGTCGCACCCGCCCGTCCGCATGGAAGGCCGGATCCAACGTGCCGCACAGAAAGGACAACAGGGTCGATTTGCCGGATCCGCTGGGGCCCATGATCGTCACAACCTCGCCAGGGCGGACGCGCAACGACAGGGACGGCAACAGCGTGCGGCCACCCAGCGCAATGCTGACGTCGTGCAGTTCGAGGCTGTTTTCGTCGGACATGCGCCTCACGTACTTTCCCTGGCGTGCCGAAGGGCGCCGCGTTCCCGGAAAACCCAGTTGGGAACAGCCATTGCCAGGACAAAGGCAATCAGCGGCAAGGCGGCCTGCAGCAGAGCATACACGCCGATGACCCGCCGGTCTGCACCACCGGCCAGGCTGACGGCCTCGGTGGTTAGGGTCACGAACCGCCCGCCGCCGCCGAGAATGGTGGGCAAATATTGACCCACCGAAACCGCAAAGCCTACGGCCGCGGCAATCAGGATCGGCCGCAGCAGCATCGGCGCCTTGACCCGCCAGAACACCCGGGCCGGACTCGCGCCCAGGCACAACGCAGTGCGGGAGTATCGGTCGTCCAGCTTGCGGAACGGATCGGACAGCGACAGAAAGACGTAGGGCAGCACGAACAGCAGGTGGGTCCAGATCAATGCGGCCCAGCCGCCGTCCAGCCCGCCCGCCACCAGCAGCACCTTGACACCGAGGAGAAAGCCTACCTGCGGCACCAGCAGCGGCGTGTAGAGCAACCACAGACCCCGGTTGGAGGGCTTGATGCCGTAGCGTTTCTCCGCCTCCAGACAACCCAGCACCAATCCAAGCGCGATCAACGCCGCGGCCACGCCGACGACAACGGTGGTCCAGGCCGGCCAGGCCAACGCGTCAGCCTGCCGGTACCAATTGTTCATCGTCCACTGGCTGGGCAGGACGTCCGGATAGCGCCAGCGCCTGGCGAAGGACCACAGCGCCATTCCGGCGATGGCGGCGGTGCCCAGCCCGATCAGCGCGGCGACCAGGCCGGTGAACAGCGGCGCCGCGGAAACCGCACCGGTGCCACGGCCGCCTGCGGTGGTCCAGCGCCGCCCCAGCGTTGCGGCCAGGCGCTCCAGCACCAGCCACAGCCCGATGGCGGCGCCCGCGATGCCAAGCTGCAGGCAGGCGCCGGCCGATGCCAGGAAATGCCGGCTGAGATCCGGATCGCGAAACCAGCCCAGGACCCGCACCGCCAGCGGCGGCGGCGTCGCCGGCGCAAGAATCAACGCGACGTCCACCACCGACAGCGAAAACGCCAAGACCGCGAACAGCGGCAGGCGGATCTGTGGATACACCAGCGGCAGCACCGTCTTTATCCAGGCCAGCATGCGCCCGTAGCCCAGCGTGCGGGCGACCGCCAGCGTTCGGTCGGCGGGCACCTGGCCCAGAGCTGCCACGGTCATCAGGAACAAAAACGGCACCTCCTTGACCACCAGCCCGGCGATCAGCACCAGGCCCCAGGGGTCCGGCGCCAGCGGCAGGTCCGGCGGCAGGTCCCAGCCGGTGGCCCAGGGCGAGACCAGGCGGACCATCCAGCCCGAAGGGCTCAGCAGGAACAAAAGCCCCAGCGCCACCGCGGCATGCGGCACCGACAACAGCGGCGACAACAGCCGGCGCAGCAATGTGAACGCGCGGGTGCCGTGGCAGGTGGCGCAGAAGCCGACCACGATCGCGAAGGAAATCGCCGTCGCCGCCAGGCCGGACACGACGGTCAGCCGGACCGAACGGCCGATCCCGGGAAACGCCAGCAGGTCACGCCACGCCGCCAGCGTCAATTGCTCGCCGCCCAGCGCCGGCAACAGGCCGAAACTGGGAACCACCGTCGCGATCAGGCCTGCGACGACCGGGCCAAGGAACAGGACCAGGGTCAGCGGCGGAACGAACCGCAGCGGCTGCAGCCCCGGCGTCCGTCCCTTAGCTGCCATAGCGGCGCAGCCAGGCCTCTTCGATGCGGGTCATCCAGGTGGGATGAGGTTCCGGCAAGGCCGGGCCCAGCGCCTCGGCCGACAGGGTCGCCGCGCCGCGCGGAAGCACATCGAACATCTCCTTGTCCGCCGCGCTCAGCCTGGACATCGACAGCACCGTCGGCTCGCCCCAGATGTCGGGGTTCTGCTTGCGTGCCTGGGCCTCGGGCGACAGCAGAAAATTGGCGACGACAATGGCGCCTTCCTTGGCACGGGCATTGAACGGAATCGCCACGAAGTGGGTGTTGGCGATGGTGCCTTCGTCCAGGACAAAGGTCCGTGCGCTTTCAGGCAGGCGCCCGTCGGCGATGGCCGAGGACGCCTCGCCCGGGTTGAAGGAGATCGCGATGTCCAGTTCGCCGTCGTCCAGCAACTGGATCTGCGCCGTTCCGGTTTTCGGATAGTCGCGCCCTTGCCGCCACAGGTTCGGCCGCAATGCGTCCAGATAGTTCCACAGTGGCGCCGTCACGGCGTCGAAATTGTCGCCGGCGGGCTGCAGCAGGTCGGACCGGTCTTCGACCAGCTCGTACAGGGCCTGCTTCAGAAAGGTCGAGCCGATGAAGTCGGGCGGGGCCGGATAGGTGAATCGGCCGGGATTGGCCCGGGCAAACTCCAGGAACCCGGCGATCGACCTTGGCGGTTCCGCCAGCCGCGCCATGTCGTAGATGAACACCAGCTTGGCCATGCCCCAGGGCGATTCCAGTCCTTCGGTGGGTACTGTGAAGTCCAGGACGGTCGTCGGTTTCTCCTGCGTGTCGACCAACGCGAAGTGGGGCAGTCGCTGGACGAAGGGGCCGTACAACAGCCCGTTCTCTTTCATCGCCTTGAAATTCTCGCCATTGATCCAGATGAGGTCGACCGAACCGCCCGTGGTGCGGCCGGCGGTCTTTTCGGCCAGCACGGCCTGTACCGCATCGGCTGTGTCCGACAGCTTCACATGGCGCAAGGTGACGCCGTGATCGTCCCGGACGCGCTTGCCGACCCAGGCGATATAGGCGTTGTACTGTTCAGAGCCGCCCCAGGCGTTCCAGAAGACCTCCTGACCGCGGGCCGAACTGAGAACGGCGTCCCAGCTTTCGTCGGCCATCGCGGGCAGGGCGCCCACCAGCATCAACGCAAAAGCGGCAAGCATCCGGCGACAGGTCATCGGCCTCAACTCCTTCCACACAGACAGGCTTCGCAAATCGGGCGCACCGTACCCAAAGCGTGTGAAGCGTGTCAGCCGATCCCGCGGGTTTCTACGAAATTGTGATCTTGGCGTCACCGGGTGGCCCGTGATATCACCGCACCGTCTTGAACCGAAAGGCGTGGACATGGCCCCTTTGCCCGCACAGCGACGACGACGACCCACCCGCTTGTTTCAGCGGGCGTTGCCGTCCTGCGCCCGGGGCCGTTGCCGCCGATCGACGATCTAGCAGCGACACCGGTTTTCCGACGAGAAACGCGACGGCATCGCCCGATCCCCAGGTTTTGTCATTTTTGAAGGATCGTGCGTCATGTCATTTGCAATCGCCCCCGAACTAGCCGCCGATGCGCCCGAGATCGAGGCGCTGGTCGATCTTGCCTTCGGCGAGGACCGGCAGGACCGCGCCGTTGCGCGGCTGCGCACGGGCCGGCCACCCATCCCCAACATGTCCTTCACCGCCCGGAACCACGGACAACTTGTCGGCTCGATCCGTTTCTGGGACGTGGCCCTGCCGGACGGATCGGTGGTGCCCCTGCTGGGACCGCTTGCCGTGCGCCCGGAACTGCGTGGTGAAGGCATCGGCCGGGCGTTGGTGACCCACGGGTTAACCGCTCTGCGGCTGGCAAAGACGCCCGCAGTCCTGATCGTCGGCGATCCCGGCTATTACGCGCCGTTCAAGTTTTCCGTATCGGTGGTGCGCGGGCTTAGGCTGGCGGGACCGGTCGCGCCGCTCGCGCTGATGGGGCGAGAGTTCGTCCCCGGCGTCTTGAAGGCAGCAAAAGGAAAAGTGGGCGTACCGGTCGGTTCGGTCGCGCCGGCGTCGTAACCCCCTCATCCCCAGGGCTGGGGGTCAGGTCCGTCCCCGCGCCCGCTCCACCAATGCCGCCGCACAGGCATCCAGGATCGCGTCGGTGTCGACCCGGTAGTGGGCATAGAGATCCGCCAGGTCGCCGGACTGGCCGAAATGCTCCACCCCCAGGGCCTGCATGCGGTGCCCCATGACCGAGCCCAGCCAGCCCAGCGTCGCCGGGTGCCCGTCCAGCACCGAGACCAGGGCCGCGTCGGGGGCCAGCGGGGCCAGAAGCGTTTCCACATGGCACCGGGCCGCGGTGTCGCCTGCCTGCCGTGCCTTTTCCGCCGCGCTCCAGCCGGCGTTGAGCCGGTCCGCCGAGGTCACGGCCAAGAGACCGGCGCCCGGCAGGTCCTCGGCCAGCGCCGCATGCGCCGCAATCGCCTCCGGCGCCAGCGCGCCCGAATAGACGATCGCCAGTTCCGCGCCCGGCGCCGGCGGCTTCAGCCAGTAGCCGCCGGCGATGATGCCGGTGCGCAAGGCTTCGTCCAATTCGCGCGCCGGTTGGTCCAGCGCCCGGGTCGAAAGCCTCAGATAGACAGAGCCGCCTTCCTGGTCGCGCAGCCAGGCGATCTCCGACCGTCCCGTGCCGTCGCGTTGCATGTATTCGAAGGTCCATTCCATGATTGCGGCCAGCTCGTCGGCGAAGGCCGGCTCGAAGGCCGCCAGCCCGTCCTGGGCCATGCCGATCAGGGGCGTGCCGATCGACTGGTGCGCACCGCCCTCCGGCGCCAGCGTGATGCCCGACGGCGTCGCCACCAGCAGGAACCGCGCGTCCATGTAGCAGGCGTAGTTCAGGGCATCCAGGCCGCGGGCGATGAACGGGTCGTACAGCGTGCCGACCGGTATCAGCCGGGCGCCGAACAGCGCGTGGCTGAGGCCCAGAGCGGCCAGCGCCAGGAACAGGTTGTTCTCTGCAATGCCCAGTTCCAGATGCTGGCCGGTCGGCGCACGGTCCCATTTCAGGGGCGAGGCAACGTGTTGTTCCCGGAACGTGTCGGCCAGCGGGTTGCGGTGGAAGATGCCGGTCTGGTTGACCCAGCCGGCCAGATTGGTGGAGACCGTCACGTCCGGCGAGGTGGTGATCACCCGCTGGGCCAGCGGGCCGCGCGCGCGGGCAAGCTCGTTCAGGATCCGGCCGAACGCCTCCTGCGTCGCGGCCGGCTTGGACGGCGTCGGCTGCGCCAGGGACGGGACGGGCAGGGCGGCGGGCTTGACGGGCGCCGGCCGCTTGTTGAAGGCGACCCCGTCCAGGAATGCCCGCAAACTCTCCGGCGGCTGGTCCAGGCCCTCGAACGGGTCCCACTCGCGCCCGCGGCCGATGCCGTGCCGGGCCCGAAAGCTCTCCATCTGATCGGGCGTCATCAGGCCGGCATGGTTGTCCTTGTGGCCGGCCAGCGGCAGACCGTAGCCCTTGATCGTGTAGGCTACGAAACAGCGCGGCCTGTCGTCGTCGACGCCGTGGAACGCCTCCAGCACGGCCTCCATGTCATGGCCGCCCAGGTTGGTCATCAGCTGGGCCAAGCCCGCGTCGTCATGGGTATCCAGCAGTTCCGCCAGCCCCGACGTACCGCCCAGATCGGCGGAGAGTTGCTCTCGCCAGGCCGTGCCGCCCTTGAAGGTCAGGGCCGAATAAAGCTGGTTCGGGCAGTCGTCGATCCATTGCTTCAGGGCGGCTCCCGCCGGACCTTCGAAGGCTGTCTCCAGCTTTTTGCCGTATTTGATGTTGACCACGTCCCAGCCGACGGTCTGGAAGAACGAACGGATGCGCTGGAACAGGTAGTCGTTGACCACACCGTCCAGGCTCTGGCGGTTGTAGTCGATCACCCACCACAGGTTCCGCACGTCCTGCTTCCAGCCTTCCAGCAGGGCCTCGAAGATGTTGCCTTCGTCCAGTTCGGCGTCGCCCATCACGGCGATCATGCGCCCGGCGTCCGTGCCGTCGCCGGCCAGGCCGTGGGCGCGGACGTAGTCGCGCACCAGCGAGGCGAACAGCGTCACCCCGACTCCAAGCCCGACCGAGCCGGTGGAAAAGTCCACATCGTCGTGGTCCTTGGTGCGCGATGGATAGGACTGGGCGCCGCCATAGGCACGGAACCGTTCCAGCGCATGCCGGTCGTGGCGGCCCAGCAGGTATTGGATGGCATGGAAGATCGGCGCGGCGTGCGGCTTGACCGCGACCCGGTCGGCCGGACGCAACACGTCGAAGTAAAGCGCCGTCATGACCGTGCCCAGCGACACGCAGGAGGATTGGTGGCCGCCCACCTTCAGCCCGTCGCGGGACGGGCGCAGATGGTTGGCGTGGTGGATCGTCCAGCAGGCGAGCCAGGCCACCTTGCGCTCCAGCGATTCCAGCATCGCGACGGTTTCCGGGCCGGGCGCCTGGGCGGCACCGGCGGACGGGGCGGGTTGGTCGGGCATCGGCGTGAACCTTCAAACGGACCCTTCCGGGCAGATTTCAGTCATGCCGCCCGGCCGCCGCCGGGTCAAGGGGCGGCGCGCGCCATGCTTTCTCGTCATGCCGGCCATTCCGCCGTTGAATGTTGCAAAAGGCATTGAAACGCTTACCTTTGCTGCAACGCACAATAAGACGTGCCGAGCGAGGAAATGCCCTGCGAAACCGCAGGAGAAAGCCAATGACCAGTTACCCTTATCAGCGCTACCGCGCGCTTGCCATCCGGGAACGCAACAAGACGGTGGCCCACACCGTCAAGGGGCTTCGCCGCTGGCTTGTGGACGAAACGCACCAGCCGGACCGTCATTTGGACCGAATGGGCATTGCCGACAAGGCCCGCTTCGTCCTCTAACCCCTTGCCGTTCCTGGCAGTCTGAATGTCTCGGGGTCCCGGCCGGAATGCCCGCGCGGTTGCGGGCGCGCCGGCCGGGGTTTGCGCCGCCGTAGACCGGTTGTCACAGACCCGCCACGGACCTGTAATGCTATCTTAACGCACTGAAATTAAAACATTGGTGCAGTGCAACATAAAAGGATGTCTGGGAGGGATGATCCTTGTTCAACGAAGGAGAGAAGACATGCGTCCGCATTACGTCGCCTATTACCGTGCCCGCGCTGAGCAGGAGCGCGCCGAAGCGGTCTCCCAAGCCCTGAGGAATTTCGGGCGCTGGGTCGTCGCCCGCCGCCGCCGAGAAAACTCCCATGTGGCCGTACAGCATTGAAGAAGCGGCCTGGCTGAGCACCCGCCGGCCGGCCTCGCGCAGACAGGACCGCAGACAGGCGCGGCCCGTGCCCGCCGCCAAGCGAAACTAGTCGTCCGACATCGCCCTGGCACGAGCGCGCGGCCGGTTGAACCCGGTCGCGCGCGCGCCTATAACCGTTGAACGCGTTCCTTGTCGCCACGGTGCGGGCGTAGTTCAGTGGTAGAACGTCAGCTTCCCAAGCTGAATGTCGTGGGTTCGATCCCCATCGCCCGCTCCAACTCCTGCCGCAATTTGCGCCGATAACGGTCCCCGCGTCTCAACGGCAGAGAACCGGAGATCCGTATGATCTGGCTGCAATGGCTTGCCTTCGCGATCCTGCTCCTGCTGCTGACCGCGCTCACCCAGATCGGCGGCGTGGCGCTGATCGTCGCCTTGATCGTTGGTGGACTGCTCGGCCGGCACGGCAGGAGTCCGATCGCGTGTTGGCTGATCGCGGGCGTGCTCTTTGCCGCCACCTATAGTCTCGTTAGTTTCGTGGCGGTTCCGCCCCTGGCCGCGGCGTTAGGCCGGCAGGCATTGCCGTGCTGGGAACTGCAAGGCTATGGCTATGCAGCGCGCTCCAAGCTCACCTGTTTGCTAAACCGGCACTATGCTCTTCCGTCAGTGCATGTGGTTCTGGACGATCTGTCGGCGGCGCTGCGCGCGCGGCACCCGGATACGGTCGTCGCTTTTCTGGATGCGGGGTTTCCTTTCGGGGATCGGTTTCCAATGCTGCCGCACTTGTCCCACGACGACGGACGGAGGATCGATCTGGCGTTCTTCTACGGGAATGCGGACGGCCGGTACCGGCCGCTCAAAACGCCGTCGCCGATCGGTTACTGGGCGTTCGAGGCGCCGGTCGCAGAAGAACCGCAGCCCTGCCGGGGCAACGACGAGCCGATCACGCTGCGCTGGGACATGACGGCGCTGCAGCCGCTCTGGCCGCCACTAGTCCTCGATGAGGCCCGCACAGCAGGAATGGTCCGTTGGCTTGTGTCGGACGGCCGGAAATCCGGCGTCCGAAGCGTGCTCTTGGAGCCGCACCTGAAGGCACGCTGGCGGATCAGCTCAGATGCGGTGAAGTTCCAAGGCTGCCACGCCGCGCGTCACGACGACCATATCCACGTCAAAGTGCGTTAGCGGTTGGTTCCCAGCTCACCGATTCTCCAGTTAATTTTCACCCAAAAAACGACCGCCGCGACATCACCGCTTACATCTCCAGCATTTCCGCGACTTCGATCGTGCCCATCTCCAGGAACGGGCAGGTCTTGGCCATTTCGAGAACGGCGTCCATGTCGTCGGCTTTCACGACCGAAAAGCCTGACAAGGGGTTGGGCCCGCCATCGTCCGCCACACCGCCGGCGCTGACGGTCTTGGACATTCCCACCGGCGTGCCGGGATTGACCATGGCGTCGCCAAGGCCGTCGATCCAGGCTCTCCACCTCGCCATCAATTCGGCGCCCTCCTCCGGGCTCTCCGGCTTTCTTCCGCCGTGATAGGCGAAGATGAACTCAGGCATGAGACTTCCTCCCGTTTCTGACGATCCCTACCTTAGCGCCCAAACTTCCGAAGCGGCGATGACAAATCCGTCAGGTGGTCCAGCGACTCACGCATTCTCCAACAACAACAGCCCGGCGCCGGTGTTGGAGATCGGGATGTGATAGTTGCTGTGCAGCCTGGTCACCCGGCCGGTCAGCGCGCCGCGCATCGCCAGCCATTGCACGAACTCCGAGCCTTGGGCGCCGGCGTCGCGGATCAGGTCGAAAACCGACAGTCCGGCCAGTTCCTCCGGGTGGTCGACGATCCTGTCCATGCACATCAGGTCGAAGTCCTTGTTGATGAAGCCCGCCCGGGTGCCGTCGAGCTGGTGCGACAGTCCGCCGGTGCCCAGCACCACTACCTTGATGTCGTCGGGCCAGCTGGCGATCGCAGCAGCAATCGACTGGCCCAGCCGGTAGCAGCGCGACGGCGACGGCATCGGATGCTGGACCGTGTTGATGTGCACCGGCACTGCCGCCGGCATGTGCGCACGGTCGGGCCACAACAGCTGCATCGGCACGCAGAAACCGTGATCGACCGCCATCGCCTGGCAGGAGGTGATGTCGAACTCGTCGGCTATGGCCTGCTCGATGATGTGCCAAGACAGTTCGGGCGCGCCCTTGAACGGCGGGATGGTCGGGATGCCCCAGCCCTCGTCCTCGTTCCTGTATTCGGGCGCGGCGCCGATCGCGAAGGTCGGCAGGGCGTCGAGGAAGAAGTTCAGCCCGTGGTCGTTGTAGATGACGATGGCGACGTCCGGCCTGACCTCGGCCAGCCAGTCGCGCACCGGCGGATAGCCGTCGAAGAACGGTTTCCAGTACGGGTCCTCGAACAGCTGCTTGGCGATCGCATTGCCGACCGCGGGAATGTGCGAGGTGGTGATGCCGCCGACGATCCGGCCCATGGCCTAGTCTCCCTGCCTGACCAGCATTTCCCTAAAGGCGTCGACCGTCATGCCGGTCTGCTGGGCGCCGACGTCCTGGACGCCGAGCCCGAAGATGCCGGCGAACTTCGCCAGGTAGTAGATGTTGCCGCCGGCGTTCAACAAGTCGAGGACGTTGCGCGCCTTGATCGCCGCGCGCTGCTGATCGTTGAGACCATACTTCGTGCAGTAGGCGTCCTCGTCGCGCTGGAATTCCTCGCGGTTCGCCGCCTCGTTGAACGAGTAGCACATCTTGTTCAGCGCATAGCCCTTCTGCGCCATCTTCCCGTCGAACATGATCGTGCCGGGAATGGGTTTTTCGGCCGAACTTTTTGCAGCCATCGAAGACCTCGCCATTCGATAGATTCGCCACGCGGGGCAGCCCCCGCGAGCGTCAGGCGACCACGGCAGCGATCGCCGCGGAATGATCTAGGGCAAATGGGTGGACCAGGCGGATGCGCGGGATCGGGCGGGTTTGAAAGCCGGCCCTACAAATAGACCCGGCCGCGGGCGGAGATGG